>Ga0208147_1000107_pt1 | contig 32849 bp, 51 predicted proteins | sample DEB3_08_DNA_FD_184520 | JGI IMG/M metagenome (GOLD analysis project Ga0208147, IMG submission 184520) | Aqueous microbial communities from the Delaware River and Bay under freshwater to marine salinity gradient to study organic matter... | ecosystem: Environmental > Aquatic > Marine > Coastal ... | reverse complement strand
ATAGATGGCTTCCTTCAAACTGCATAACTACCAACAAGCATTCCAGCTAATTGACGGTTTGCGACCAAGAATAAAAGCTAGATTGCAGTCTGGAAATGTGTTAACCTTAACAATCACAGAGGACAACAGAAGCCTTGACCAGAACGCAATGTTTCACGCTCTCATTGGGCAGATCGCTAAACAAGCGCAGCACATGGGGGCACATTGGGACACTGAAACCTGGAAACGATTGCTCTGCCATGAGTGGGCAAAAGAGACTGGTAGACAAGCTGGAAAACTGGTGGCAAGTCTTGACGGAAAAGACATTGTTCAGTTGGGAATCCAAACAAGGAAGTTTAGTAAGCAAGAAGCAAGCGAATTCACAGAGTGGGTTTTAGCTTGGGGATCACAAAACGGAATCACTTTTAAGGAGTAGTAATGATTGAAAAATTAACACAAGAGCAACTCACAAGAGGGTTAACAGAGGAACTCTTTGACGTTATAAGCAAATATGATGGTTCAATTCCAATGGCGACATTTGTTGGTGTCCTTGAGTTATTAAAAAATGACTTAATCAATAACCACTCAAAAAGCGTTTTAAATGAAATGATTGAGGAAAAAAGGAGTAGTAAATGAGCATAGAAGCAATGAAACAGTGGCTGGCGGCGTTGGAAAATGCCAGTGAATACATCCAAGCAGAACACGATCAACGCAAAGAATTGTATGAGCCATATGGCATGGTTCACAAGTACAGTACTGAAGTCCAAAACCTTCTTGACAACAAACAAGCCATAAAATCCCTACGCCAAGCCATAGAGCAGGCTCAGAAGCAGGAGCCGGTGGCGTTTCGTTACTGTTGCCATTCTTGTTTCAAAGCCAACGGAGGGATGATGCTTGACCGCATGATTCTTTGTCCTGAATGCGGCAACAAGCGGTGTCCTAAAGCCAGCGACCACAATTTTTCATGCACCGGCAGTAACGAACCTGGACAAATAGGGAGCATTTATTCCGTATCAGCCACAGTATTTGTGCAAGAACCTGCAACAGATGAGGAAATGAAGCGGGCAAAACCCGTGTGTGCTGACTTTTTTAGCTTTAGGGCTGGAGTTCGCTACGCAGAATCCAAATTCAAGGAAAAACGATCATGATCTATTTTGAAACTGACCAACCCCATTACTTGGTTTGGCCAGCGCTTGCTGTCGGAATTGATGAAGAGCTGTGGATTGGCATTGGCTGGCTTAATTTTGAGATTGGCTGGCGCAATGGTGATGGTGGACGAGGTGATGAAGCCAAACTCAAGGAGAAGAACACATGAGACACGGCATCGACTACAAGAAAGTCTACTGCAAGGTTGGCGATAAGGTTCCGGTCTACCCTTTCTCTTGGCTTGGCGAGCCTTTTGTGGGGGTTGTTGAGAAGGTCAGGATGAACCAATTTGGCAGGGTAAGCTACGTCATTGGCAACAGAGAGGTTTTTGCCGAAGAATTGTTGCCTGCGGTTGGTCAGCCAAAGTTAAAAATGAGAATCTCCAATGAGTGCTCACAAAATCTTATCCAACAAGGCTGAAAGACGCCTGCAATGGTGGAAGCCAGAGGACGGTGCTTGGATTGATATTGTGTCGCTAATTAACGCTTTTCCTGACATTTCAAGAAATATCTGGTTGGCATCTTTGATTGGTTCTAAGGTAGGTTGGGAGCAAAGCCAAGTTAAGAGATTGCCTCTTGAGGGCAGAAAATACCGAACCCGCACAGTGGTTTTGGTAAGAAGTCTCAGGGATTGGCTACATCACTACAACCCAGGCAAAGAAGTAACCGTTAACAAACTGGTGGATGATCTCTTGACCGACTCAATGAGTTACCAGACCTACCTTAAAGACCTGAGCACTCAGACCAGACTAAAGAGTGGTGTTAAGCGAGAGAAAAAAGAAAAAGAAAAAACAGAGAAAATCGGAAAGATAACAAGCCGAGAGGTTTTTAACGTATGGGGTTGATGTTTCCAAAAACTGAGTACATAAGAAGCCAAAAACTCTTGAAGGCTGTCGCATCGTTAAGGTGTATGCACTGCGGAACCAGCGAAGGCGTCCAAGCAAGTCACTCAAACTGGGCAGAACATGGAAAAGGCAAAGCTCTCAAGGCATCGGACATTTACACTGCCGCACTCTGTCTAAGGTGTCACTTTGAAATAGACCAAGGCAGAGACTTAACAAAAGACCAGAGAAAAGAAATGTGGGTTAACGCACATAAAAAGACCGTGGAGACTCTTGTTTTAAATCGGGAATGGCCCTCTAGTATTCCCGTACCAAAGGTGTAAAATCAACATGACTGGGACGCCCGAGTTCTCCTCTCACGCAGTTGCCTTCCCCAGTTGGGTGATGCGTCCCCCTTCTTTTTGAAAGGTTTATATGGCTGGCTTACTCGCTCCCGCAGAGGAGATTGTGATTGAAATCCAAGAGGCTGAGAAACCAGTCATCGAAGGATTGACCAAAGAATCCAACGAGAAAATCCGTGACACTCTGATGGAAACTCAGATGCTTGGTCCGGAGAATACTCAGGAAGCAAACACCGAGTTTTGGCGTGGTTTGGCGAATGTCTGGCGCATTTCTCCAGATCAAGCAAAACGCCGTTTGTGCGCGAACTGTGAATATTTTGATGACGCTCCTGAGACTTTGGAAGCGATGGAAGTTGTCCCACAAGACGAGTTCGACAAGGACGGTGGTGGTCGGGGTTACTGCCACAAATTCGAGTTCATTTGCCATAATTTGCGCGTTTGCAAGGCTTGGGAAAAAGCTCCCGTAATGAAAGAGGATGAAAATGAAGCTGAGTAAACCTCAAAAAGAAAAAATGGAAAAAATCGTTAAAGGCATGAAAAAATCCATGCCTGAAATGAAAAAATCATACGGAAAAGACGCTAAATCAGTGATGTACGCAACAGCAACTAAGTTAGCAAAGAAAAAGTGATCCCTAAAAAACTGCACTTTGTTTGGATCGGAGACGAGTCCAAACGCCCTGATAAATGTATCGGGACATGGAGAGAATTGAACCCAGATTACGAGATAAAAATCTGGGGCAATGAAGAACTAAAACAACCTTGGTTTAATGCCAAGCATATGCAGTCGATGTTAGCCCACGAACTCTGTGGGGTCGCTGACATGATGAGATATGAAATACTCTACAACGAGGGAGGAATCACGTTAGACGCTGATTCTGTCTGTCTCAGTCCCTTAGAAGATTGGTTGCTCAAACCCGCAGCATTTGCCCATTGGGAACAGGAAATCATGCGTCCTGGGTTGATTAACGTATCGGTGATGGGATCAGAAAAAGGAAACCCGTTCTTTGGAGAGTGTATTAACCGACTCCAAAAGAAAGCATCGGTGATTGATAAACGAGCCTGGGAGACAACCGGACCTGCTCACATCACGGAGGTTTTCAGGGAAACGGGCTATGACTTAACTGTTTATCCGACACATTACTTTACAAAACATCACTTCTCAGGAAAGATTTACAAAGGCAATGGACACTGTTTCGCAACACAATTCTGGGGGTCAACCCGTGGATATGACGGAATTGATTGAACTCAGAGATGGGTGGTGGTGGCCGAAACACGATAAAGAGGCTTGGAAGTGGATTCCGAGGGAGATTCAAGCCTTGCCAGAACTGCTTAAATGGGTTCCAGAGCGCGGAACGATCATCCAGGCAGGGGCTAACTGCGGAGTGTGGATTAAAGCGTACTCAAGCCTTTTTAACAAGGTTTATACGTTCGAGCCAAACGACCTGAATTGGGAATGTTTACTGAGAAACGTAAACGAGCCAAACGTCAACATGACGAAAGCCGGACTGAGCGACAGGATGGGTTACTGTAAGTCTGTGGACGGAGAAGCTGAGAACTGGGGCGCGATGCAGATCGAGGAGTCCGATTCAGGTATCCCGATGGTGACGATTGACTCACTTAACATTGACTGCGACCTCATCCAATTAGACGTTGAAGGATTTGAGGAAAACGCTTTGAAGGGTGCTTTTCACACGATCCAGAGATGTAAACCTGTCATCATCATTGAGCAGAAGCGACTCGGAAAAAACGGCATGACAGATGCTGAAATTGCTATAATGATCCAAGACTGGGGTTATTATTTCGCTGAAAGAGTGATCTCAGATAACGTCTTTATCCCGAGGTGAGCATGATAAAACGAGGCTCAGAGGAGTTTTCAGGGTATAACAAACCCAAGAAGACTCCGAATCACCCAACGAAAAGCCATGCTGTTTTAGCCAAGTCTGGTGACGAGGTTAAATTGATCCGTTTCGGACAACAGGGTGTCAAGGGTAGCCCAGACGGGACGAAGCGTAACGAAGCGTTTAAGGCTCGTCATGCCGAGAACATTGCCAAGGGCAAGATGAGTGCGGCTTTCTGGGCAAATAAGGTCAAATGGTGAGATTATGGGACTACTAGAATGGCTACAAGACCCTCGCCGTACTCAGGCGGTTCAAGGTATTGGTTCGGCAATTCAGAGTGGTCTACTGGGAATCCAGCAAGGAAACCAAAGATTTCAGGACTTACAGAAACAGGCATTTGCTGACCCGACAAACCCTGCAAGGGTAACTAACCCTCAAGCCATGAATGAACTGGCTAAGATGGGCATGGGATTGTTGAGTTTTGCGCCTGTTGGGATGACAGCACCAGTAAGGCAATCGTTTGTTCCAGGAGTTGAAGCTGGTAAGGAAATGATTGTCCATCACAATATTTCTCCTCAAAAACTTGCGCGAGTTGAAAGTGTTGGAGGTATGCCTGTTCCATCTATTGCGGTTTCAAACGTAGAAAACCCAATGATGAACTTTGGTGACATTTCATTGATTGGTTCAAAAGAGATGGCAATTCCATCTGCCAAGAATCCTGTCTATGGATTTGATGCTTATACAGCACGAACCCCAAGCATTGAATACACATTTGATGCAAAGGCATCTAAAAATCTTGACAATTTATTTTCAGATGTAAAAGATTCGCTTAACAGTGGAACTATTTATAACCTAAAAGATAACTGGAAAGATCGTCAATTCAATGACGCAATGAAAGCTAAGTTTTTAAAAGAAAAGGGTATGCTTGCAGACCCCAATGATTTTAAAGACAAATGGGATTTCTCAAGAGACATCGGCACAAAAGTAGATCAGAACTGGAAAGAATACACTGAGTGGGTAAACGAGTTTGACAAACGTTTGCCTGCTGCTGGTGTTGATATTAAAGAAAGAATCTTCAAAGGTTATACAGATTCAGGGAATCGCCGTTATGCGCCAGCAACACTAGAAAATCTTGTTAAAGAGATGAAGGGTGGTGCAGGTGCAGAGGGCTTTTTCTATGGTGTTGGAAACATCCGAGCCGTAGCGACTCCTAAGTTCAAAACTTTAAACCAAGTCAAGTCTGCAAGAGAAACCATTGTTAAGCCTGAGCAATTTGAGTCAGCAAAAAAACAAATAAATGATGCATTTGAAGACATTACCAGCAGACTAAGAAAATTAGAAAGCAATGCCGGATATGGCTATGACGCACCAGATGCTCTTTATGAGATTGGTCAGTTAAGAAACGTTAACCTTTTGGATAAGATTTACAAAGACGTTCCACAATCATTGAAGGCTGATGTTCAAATTTTTATGAACAAAGTTCGTGAGATGCCAACGGAATACTTTGAGATCAAGCCACAAAGAGCCGTTCAGGTTGGTGAGTTCAAAGGTGCAATTCTTCCTCAGAATGCTCCACAGCAATCTATTGATTATTTGAAAAGCCAGGGATTACAAGACCTTTACTATTACTCAACACCGGAAGAACGTAAAGAACTGTTCAAAAAGTTTGGTCCTGAAATGTTTGCTGCCTTACCTGCTGGATTGCTTGCAGATGAAGAAGTCAGACGTAAACTTGATGAAAGCCTGTTAAACTATTAACATCTTAACAACGCCAACGAGCCGTAAGGAATTGGTAAGAAATGAATAAAGTAGAGAGCGGAAATCCCGCAAACTTAACTAACCGAGGTCGAGGAAGACCAAAGGGTTCTCAGAACAAGTCTTCTGGAATGGTTAGGGACGCTATTGCTGCTTTTGCAGATGGAAACGCTCACAAACTTCAGCAGTGGCTAGACGATGTAGCTGCTGGAGTGGGTGGGAACAGACCAGACCCAGGTAAGGCTGCTGATCTTTATCTCAGGGCGATTGAGTATCACATTCCAAAGTTGGCGCGTACAGAGCACATTGGCGACTCTGATAAACCCATTGAACTGAAAGTTTCATGGGCGAAATAATTATCCCGTATACGCCCAGAGAACAGCAAGAGCAGATTCACGACCTAATTGATAACAAGAGATTCACGGTCGTGGTTGCTCATCGCAGGATGGGCAAAACTGTTTCTGCGATAAACCACATCATCAAGGATGCGGTCTTAAACCAAAAAGAGGCTCCCAGGTACGCCTATATCGCTCCTACTTATGGACAGGCCAAACGAGTTGCATGGGACTATCTCGTAAAGTATTCTGCTCCACTTGGAGGAACCCAAAACATCTCTGAGTTGAGAGTAGATTTTTGGGGAAGAAGAATCCAACTTTACGGATCAGACAATCCAGAGGCTTTGCGTGGTCAATACTTTGATGGCGTGATTCTTGATGAGATTGGTGACCAAAACCCAAAGATTTGGACTGACATTATTCGTCCATCATTAGCTGATCGTTTGGGCTGGTGTCTTTTTATCGGAACTCCGAAAGGGCACAACCACTTCAAAGACCTACGAGACAGGGCTGAAACAGAGGATGGATGGGGTTTGCTTGAATTTAAAGCAAGCCAGACAGGTGTGATCGCTCAGACTGAATTAGACGCTGCCAAGTCCGAAATGGGTGAGGACAAGTATCTTCAGGAATTTGAGTGTTCGTTTAACGCTGCCGTAGAAGGTTCTTACTATGGTCAGATACTTAACGACCTGGAAGCAAAGAACCACATTCAGGAAATACCAAGAGATGATCTTTGCCGAACAATCACGGCCTGGGACTTGGGAATGGGTGACTCTACGGCTATCTGGGTAGCTCAGATTGCAGGTCCAGAGGTTCGCTTACTTGATTATTACGAAAACAACGGTGTCGGACTGGATAAGTACGTTACTTGGCTAAGAGATAACGGTTGGGCATCAGCAGAGCATATCTTGCCGCATGACGTCCAGGTGAGGGAGTTGGGTTCAGGTAGAAGCCGACTAGAGGTTTTACAGGAAGCCGGACTAAACATAAAGATTGCTCAGAAAATGAGCGTTGATGATGGTATTCAAGCCGTGAGAAGGTTGCTTCCAAGATGTTGGTTTAACGTGCCTTCTGTTAAGGTTGGGCTTGATTGCCTGAGAAATTATCGCCGTGAGTATGACGAAAAAAGAAAAGTGTTCTATGACCGACCTTTACATGATTGGTCAAGTCATGGGTCTGACGCTTTCCGCTACCTTGCTATTGGGCTTGATGAAAGCTCAAAGTGGGGTTCTTCTATTAACAAACCTCCGAAATGGATCGTCTGATGTATTTACTAAAACAAGGGGATATGGTTCCCTCCAAGCGTGTTGACGCACTCGAACAACGCATTGAAATGCTTGAAAATTTAATTAAGGCATTACAATCGGAACAAAAGCCCAAGATGGGCAGGCCACCGAAAGGCACAAATGAGCCAAGAACTGAAAGCGATCATTGAATCCGAGATTGACAATGCTCTCGGATATTTAGAAACCGAAACAACGATCCAGCGTGAGGATGCTCTAAGGGCTTACCTGCGTCAGCCTTATGGAAATGAGGTTGAGGGCAAAAGCCAGATCGTTACCGGAGAGGTCGCTGAAGCTGTTGATGGTGCTTTACCCTCACTTGTTCGCATCTTCACAGGCTCTGATGAGGTCGTAAGGTTTGACCCTCGAGGTCCTCAAGACGAGCAAGCCGCAAAGCAAGCTACTGATTACTGTAACTGGGTTCTTCAGCGTGACAACGATGGAACCTTGATTCTCCACGACTGGTTCAAAGACGCACTACTTCAAAAGGTCGGAGTGGTCAAAGCGTATTGGGACGAGTCTGAAGACATTACGCGAGAGAAGTATCAGAATCTGACAGAAGATGAATTGGCTATGCTAATGGCTGATGAATCAATGGAGATTGTCGAACAAGACACACAGACTTTCCCTGTTGTTGGACCGGATGGACTTCAACCCATCGGACCGGATGGGATGCCTGCCACTTATTCAATCTACGCTGTTACTGTTCAAAAGAAATCCAAGACAGGCAAGGTTGTTATCGAGAACGTTCCTCCAGAGGAATTTCTAATCTCAAAACGCGCCAAGGATATTCAGAGTTCTCCGTTTGTCGCACATCGCCGACTGATGACTCGCTCTGACCTGGTGGCGATGGGATTCTCTAAGAAGATCGTAGAGGGTCTGCCTGCGTCTGATTCTTTGACCTACACACCGGAGCGACTGGCTCGATTCGACAACGGTGAAATTCCTGATGACATGGCATCCTTGGATACTTGGATGCAGACTGTCGAGGTTTTTGAGTGCTACATCCGCAAGGGTACGAAGCGAGGCATTGCCCAACTCAAACAAGTTTTCTACGCCGGAAGCGAGATTCTGAGCGAAGAAGACAGCGACTATATCCCGTTCCATTCTCTGTGCCCGATTCCGATTCCGCACAAGTTCTTTGGTAACTCACTCGCGGATAGGACTGTTGATCTTCAGCTTATCAAGACAACGATCACCCGTCAGATGCTGGACAATATGTATCTGACCAACAACAACCGAGTGGTCGCAGTGGATGGTCAGGTCAACCTTGATGATCTCTTGACGTCAACCGCGGGTGGTGTGATTCGAGTCAAGTCTACTGGTGCTGTCCAACAGTTGCCAGTCCAGAACATGGCTGCTGGCTCGTTCCCGATGCTTCAATATCTGGACCAAGTCCAACAGAAACGCACCGGAGTGACGGACGCCTCTCAAGGTCTTGATCCTTCAATCCTTCAGAACGTGACTGCCGCTGCGGTTGCCTCAATGCAACAATCTGCCGCAGGTAAGATTGAGATGATCGCTCGAATCTTCGCAGAAACGGGCGTTAAATCGCTTTTCAAGGGAATCCTGCATCTGTTATGTAAGTACCAAGATAAACCCCGTGTGATCCGTTTGCGTGGCAATTATGTGGCGTTTGACCCTCGCGAGTGGTCAAATCAGTACGACATTGACGTAAACGTGGGATTGGGCGCAGGAAATCGCCAGGAACAAATGGCAATGCTCTCTATGGTTCTCCAGAAACAAGAGCAGATGCTGGCGCAGTATGGTCTGAACAATCCTCTGGTGAGTTTGGGTCAGTACCGGAATACTCTGGGTCGGATGGTTGAAGCCGCAGGGTTTAAGGATTCTGCTGAGTTCTATAAGCCTATTACTCCAGAGATTGAGCAACAGATTGCCCAACCGCAACAACCTCAGCCTGATCCGGCTTTGCAAGCGATGATGGCTAAATCTCAAGCTGACATTCAAGTTCAACAGGCCAAGGCTCAAGCAGACATTCAGTTGGCAAGGGAGAAGGCGGCTGCTGAGTTGCAACTCCAACAACAGAAGTTCATGGCTGAGATGGAGATGAAGCGTCAAGAATTTGAGGCTGAAGCTCAACTCAAGGCGATGAAGGTTGGCGCAGGCATTACCTCTAACATTGAGATTCCAGGATAAAGGAGATCACAATGGCATGGGATAGTCAAACAGCAAGAAATTACTGGTCTGGTGAATCAGAGGCGTTTTCTCGCGTTATGAGCGCGATGGAGAATGGCACTGCTGAATTAAAGCAAATGCCAGTTGGGTCTGATGATTTTGGATTTCCAGTTACACAACTTGCAATTACTGCTGGAGGGCATCCAGGATACGACACATTATTTTTAACCCCAACTTCTCAAGAAAACGTCTACCAATTTAGCACTCGCAATCAAGTTGCTGGTGGTGCAATTCATGGAGTTATTGCAGCAGACCCTAAAACTGGAAAATATTTACCAGTTGCAGATTACACAACTCAAATTAGATACACTCCTGGAACAAGTGGAAGTTTTTTTGGTGGTCTAGTTGGGTCGTTGGGTGATATGTTTAAGGACCTTGGTCCTATTGGCGTTATTCTTGGTAACGCTATTGTTCCTGGATTAGGAACTGCTTTAGGTGTTGTTACTGCGATTGATGAAGGTGCAAATCCAGAAGATATTGCAAAAAATATTGCAGTCGGAGAAATAGTAAATAATATTGGAGTCGGTACTGAATTAACAGACTCTACCGTTGCCGCTGATTTGGTGGATAACACATTAAAAGGATTGCTTACTGGGCAAGACTTAGATCAAGCATTGACAAACTCTGTTGTCAATTCTGTTGCTGGTGAGGTTACAAATCAAACTAGGGATGACTTCCAGGCTGACGTTGAAGAAGTTTTAGATTCTCCGGCAAGCACTCCTGTTTCTGACTATCTTGCAGACATAAATGACGTTCTTGATATGCCTGCAACAACTGAATTAGTTGGTCCTCCGGCTCCAGAGCCTATATCTGGTCAAGACTTGTCTGCTGATTTGACAGGCGCAAATACTCTTGAAGATATTACCGCTGCACTATCTGGTGAAGGTGAGTTTATTAGCGGACAAGACTTGGCAGCAGATGCAATTCCTGGCAACACGATTGATGACATTATTGATGTTTTGCCTCCTATTGAAGAACCTCAACTACCTCCGGCTCCAGAGCCTCCTCCAGAGCCTCCAGCAGAGCCAGGACTCACGAAATCTCAAGTTGAAGCGCTGATTAAAACAGCGTTGGCTGCGACTGCCGCAGATCAAGTTGTAAATCAACCAGAACCTCAAAAGACAGGTTTTGACCTTGTTCCTGTCCCAACAGATTGGAGTTCTCCGGTTTACGATCAATCATTTACTCCGGTTGATTTGGACAGTATCTTCCAAAACCTGCAAGGTATGCAAACACAATGGAAGCCTCGTCCTAATATCACTGGCGGTGCTTATATGGGCAGTCCTGTTAACATTAGTGACATTGTTAACCAGATCATGGGGTCAGAATTGACGCCTCAAGCCATGCCAACGAATATCACAAACGCAGTAGGGGGTATCCTTGGATCGACCACAACTCGCTAAGAATCTAATAAACGATGATTTCTTCAAAGAGGAAATGGATCGTTTACGCCAAGCCGAGATTAACAATATCTTGAATTCTCAGCCTGACGAACAAGACAAAAGAGAGATTGCATACGTTAAGATAAATGCAATACAATCAGTATTAACACATTTTGAGTCGATTGCTAACACAAAGTTAATCGAACAAAAGAAATGGAAAATCCTCTAACGAGGCGGTGGCATACCGTTTATGCTGACAATTTGGGATTGAAATGAGCGAAAACACGACTCCGCAAGGAAGTGTGCTGACGGTGGACGGAGCCGCAAACGCATTTCTTGGAATGATGGATTCAGCAGAGGAACCCACTGGGCAAGCCGAAACTGAGGAAATCTCCGAGGAAGCAGGAGAGGCTGTCGAGGATGAGTTGGTAGAGCATGAAGAAGTTGAGACAGAGAAGCCTAGCACTTTTAAGGTCAAAGCGGCCGGAGAAGAACGCGAAGTAACTCTTGAACAGCTTATTGAGGGCTACCAACTTGGACAAGACTACACCAAGAAAACCCAAACGCTTTCCGAACAACGCAAAGAGGTGGAAGCCGAACGTGCGAAGATTGAGGAAGCAAATAAACTTCGAGATCAATACGCCCAACGTCTGCAAATGATGGAGCAATTCCTCCAGCAACAGACCAAGGGTGAAAATTTGGAAGCTCTTAAAGAAACCGACCCCATTGGTTATGCCGTAAAGGTTGCTGAACAACAGCAACGTAAGGAGCAAATGGCGGTTTTGAAAGCCGAACAGCAACGCATTGCCCAACAGCAACAAGCAGAGCAGTCCGAGCGTTTGAAATCTCACATTGCAGAGGAAAGCTATAAACTAGCTACCTCGATTCCTGGTTACGCTGACCCGAAGCTAGGCGATCAAATTCGGCGAGACATTCGCGAATACGCCAAGTCGATTGGATGGACGGATCAAGAGTTAGCCAATATATATGATTCTCGCGCTGTGCTCAGTTTGTATCAGGGCATGAAGTACGCTTCATTGCAGAAGGCAAAACCGAACGTAACCAAGAAGGTTACCGAGGCTCCTAAAACAATGAAATCAGGTGTATCTCAAAGCCGTGATGTGGATTCTGAGCAGCGTAAAAAAGCTATGGCGCAGTTGAAACGTACAGGAAACGTGCGTGATGCTGCAAACGCATTTGAACGCTTTTTGTAAGGAAACAAAATGGCTACCTATCAAACCTACACCGCTATTGGTCAGCGTGAAGACCTTTCGAATGTCATTTATGACATCTCTCCAACCGATACGCCCATTATGTCGTCTATCGGTAAATCCAAGGCAACCGCCGTTTACCATGAGTGGCAAACTGACTCGCTGGCTGCTGCCACGACCAACAACGCTGCTGTGGAAGGTGATGACGCCACTGATGCAACGATGAGTCCCACGACTCGCCTGGGCAACTACACCCAGATCGTTCAGAAGACCGTCAAAATCTCTGGCACTTTGGACGCCGTGGACAAAGCTGGTCGCAAGTCTGAAAAGGCTTACCAACTGGCTAAAGCCTCTGCCGAGATCAAGCGCGACATTGAAACCATCATTTCTGCCAACCAAGGCCGTTCTGCTGGTAACTCGTCCACTGCTCGCAAGTTGGGTTCGCTGCTGTCTTGGATCACCACCAACAGCTCCGTTGGTACTTCCGGTGCTGATCCCACGACCATCGGTGTTTCGACCCGTACTGATGGCACTGCCCGTAGCTTTACCGAAACCATCCTGAAGGATGTTATTCAGCAGGTTTACTCCTCTGGTGGCAACCCCAAGATTCTGATGGTTGGCGCATATCAGAAACAAGCCGTTTCTGCTTTCGCTGGTATCGCTGCACAGCGTTACATGGCTCCTGGCAATGAGCCGACCACCATCATCGGCGCTGCTGATGTGTACATGAGCGACTTCGGTACGGTTTCTGTCGTGCCCAACCGCTTCATGCGTACCCGTGACGCTCTGGTGCTCGACCCTGAGTACGCTGCTCTGGCTTATCTGCGTCCGTTCGCCACGAACGAACTGGCTAAGACTGGCGACAGCGAGAAGACTCAGATTCTGGCTGAGTTGACCTTGGAAGTCCGTAACGAGGCTGCCCACGGTATCGCTGCTGATTTGGCTGTTGCCTAATCTAAATGGGGGGCTAATCACCCCCCTTTTTTTATGAAACTAGTCGCAGATAACGCTGGTAAACAAACACTCTTTCACTCGATTGACGGAAGTGACGTCCTAGAAGTCAGACAAGACGTTTCACAGATCATCGAGCAGAACAAAGCCCAATACAACGCTATCGACGAACGAGCGAAATGGGGCGAACTGACAAAAATTGCTTCTCTCCCCATGGTAGTCATTGATGACCTTAACAAAAAGGGCATAATGCGAGGGTTTGCGGTTATGGACCAACGAGGCTTTAAGGCTTTCTTGAATGATCCTGATAACCGTTTCTTCAGAACCCGACCAGGAGAAGTATGAATATTGCAATCTGTGTTCCCTGCCGTGATACCGTCATGGCTGGCTTTGCTTTTGACTTAGCCAAACTCTGTGCCTTTGATGGTGTCACACGATGCTCTAAAGGCGGTTCCCTGCGGATTTATCAAATGCCTGGGACACTGATATTCAACCAACGACAAAAACTCGCTGAGACTGCTTTGGCTGACGGTGCTGACGCGATTCTCTGGATTGATTCGGACATGAGATTTCCGAAGGATTCACTCCAGATCATGTTAAGCCGAGAAGTCCCGATTGTTGGGGTGAACGCAACGACTCGAAGAAAGCCTGTTGAGCCGACAGCACTTGATGCTGATGAGAAGACGAATCAACTTGTAAAGGTTTTCTCGAAGGGTAAAGAGGGACTAGAGCAGATTGTCGGTGTTGGATTTGGAATGGTGTTAACCAGAAAAGAGGCTTTCAATTTACCCAAGCCTTGGTTTTGGTTTGAGACAACGGCAAAAGGTGGTTTAGTTGGTGAAGACATTTATTTTTGCGCGAAGGCGTGGGATAATGGGATACCAACATACGTTGACCATGAATTGTCGATGCACATCCGGCACATAGGAACGTATGAGTATGGATGGGATGATCTATGATTTCAACATATTCAGATTTGAAGACAGCGATTGCTAATTACTTGGCAAGGACTGACCTCACAGATCAAATTCCAGACTTCATTCGTTTCGCAGAGATTCGCCTGCGCCGTGAGTTGCGAATCCGTCAGATGTTGAAGACTGTGACCACCTCCACGACCGGAGGAGATTCGACTGTTGAGTTGCCGACAGACTTTCTTGAGGTGCGGGATTTTGTTGTTGACACGAATCCGATTCAACCTTTGACCTACTCCAGTCCGTCTACGTTCTCTCGTAACTCTCGCCGTACAGAGAGTGGCAAGCCGATTGATTACACCATCATGGCTCTGGAGTTTGAACTTGCACCGACTCCTGACAGCAATTACACACTTGAATTGTTGTATTACGCTGCTCCGACTTATCTGAGTGACTCCAATACGAGTAACGTCTTCATGGCAAACGCGCCTGACGCTTTGCTGTACGCTGCTCTTTTGGAGGCAGAGCCTTACATTATGAACGATGCAAGGATTCAAACTTGGGGGTCTATGTACAACCGAGCAATCGAAACGCTGAATATCTCCGACCAACAGGGTCAGTATTCTGGCGTCCCTCTCGCAATGAAAGTTTCACTGAGGTAAATCATGGCTGAAATGTCCAACTATCTCGAAAATGCGCTGATTAACGCAACTCTGAGAAATACATCCTACACAAGCCCGACAACGGTTTATGTCGCACTTTATACGAGTGACCCGACTGATGCGGATACTGGAACTGAGGTTTCTGGTACTTCTTACGCTCGTCAGGCTGTGACGTTTGGTTCTCCTTCCAATGGAGTTACGACAAACTCTGCCGCTGTGGAGTTCCCGCAAGCTGGTGGGTCTTGGGGGACTGTGACGCACATCGGAATCCGTGATGCTTCTACATCTGGAAATCTGCTGTATCACACTGCCTTGGATGCTTCTAAGGCGATCGCAACTGGTGATGTGTTTCGCATCGCTTCTGGCTCACTAAGCGTAACACTCGCGTGAGATGGCTGACCTTCTCCCACCGTGGACACTTGACTCTCTTGATAACTTAAAAGCGAGTCTTGATGACCTGACGCTTTCGTTAGACAGTGCTCTTTACGAAACGTCTGTCACGCTGTGGGATGCTTACGGATCGGTCAATGCGACTGCATCCGTAAGTTCTGGTTCTAGTGTTATTTTCTCCGGAGCAGGGTCTATATCCTGTTCGGCATCGGTTTCCTGTGCTGCTCAGATTGTCAAAGACGCATCTGCAAGCATCACTTGTGAAGCCACCGTAACCGCAGCCGGAATAAGAGTTCAATTTGGCTCTGCTGCAATCACGGCTCAAGCTGATGTAACTGCCTCGGCTCAGATCGTCAAAGACGCTGCTGCCGCAATATCCTGTTCTGCAACAGTCACGGCTAATGGCGGGTTAGTTGTAGCAGGAGATGCCTCGATTACCGCAAGTGCAACTGTCACTACCGAGGCAATCAGAGTCAGGGAAGCAGTTGCAGATATTTCAACCTCTGCAAGCGTTTCTTGTGAGGCGATAAGGGTAAGAGACGCATCGGCAGAAATAAACGCTCTGGCGACTGTTGAAGCCTACGCAATCGCCACTTGGAATGGTGTTGGGTCTGTGGTTTGTCTATCTACCGTGGTTTGCGATGGCAAACGGATGGGGGATAATTGGTCAGACGTTCCAGAGAGCGATGACACATGGGTTACTGCGACAATTTCCGACAATGATTGGACTGAAATATCTGTGAGCGTAAACACATGGACGCCTAACGGAACTGGGTCGAATACATGGACAAGCCAAGCTCAAAACAGCAATGTTTGGCTTTTGCAGGGGTAAATGATGGCAACACAACGAATCCAACTGACTGAATGGCTACCTGACCAGCCTGGTATCTCTGGGGCTTTGACAGACGCTAAGAATGTCGTTTCTCAAGCGATTGGTTATGGTCCTTTTCCTTCTGCCACAAGTTTTTCTCAAAACGCTGCTGAGAATCTGGTCGCTTTGTATGGTGCTCGTCAACCAGACGGAGACACGAAACTCTTTGTTGCTGGAACGACCAAACTCTACACTTGCTCTGGTGCTGGTGTGATGACGGATGTTTCCAACTTCACTGGGACTTATTCTCAGTCTGGAACGACAACTCTGACCGTTACATCTACCGGACACAAACTGAAAACCGGAGATTCTGTCTACCTGGATTTCACAAGTGGAACCGCTACGGATGGGACTTTCTCCGTCACTTATGTGGATGCTGATACTTTCACGGTAACGACCACTTCAGCGACAACGTCAGGAAACGTCACGATCAAGGTTTCTGCAACTGACTACACAACGCCGGATGGGTCGCGGTTTCGCTTCACCCAATTTGGTTTGTCGATCATCGCAACGAACAACTCTCAGCGTCTTCAGAGATGGACGCTTGGGAGTTCTACAAAGTTTCATAATCTGTCTGATTCCGCACCGACTGCAAAGTTCATTACGGTTGTTCGTGACTTTGTGGTGGTGGCGAATACAAAGGAAAGTGGAGAACAGAAACAATATCGAGTTCGCTGGAGTGCTCTGAATGACGAGAATGATTGGGTTGAGAACGTAAACACTCAGTCAGACTACCAGGACATTCCTGACGGTGGACAGATTGTGGGCATCCGAGGCGGTGAGTTTGGTCTAATCCTTTTGGAGAGGGCGATTCACCGAATGAGTTATGTCGGTACTCCGTTTATCTTCCAATTTGACAACATCTCTCGGAATAAGGGATGTATCGCCTCTGGGTCTATCGCTCAATACCAGGGGATTACGTTCTTCTTGTCGGATGATGGTTTCTATATGTGCGATGGCCAACAAGTCACGCCCATTGGCGCAGAGAAGGTTGACAGATTCTTCTTTGCTGACGCATCAGAGTTTGACTTCAGCTCAATGTCTGCTGCCGTTGATCCGATTCGCAAATTGGTGATTTGGAACTATAAAGGGATTGATGGTAATCGTCATTTGATTATCTATAACTTTGCCACGAAGAAATGGACATACGCTGATGCAGGGACTGACTATTTGTCCGAGGCGTCAACGTCTGCTGTGACTTTGGATGAGTTGGATTCTCTTAGCGCATCTATTGATGCTTTGCAGATTTCACTTGATTCTGTGATGTTTATGGGTGGCAAATACTTCCTTGGTGGGACGAAGGGAGTCAATGTTTACACATACACAGGATCGAATCTGACTGGTCGGATTGCCACCGGAGACTTGGGTGGTCAGGGTCGCTCTGTGATGACATTGGTTCGTCCTCAAGTGGATAACGGATCGGCTGATGTGGCTGTTTCTTCTCGGACTCTTTTGAGTGAGCAAGTTTTGTTTGGAGACACGGTTTCTGCAAGTTCTGAGAATCGTGTTTCTCTGAGAAGTTCAGGTAATTACCATCGAGTCCAATTAAATCCTACTGGTGACAACTGGAAAAACGCATCAGCGATTGACGTCGATATTGTCCCGCAGGGAGTTCGATAATGTTTCGGACACTTCCAGTCTTTGGTGCTGATCTTAGAGGTATCTCTGAGGTTGTCCGAGGCATCATGGATGGAAAGACGAACAACACCGGACGGATAACTCTTTCTACGGGTAACGCCACGACCACAACGATTGATGACTATCGTATTGGCGCGGATAGCGTGATTATTCTTGTACCTGACTCTGAGGCGGCTTATGAGGATTCAGCTCCTTACGGGGCTTTCCAGGACTCCACCGACCAGACAGCGGGAAGCACGACAGCATCTTATGCGGTAACTTTTAACACGACTGATTATTCAAATAACGTCACTCTTTCTAATAGTTCTCGCATAAATGTTAAGAACTACGGAATTTATAACTTCCAATTTTCCATTCAGTTGAAAAACACAACGAACGACTCACAAGATGCTGAGATTTGGTTCAGAAAGAATGGAACGGATATAGACAATTCAAACAGTCGGTTTTCAATGCCTGCAAGAAAAAGCACAGGTGATCCAAGTCACTTGATTGCTGCGATGAATTTCTATGTTGAACTTAACGCAAATGACTATGTTGAGTTAATCTGGAGAGTTTCTGATGTTGGGGTGAGCATTGAGCAATACCCTGCTGGAACATCTCCAACAAGACCAGCAACCCCATCGGCTATCTTGACAGCTCAATATGTGGCTCCGGCTGCGTCAACAAATGTATATGTAACCGCAAGGGGTAAGGGTACTGCTACCTTAACACATTATGCAAACAACACAGCAGATAAAACCTATGCTTACATCATTGTTGGCTAGTATAATTGGCTCCGTGGATGACCCGTCACGGAGTCCTTTCTGAAAGGAAAAGAAATGGCTACCGAAACCGCAACATCTACACAAACTACCGCGATTGATCCGGCGATCCAACCTTACTTGGGTTTTGGTCTTCAGGAAGCTCGCCGTTTATACGAAACTGGCGGTCCGAAGTATTACGAAGGTCAGACTTATGTCGGTCCTTCTCAAGCGACTCAGACTGCCCTGCAACAACTTCAGCAACGCGCCGCCGCTGGTAGTCCTCTTGTTTCTGCTGCCCAACAACAAACCTTGGGAACTGTCCAGGGCGATTATCTTGGTGGCAATCCTTTCTTTCAGGGTGCGTTTCAACCTGCTGCACAAGCGGCTCGTCAGACGTTTGAGAGTGCTCTAGGCGATATTGGTTCTAAAGCCTCCCTAGCGGGTCGGTATGGCTCTGGTGCGATGGGCAATCTGCAACAACAAGCCGCAGGTCAATTCGCTCAGAAACTGACTGATACTGCTGGACAACTCGCTTATCAGAACTACGCCCAAGAACGTGCCCGACAGCAACAAGCTACGGCAATGGCTCCAGAAATGGCTCAAGCTGACTACGCTGACATTCAAAGGATGTTGGCTGCTGGTCAACTGGGTGAAGGTTATCAAGGTCAAGCTCTCCAGGCTGACATAAATCGTTTCAACTATGGTCAGCAACTTCCCCAACAACAGCTAAACCAATATCTGAATCAGGTATATGGTTTCCCTGCGGGTAAGACCACGACCACTCAGACGCCGTACTACACGAACCCCTTGGCGACTGGACTCGGAACAGGTTTGCTCGGTGTGAATCTGTTGAGTGGTGTGAACCGTCTGACAAATGGTGGTGTTTCTAATTGGCTGAGTGGATTTATGACTCCTTCAGGATGGGGGACTGGCGGTTTGCAAAATGCTGCTGGTGTGAATTTCCTGACTGGTGATAACTACGGTTAAGGACTGACATGGCACTACTAGACATTTTTGGCGAAACGCCTTCCTACTACGGTGGTCTTTTGGGCGATGAGGAATTGCGTAAAGCAAAAGATTACGCACAATCCCAAGGACTTCAAAACGCTGCAATGGCACTCCTCCAGGCTGGTGCTCCGAGCCGCACTCCTGGCGGTGGTGCACTGGCTATCGCGCAGGGTCTTCAGATGGGTCAGCAGGCTTATAAACAAGCCATGAACGAATCTCTTAAGGATCGTCTGACGCAATTCCAAGTTCAAGACATGATGCAAAAACGTCTTGAAGACCAAGCAATGCGCCAGCAACAAGCCCAGGCACAGCGAATAATTCAAGGAAGTTATCGTCCTGAGCAGGGAATGATTGGCGAAACTCCTTGGAATGTTCTGAGGGATGAGGAAGGCAATTTGATGCCGGATGCTAGTGTGCGTCCTGCTGGATTAGATTTGCAGTCTGTGCTTCCTGCGTTGAGGGCTTTGGGTCCTGGTGGAATGAAAGCTCTCAGCGAACAGTTAGCCGTTGAAAAATCTCTGCGTCCTGAGTACAAAGAGGTTGGTGGTCAACTGTTTGAAATTCCTGCTCTTGGCGGTAAACCGACTTCTGTTGCTGGATCAAAGAAGCGTGATACTGTAACTGTTGGAAACGTTGTCCTTGATAAAGACACGATGCAGGTTCTTTACACTGCACCGGATGCAACTGCTGGTTCTGTTAAAGAGTTCCAAGACTTCCAAAAACTAAGTCCTGATGAACAAAAAGCATATCTGAAGTTGCAAGAGGGTAAACGTCCTTCAACAACAATCAATATGCCAACTGGAGAGGAGCGTAAAGCCGCTGTTTTGGCTAATCGCTTGAACTTTGGTGTTGCTCAAATGAACCAAGCGATTGGTCAAGACCCAACAGCATCAATGCCAAACACAACAGCAGAGGCTGCAAAGTTCTTTACTCGATCAGACTTCTTGGCAAACAGACTTACGCCTGAAAAACGTCAAATTGTTGAATCTGCACAGCTTGACATTCTTGATGCCGCGCTTACTCTCGGAACTGGCGCTGCTTACACAAGAGAACAACTTGATAGCTATCGGAAGTCTTACTTTCCGCAACTTGGCGATTCAGAAGCGAACGTCAAAACAAAACAGCAACGTCTTGAAAACTTGCTCAAGTCTGCTGAGATTGCTTCTGGTCGGGCAGCTTCAAATATTCCGACAAAGATTCCACAATCTTTTGAAATGCCAACGGAACAGTCAACAGTCATTCCTTCTGGGGTGATTGTTAGAAAGCGTTAATCATGCCTATCTATGACGTTGTTATCCCAGGCAAAGGCTCTTATGAGGTTGAATCTGATAAAGATTTGACCGATCAAGAGGCTTATAAATATGCTTTGTCTCAAGCCAATCAAGAAGGCTCACAAGAGGCTTTAAAACGAGGCTTGGGGCTTGCAACGCGAGCAATCGCTCCTACCATGGCTGGCGCTCAAATAGGCTCTCTTGGCGGTCCTATGGGTGCTGTTGTTGGATCAATGGCTTTGCCTGCTGCTGATGCGTTGAATTCATTGATTAACATGATCGCATCTCCGTTTACGGATAAGCGATTGATGCCTGCATCGCAAGCTGTTCAAAACCTGATGACAAAAGCGGGAGTTCCTGCTGCGCCTGAAACTCAAACTCCTACCGAAAAAGTTGTTTCTAGTGGTCTTGAGTCATTGACAAGTGTTGCTCGAACGATTCCAGAATTCATTAGGCGCGGTACTGAACTAACGCCTACCGTTGCTGGCGCCGTTTCTCGTCAAATGGCTGTTGCTCCTGGTACTCAGGCTGTTGTTAGTCCTACGGCGACAATGGCTGGTCAAACCGTAACCGAGGCAACAGGAAACCCGTTAGCAGGTGCTGCGACAACGTTAGCAACTGGAGCGGCTGGTTCTATTAAGCGACCGCAAAAAGAACAAGCATTGACAACGCAAGCGCTTGATCGGATTGCCTCAGATCGATACGCAATGCTTGAGCAATCTGGTATTGAATTGAAAAATGATGAGTTTGCCAATTCAATGACCAACATTGCAAAAGGTCTGCGAAAAGAAGGATACACGCCAACTGGTTATCCAAAGATAACTGGAGCGATTGAGGAACTTACATCTACTGCACAACCAAAAGACTGGACTGAACTCCAAGCTCTTAGGAAGATGATTAAAGCAGGTCAAAAAAGTGTTGACCCTGAAGAACGTAGACTCGCCTCAATCCTGTTGGATGATTACGACAATTATCTGTTAAATGTTCCAAAGTCAGATATTGCCGCAGGTGACGTTAAAGCAGCAGGTAAAACATGGGAAGAAGCAAGGGATGCTTACTCTCGCATGAAAAAAGCTGAAGTCTTTGAGGATATGCTTGAGGAAGCAAAGCTAGATAGAAGCAAATTCACTCAGTCGGGTGAAGAAAACTCACTGGCTAAACAACTCAGGCAACTTGCAAAGAACGACAAAAAGATGCGTTTGTTTACAAAAGAAGAACAAGCAGCAATCACAAAAGCAGCAGAAGGTGGAACGCTTCAAAACTTGCTGAAATTCTTTGGTAGATTTGCACCAACTGGTCCTGTAAGCGGATTGTTCACCGGAGGTGCTACGGTAATGGCTCCTGCTGTTGGAATTCCTTTAGCCGCTGGTGCTGCTGGATCGCGAGTAGCGGCAACCAATATGCGCCGTAACACTGTTGAAGATTTGGCTAACATTATGAGAATGGGTCAAACTCCAGAAATTACGGGTGGTGTAATGAGGGCTGTTCCTGCAACATCTATTCGCGGTCTTCTTTCTTTGGAAGATTTGGATCAGCAACAAAGAAACCTAATGGGAATCCAGTAAAGGAATAAACATGGCAAAGACAAAGATTTCAGAGTTCAGCACTACCGCTGGAAACAATACTGACATTAACTCAATCAACATCGCTGAAGGATGCAGTCCCAGTGGTATCAACGATGCCATTCGCGAATTGATGCGTCAGTTAAAAGAATTCCAAACTGGAGGTGCTGGTGACTCGGTGAACTCTGGAGGGGACTTCTCTGTTGCTACTAATAAATTCACGGTGGCGTCTGCAACTGGTAACACGGCAGTTGCGGGTACTCTGGGTGCTACTGGTGACTTCGCTATCAATACTGATAAGTTCACAGTTACCGCATCATCTGGAAATACCGCAGTCGCAGGGACTCTTGCATCTACCGGAAACTTTGCTGTCAACACAGATAAATTCTCTGTTACTGCCGCATCTGGAAACACATCTGTTGCAGGAACATTGGGCGCTACTGGTAATTTTGCGGTTAACACCGATAAATTCACTGTCGCTGCTTCTTCTGGTAACACGGCTGTTGCTGGTACTTTTGCTGTTACAGGTGCAACGACTCTGACTGGTGCTCTGGTCGCCAATGGAAACTCAACCCTTGGTGATGCTGATACCGACACGGTGACGCTTAACGCTTCGTTCGTTAACGGAACAACCATGAAGACTGCAAAGACAGCAACGAATACTCTGGCTCTTGCGGCCTATGACGTTGATGGAACGGCTTACACGAACTTGATTACGCTGACCGCCAGCAACACGCCCACGTTGGCTTTGACGTCTACGGGAACTGGCACGATTAACAATATGTCTATCGGTGCTACCACGGCTTCGACTGGCGCGTTTACGACTCTATCTGCATCTTCTAGCGTTACGCTCTCCGGTGGTACAGCTAATGGAGTGTTGTACCTTAACGCTTCTAAAGTTGCTACAAGTGGTTCTGCTCTGGTGTTTGATGGGACGAACTTAGGACTTGGAACGGCATCGCTTATTAACAGCGGCAATTATTCAACGCTGACCATTAACGGTTCAACTGGCAGTCAGATTGCATTTAAGTCTGGTGATGTAGCTAAACAATACATCTACACAACTGCAACAGACATCACCTACCGCAACGACAACGGTGCTCAGATTTGGTACGGCTCTGGTGGCGAGCAAATGCGCCTCACCAGCACAGGGCTAGGTATTGGTACTAGCAGTCTTGCTTCAGGGTACAACTTAACTGCTGGTGCTGGTGGAACAACAGCAAACGGAACTATTGCATTAAACGGCGGTTCCGATAGCAATTATGGTTCAGGTATTGCATTCCGCAGAGGTGGAACATCTAAGGGTTTTATTGGTACTCAATCATGGGTCACAAGCGGAACCAGTGATGATATTACGCTGTACGCTTCTGCTGGCGGAGCTTTGCGTTTTTATTCAAATGGTAGCCAAAACGCAATTTTGGACACCTCCGGCAACCTAGGATTAGGAGTTACTCCAGATTCTTGGTCAGCAATCACTGCTTTTCAAGTAGGTAACGGCGCGAGTTTGCATGGATACGGTGTTGCCGAAGCAACTCTAAGTGCCAACACCTACTACAACAGCGGATACAAATACGGCGGTACGGGGTACGCAACGCAATATCAACAACAAGATGGTTTGCACAAGTGGTACATCGCAGCCTCCGGCACAGCAGGTAACGCTATCACGTTCACCCAAGCGTTAACCTTATCGGCTGTTGGAAACCTGTTGCTTGGCGGCACATCTGACCCAACAAGCGCAGCAAAAGCCATTGTGATTTACAACGGCACAGCTCCAACAGGAAACATTGCAGGCGGTACTTTATATGTTGAATCTGGTGCGTTAAAGTATCGTGGTTCTTCTGGCACTGTTACTACATTGGCAGCAGCATGATTACACAACAAATGATTTCAGACTGTTTTGAGTATCGTGACGGATGCTTGTACTGGAAAGGTGTAACACACCCAAACAAACAGTATTTGCTAAACAAGCCTGCTGGCTCAATTCATCAAACTGGCTATCGTCATATCACTTGGAACAGTAAGGTTCAAAAAGCACATCGTTTGATTTTTATGCTTCATCATGGATATATGCCTGCTGAAATTGACCATATCAATGGAGATAGGTCAGACAATCGGATAGAGAATCTTCGTCCTGCTACACGAAGTGAGAACCAGTGTAATCGTGGTGCTCTTTCAAGCAACACATCTGGTTATCCTGGTGTTTCTTGGCATAAGAAAAGCAAAGCATGGGTAGTTCGTTTAATGAAAAATGGAAAATCTCATGCAATAGGTTACTTCAAAGATTTGGAACTTGCTGGTCTTGTATCTGCTGAAGCTAGGTCTTTGTATCACGGCAATTTTGCTAAAGTTTAAAAGGAAAAACCATGACTACATTTGTTTGGACTGTTAACCCAATGCAACGAGACATAGCAACTGGATTCGTCCAAGTTGCCCACTGGCAGTGCGTGGGAACTGACGGAGAGTTTTCAGACTCTGTTTATTCCACTGCATCGTGGACTGGTGAGCCTGCAACTCCTTATGAGAGCCTGACTCAAGATGTTGTCTTAGGATGGATTTGGGAGACTGTTGACAAAGCCGCAACTGAGGCTGCTGTGCAAGCCAAGATTGATGCTCAGAAGAATCCTGTCACTGCTCAAGGTGTGCCGTGGTAAGTAACGTGGAAGCTCGTTTAGACACGCATGAGCAAGTCTGTACGCATCGTTACGAACAAATCAATGCTCGTTTGAAGCGTATTGAGAACATCATGATTAAGGTCGCAGGCGTGATGCTTTGCGGCATGGCTGGCGTTATCTGGGCGTCTATTGTTCACAAGGTATAAATGAGTGCTAGACCCAATTTCATTGTTAGCAATGGCATCCGGCGCGGTGTCTGCTGTCAAGAAAGGGTGTCAACTCTACAAAGACATAAAGAGCGCAGCAGGAGATGTTTCTGCTGTTCTCAAGGACATTGATAAACAATTCGCCGGAAAGAAGGTATCCAAAGCCCAAGCTGAAAAGATTGCGGAGAAGAAAGCAGAGTTTAAGGAAGCGGCTACAACCGACCCAAACGATGTGATCTCTCGGATTGGAAATCAGCTTGGGGATTTCTTTGATGCCTTTGACAAGATCGAGCAACTGTTTTACGAAGAAGAAAAACAAGCTCATCAGGTCTACGAAGGAGAGGATTCTGTCAGCAAGAGAGCACTTCAAAGAGTTTTGATTCGCTCTCGATTACAAATGATGGAGACTGAAATGCGCGAGATCATGATTTATCAATCTCCACCTGAACTCAAAGACTTGTGGTCAAGGTTTGAAGTGATGAGAGCGCAGATCGGTCAGGAACAAAAGAGAGCCTGGGAGAAACTAAGGATAGAAAGACAGCAAGAGGCTGCCGAACAAAAGAAAGAACGCGAGTTTTACTGGGGAATCGGAGCATGGCTGGTGTCCGTAACGGTAATATGGCTGTATCTAATCCTCCTCCTGTGGGCAATCGCTCGACACAGAGAAAACTCGTTCTCTCTATGGTGGGCAACGTGATTCTTATGCTTATCCTGGTTTTCTGTTTGACCTTTGGAGGGTTTCTGTTCATGGACTACAAAACAGAAGAAGCCAGAGCAAAGAAGATGGACAGACGGGTTGTTGAGTTGAGAAAACAGTTTGAGCAAGGTTGCGAAAAATGAGATGGTTGCTTATTCTTCTTTTGCTGACTGGTTGTTCAGATAGGTACAGATACAAGTGCCAAGACCCAAACCACTTTCAAGACGCAGAATGTCAACGTCCTAAGTGTCTGTTTACTCAACAGTGCTCAGACTATCTTGTAGCCCCTATCCTGGAGAAGCAAGTTGTACAACAACAAACTCAACCGCCTTCTGACAAGTGAAGAAATCGAGGTCCGAGTTTGGGCTATCGTTGTCATCATTGTCACTGTGATCCTCGCAGGCATTGTGGGGTTTATGCTTTACTCGGTGACGTTCGTTACCCAACCGATCAAGAGCATGGCTCCTATCGACCAAGCCTATACGAAGATGCTGAACGACATTGTTCTGCTCATTGTGGGTGGTATCGGTGGCGTGATGACCAGAAAAGGCGTCCAGGCGGTCAGTGACAAACTGCACTCTAACCAGACGCCTCCTCCCGCGGTAACTACCGCGGTAGCTCCAGCGGTAACTCCCGCGGTAAGTTCTTCATTGCCTAACTTCAACTGGATGGGAATCACGAATCCCGCGCTAGACGAAGAATGGCGCCCCCCTCCACCTCCCACGACTCCCCCTGATTACGTTGATCCTGCCAAAGAGGAAATCGCCGTAGAAAGAGCCGCTGCGAGGTCTGAAGCATGAAACCTAACCCTTGGCTCATCCTAGCGGTTTTAATCGCTCTGGGGGCGTTTTATGGCTATGGACACCACAAAGGTTGGACACAGCGCGATCAGGAGATGCAAGTAGAGATCGCCAGGAAAAACAACGAAGCAAGAAAAACTGAACAGGAAATGACTCAGAAACTTGCGGAGACTTCTAACGCTTTACAGGAGGCAAACAATGTTGTCACTAAAAAACAAACTGCTCTTGACGCTGCTATTCGTGCTGGCAGGGTGCGGCTCCAGACCCCAAGTTGTGTATCAACCCCCCAAAGTCCCGCCCCTCCCGCCAGGGATACAGAAACAAGAAGTGAACCTGACCGACAGACTAACGAAACTTCTGATGCCGACCGAGCAACCCTCGCAGCCATCGCAGAAATAGTCGCACAAGGGGATAGGAATACCGCGCAGCTAAATGCGTGTGTGGACGCTTATACAAAGGTTATGGAGTCAATCAATGGTCAACGCTAATCAACTACAAAGACTCAAAATCGGTCCTGAATGGGTTGATCCTTTGAATGAGACATTTCAGCGTTTTGGGATTCTCTCTGCCCGACAACAAGCAGGATTTATCGGTCAATGCTCGCATGAATGTGGGAACTTCCGAGTCCTTGAGGAAAATCTAAACTATCGTGCGGCAACTTTAATGAAGTTATGGCCCAGACGCTTCCCTACCCAAGAAATTGCAAATGCTTACGAAAAGAACCCTAAGAAGATCGCTAACATGGTTTACTCAAACCGCATGGGAAACCGTGACGAAGCCTCTGGTGATGGGTATCGTTTTCGTGGTCGCGGGTGCATTCAGCTTACAGGCCATGCTAACTACTTCCACGCTTCACAAGCTCTGGGAGTCGATTTTGTTATGGACCCCGATCTTGTCGGAACGCCTAAGTATGCTGCACTGACCGGCGGTTGGTTTTGGCATACTCACAAATGTAACGAGTTGGCAGAAGTCCAGGACTGGATTGGTCTAACCAAAAAGATCAACGGAGGCACGATTGGACTGGCTGACAGGATCAAACACATCAACGAAGCGCACGATGTGCTTCAGGCGTAAACGTCAATCCTAGAACCCAGGCTTTTCCAATACTTGTATTCCTCAGTCTGTGTTTGCTTATCCAACACTTCAGCAACCTTGTTTTGAACTATTTGTTCACGGTTGATTTGCTTCTCTTTGATCTGGACTTGAGAAGGCATCGGGTGAAGTGTTGAATAAGCGATTTTCACATTAGTCCTGCAAACGGATTTTGTAGATTGACCCAGGCTTTTCCTGTCCTGATTCTACACACTACCGACCTATTCACTCCATATTTCGCAGCGATCACCCTTGAAGGACCTTCTGAGGAACGGATTTCGTCAGCCATTTCCTGCGTTAGTTTGGCGTTTGTGGCTCTCTTGTATATCTGGATTTTTAAACGCCTTGTAGGGCTTTGTAGAGCCTTCCTGTTGCCTTTTTTCATGTGCTGTTTGGCATCGTTGTATGTCGTGTGATCTGGATTCACACAAAGCCCATTCCCACATTTGGCGACATAGTATCCTTCCCTCAATTTTCCTCCAAGAAGCTCGGTAAACAGTCTGCGAACAGCGATCATCTTTCCTGCGTGAAACACTGATGGAGTGCCGTTAGCACAATACCCAGTCCATTCCCAACAGTCTCCGTCCTCAATGGTCCTCTCTTTTAGAGTTGTAATAGTGTGAATCTTTTGTGGTTTCATGCCAGGCTAATATGTAAAGAATGACAGACAGGGCAATGATTAGCCCTATCACAAGAATCCCAATGATGATTGCCAAGTTAATCGTGTAAGTCCTCGATCATCTTTCGATGTTTCTCTGGGACTAACTTTTTGATCTTGAGATACAGATTGTGGTCAGAGTCAAAAGTTATATCATCCTCACCATCAAAGATGTAAATGTCGTAATCATCAGCTAAACCCACATCTGGATCGCCTCGCTCAAACATATAGTAAACATCGACAGGACCGTCATCGGTTTCGTATTCAAAACTTCCGGTCGAGTACTTTGATACGTCAATGCGTTTCATTTTGATTCTCCAATCTATCTGCTACTAATTTTGCATAACCAGCAATGTCAATCCAGTTATCAACATAATTGGGATCACCATTCAAAATTCTGGCAATCTTGTGTGCAATCATTTCTAGTGCTTCTTGTTGGTCAGCGTCCATGTGTGCAAACTTGCCATTTTTATAGATCATTGCTTTGATGTCTTGGCTTATCTTTGCATGGTTTTCAAATTTTCCATATCTTACGCCACGTTCTTCAAGTATTTTTTCAATCATACTGACCACTCCCTCTCGTTACGACCTTTTGAAGATTTGACAATGTTTCCTGTGAGTTTGACAAGCCCCATCTTCTGAAGCTCTGGAAGGCGTCTAGAAACCGCAGAACTCTCAAGACCAAGGCGAGAGGCTATCCCATCCTTTCCAAGAGGTCCATGCTGTTTTAAACACTCCACAATCATTGCGAAATGCTTTTCTGGATTGATTTCAGCAGCCTCAAAAGAGGTGACTGGATCGGTGGAACGTGCTCGTTTAAAAAGATCAAAAAGTTTCATTGCTACTCCTAAAAGGTTGAGGTACTCGCTACGTCTATGTGGTGCTTCCAGACTTGTTAGCGTCTAACCGCAGTTTCCCGCTGGTGTAGGATCACACAGCATCCGCTTTCCCTCAGTTAAGTTTACTCTGTTTTTTGGTCTTGTTCTGCTTTTTGTTGCCCAATTTTTTGAAGCAACACAAAAGCCCCAGACTTCGTTGGAAGCTCTCCCAAGACGTTCATCAAAAACACGATTTCGTTTTCTTCAAGTTCAAGTTTCATTTTCACTCCTTAAAAAGGTATGGAATCCTCGTCATCTTCAAGTTTCGGCAAGCCTTCATATTTTTCAGGCTTTTCCTTGTTTTCAGGACGCTTCAGGATTGTCATCTCGTTACAGATAATCGTTGTGGTGTTAACTTCCACTCCACTTTTGTTGACATATTTCTCGTATTTTATTGTTCCCTCCACATAGATTAAAGAGCCTTTCTTAACGTACTCTCCAACAATCTCAGCGAGTTTGTCAAAGAACGTGAGTCGATGCCATTCGGTTGTTTCTACCATCTCGCCAGACTTGTCTTTGCGGCGTGATGAGGTTGCCAGTGTTGCGTTGGCTACTGGCTTACCTGCTGCGCTGAATCGCACTTCAGGGTCTTTTCCTACGTTACCAACTAGATGAACTTTACAGACGCTTGCCATTTTTTTCCTTAATTTCGTTCAGTTTTTGAATCATACTTTCCAGGTCTTTTAAGAATGTCCTAACCTCATCCTCCATTTGTTTGATTTTTTCTTCGTCACGATGCAACCTTTTGACGAACAGTTGTAACCCCTCTGGAGCGCGATCATCGAAACAAACGTAATCACACCACTGGCGACCCGTGACGCACATTTGCCACATCATCTGAGCCTGGTGGTCTGGGTCAATCCTGTCGTTCAGAATCGAATCCAGGTGATTGTGAATCTCTTTACACTTGATCTCAATGAGTCCGTGTTCTCCCACGAAACCATCAGGTGAGCATCCCGCCATCGGAATAGTCGGATGCTCGACCCAAGCGATTTGTTCGACTGAGGTAAGGTTTTCTGCTTCGTAGGCTGCTCTGGCGATTGGCTCAATTTCTGTACCTCGTTGCATTGCGGCTGTGGTGAAAAACTCTGTTGGTTGTCCAGTCATTCGTTCGCAAAGAAGTTGAGCCATGTACTTAGCCCGACTTGCTGAAGCGCCTGAGTTGGTTTTAGCCAATAGGTCTGCCATGCGGGAGGCACTCACCTTGCCTACCTTGAGTAACTTCCATGCTTCGCTGCCTTGTTCAATCATTTTTAATACTCACAATTGGTTTGTTATATATAGATGCTCTTACTGCTTGAATTTCTAATAACTTTACAAGATTTGAACTTAATCGATCATATATAAATGGATGATATTGTTTAATTGAAGAACCTTTTTCTGTAATAAGATTCATGCACTTATCAATAGCCATTTGAAGTTGTTGGTTATTCATTTGCAAGTGCTCCTACCAAAGTTGCCTCCTGTACTTCTGTCAGATCAAAGTCACGGCGTAGCTTGTCTGTGGTGTAGTTTCCAAGTTTGATTTGCTCAATCGCTTTTGACAGACGGTTGTTGTCGATTGAAGGTTTCTTTCTGGCGACTTCATGCGTGTGTGCGTCTGCATCGTTGTCGCCTTCTGTGGGGATTGCAAACGTCTGAAACGCCATGTATTTATAGGCTGCTGACATGGCTTTGTTGGTTGCCTTGTCTCCGCTATCCATTGCTTCTCCAAACGTCCTAGCGGTGTGTTTAGAGCCATCCTCTGCGGATACCAGATCAAACTCTGCCTCTACTGTGACATAGAACAAAGCTCCACCGGATTTCGAGGTACGTTCTTCACAAGTCCTGCCCAACATTCTCGGAACGATCACTAGACCATTCTGAGCCATGATTGAAGACAGGACGTTATAGACAGCGTCAATGCCTCGGAACTTGTATCCAGCGCCTTGTGTGTTTGTTGAGGATTTTGCGATGCCAATTTTGCAGAGTTCTGCTTGGACTGCGTTGATTGCTTGATAGACTTTCATTACTACTCCTTAGGTTAAGTTATCAATCTGTTTCTTCAATGCTGTTACTTCAGCTTTGTGATCTTCAGATTGAAATTGCATCATAGTACAAATTTCACGAATTTTCTGCTCTAACATTCCAACGCGATAGGCAAGACGATCTTCTGCTTGTCCTTCACGATAGTGAATCTCTGAGGTTTGTTTGATGCTGTTGATGATGTATTCAGGGTTCATTGTTCATTCTCCAGTGGTACGTCACGCCATTCTCCGCTCGGTTCTCCGGCGATTGCTGCTGTGTATTGATCTGCGATGTCTTTATCCCACCATTGCTGAAGGATTCTGACTATTACTCCGGTGTTTTCTCCGAACTCAGGTGTTGGTATAGTGCGCTCAATAAGCCGCAATTTTGCTGTTGGTTTCATTGTTTTTTCTCCACTTGTTTAGACAATAACCAACGATTGCCCAAGGAACGCACAGAACGCACCCAGGCGCGTTGATTGTGGCGATTCTGTTCTCTGGGTATGTAGTCAACATTAAAGAGCCTACGGACTGTTTTAAGGGCTTGTGTGTTCATGCTTAACCCCTGTACGCAAGAATCACCCCGATGGCGATCATGGAAAGGATTGTGACGATTGCTGAGATTGTTTCTTTCATTTGCTACTCCTTGTTAACCTGTTAAGGTGAGAGAATCTTAACGCACAACTTAACAGATTGTCTAGGGGTTTATACTAATCCTGAGCAAATTGTTAAGGTTACAATGTTAAGGCTGGTCAGAAACAGGGTTAGCGCCTGGTGGATCAATGTATCGAGTGCAACGCCCACGACTCTGCTTTATGAGGCTGACCAGCACCAACACGCATGGGGATTGAAACCTGAAGACTGCAACACCCGAAGGCATTGACCGGGTATGAGGTGGTATCTAGGAGATTGCAGCAGTCCCCAGCCGTGTTGGTGAATGCGCAGGCTGATGCGCTCATGTACGGGAAAAAGCCCCAGATGCATTTCTGGGATCGGATGCGAAAGCATAGATGACTGGAGACGGTCTAACGGTCAGACCCGCTTGATGCTGTCGAACTGACGAACTAAATCGTTAAACATAGGCTGGTTTGAGTCCAGTCAAGCCGGAGATCAGCACCGGCCACCAACAACCTTTAAGGAAAACCATGAATTTACAAAAAGCCATTGAAATCGCTGGATCAAAGAGTAAACTTGCGACCCTTCTCGGAGTGTCTCGCGCTGCTGTGACGCAGTGGGACGAACTTCCTGAGAAGCGTATTCAACAACTCAAGGAAATCAACGAATGGCAAACGCATTTCAGTGGCGAACAGGTGAACAATCAATCGCAGTCGATCTCCAGCGCCAGCGAGACAAGTCCACAATGACCAGTGTTCGCAAGGACGATCAGAACAAAGAAGAAACAATCACAAAGTTCAGAAAGTCAATCACGATTCTTCCGTCAGTACATCGCTTGCCAAGTAAGGCGAGAATTTGATATAATTCACTGAACACGGCTAGGTTAGCTACCGAAAAGACGATTCGTTACCGTCCTGCCATCAGTGTTCTTCAGTAACGACAACCGATAACGTAAGGTTAAAAAATGGCGA
>Ga0208147_1000106_pt1 | contig 33089 bp, 50 predicted proteins | sample DEB3_08_DNA_FD_184520 | JGI IMG/M metagenome (GOLD analysis project Ga0208147, IMG submission 184520) | Aqueous microbial communities from the Delaware River and Bay under freshwater to marine salinity gradient to study organic matter... | ecosystem: Environmental > Aquatic > Marine > Coastal ... | reverse complement strand
TCCCCCACTTCCAGCCGCCACGCCAAACTGTTGGACGCTGGTGCCAGAGATATCTGCGAGAAGATAGGCACCCATGGCGGTACGGACGGAGTTACCGATCGTGCCAGACGACGTGCCCGCTGTACCTCCACCACCTCCCGATCCAGTACCTCCGCTATTGGTTGTGCCACTATTGCCACCGCCCGCTCCCGCTTTACCAGCCGCCGAGTTGACCGCCTTGGTTGCGTTTGCTCCGTTTGCTCCGGCGTTGCCTGCGCTTCCAGCGGTAGCTCCCGAGCCTACGGCGTCGTCGTTTGCGCCCGTGCCGCCCGTGCCGCCAAGCTGACCGGCGCTTCCAGACGCAATCGTTCCACCGGCCCCGGCGCTTCCAGCCGTTCCTGCGGTTCCTCCCGTCTTTCCCGAGGCATTGCCACCAGCCCCACCAGCCCCGCCATTGTTTTGAATTGTGCCGGTATTGGAGAGCTTGCCCTTACAGAAAATCCTAAAGCCTCCGGTGTTGATCGTGCCGCTGTTCGTCACGCTGTTGTAGTACATGTCACGGGTCAGCGTGGTGGTCCCAGCGTTAGACAAGTCGCCATCGCTCCCGTCCCCAAAGAGATCGAGGTTCTGCGTCGCTATGAAAACGGGAATCAAAAGCATTGCCGTCGTCGAAATGGCAATACCGACCTGTAGGGCGATCGTGCCGCGGTTCGGCCCAACTTCTCCAGCAGTGTCTTGCAAATAGACCGGGCTCCCTGCCGTGAGTCCGGATAGACCTGTGACGATGTGTCCCGGCCCTAAAATGCGCTTGGTGTCGTTCGCTACTCCGGATTGGATTGTGATGCCTTGGAAGGCGTCAACGTGCGCCTGTGTCGCCGCAGAAGCCTTGTAGAGCTTGGAATCTGACGCCTTGAGATAGACTGCCTTGACCGCCGCAATCGTCTCCCCGTAGGTGTATTTTGGATTGAGAACGTAATCGTTCAGATCCTCGGCTGGGAGTTGGGAGCCAGCCACAAAGTCAGATGGGAAGGACATATTTATGAGACGGTTAAGGTATCTTCAAAAGTATATGAGTCGCTGCTCGTCTTTGTGCGGTTGATGGCGATTCTCGTGAGAAGCGTGCCGGTGCCAATCGTGCCAGAGCCGCCGATAAAGAAACCTATCTCTCGAAGCGTCCCTGTCACTTCCGTCGGATTGAAATACGCGGTTAATGAAATCACCGGGCCGGAGAAGTTATAGGAGCCGAGCGCCTTGCGATAGGTTGGCGTTTGGAGCGCGGTATCTCCCAAGGCCGGAGCGTTGGTGCCGGTTCCAACTTCCACATACAAAACGCGCGAGCTCCCAGCCGGATCGCCAAGAGCTTGCGCTATTGCTCCCTTTCCTACGGTCGTTAACATGGTGATGATTGTATCACGGCCTAGCCGAGCGGAGATCCGTTAAGGATAAACGGGCGCTTTGTGTCGGCGAAACCTGATGGCGTGTAAGGGGTGAGCACGAAGATCGTGCCGTGATTTAATTGGTCGTTGGTTGCTTCTCCGATTGTGATTGTTTCGCTGGCATTATCCTGTGCGCCTTGAGTCCATGAGTCGGCAGTGGTAACAACTTCCGTGATGTCTTGGACAAGATCGACGCTCTCGCTGTCGTTGATGTCGATTTGCTTGCGTTCGTTCCGGAGGACCGTCAACAGGTACTCGATGATGCCAAACGATCGGGTTGAGACGAGCTTGCACTCATAGATCATCTCCGTGGGCGATTTCATGCGGTAGGTGACGGTCTGAATGACGAAGGTGTCGTTTACTCCCAGCGTAGTGACGTTGATTGATATGGTCTGACCGGCGCGAAGACCCGCCGTGTCGGTCTTAAAGCTGCCCTCGACCAGCGAATTGCGGTAGTTGCGAAGCTCGGCAGCCGCCCGATCTCGCGCTCCTTGGAGAGTCGTAATACTTTTGTCGATCACCACATGCTCAAAAATACCGTATTGCGCGATGCTCGTGGCGTCTCCACGCTTCACGATGACCGGGATCATGGGGTTTCCGACCATCCTGACGACATCTCCGCTTGCCGGTTTGTTGGCTGATGGGAACTTGAGGTTTTTTTCTTCGAAGTTATAGAGCGCGTAGAAGCTCGCCGGATCGTCCAAGTTATCAACACCGACCGTTTTGCTGACTCCATTGACCGCGATGGTGATGTTTTTGAGCTTATAGGGGGAGCGGAAGTTGATCGAGTTGCCGTCAGCCGTTTGATCGTATGTAGAGCTATTTCCCTGATACTCCCCACCGCGCACATAGATTTGATTCTTGAGGGTTGACAGGTCATCCGAAACCTGCAAGCTATTCCAGACGAAGTTTTGGGACGTAACCGAGGGGCTTGAGCTCGTGAGGGAGAAGGGGGCCGAGACGCCGCTTGCTTGGTAGAAGTACAGGACCCGGCTCGGGTTGATATACCAGTCATTGCCCACGGCATCGGCAATCTGTTTGATGGCGTCTGATACCTGCTCGTAGTTAAACTTAACGCTTCCGAGCGTCGGGCTGTCCGCATCATCCACACCCGTCTGAGAGAAGTAGGTCGAGGCTTGGACCAGCCGTACGTCGTCGATCACAACATTGACCGTCCCTGCTCCGCTCGCTGTAACGCGATATTGGCGCTTGAGGTTGCCGGACCAGCTCGGTGAGCCGGTGCTCGAGAAGGCGCTTTTTGCGATCGTGACCTCATTCCAACCGGCCACAAGAGAAGCGGCAAGGATCGTCTTCTCGTAGTAGTTGGTGTATGTGGCTCCCGCATCTGAAACGAAACGCACACGGATGCTCGTCAGGTTGGCGATGGTGTCTACTCTGATCCAGAGCTTCACATAGTCAGAGTTTCCGAAACTCGACCCATCATCAAACTTGCTCAGGTCAAGGGCGCTGGCAGCTCTCCCGGTAGCGGTGCTCCCGGAGGTCGCTGTGAACTTGCGAGCTTGGCTGCCATAGACGTACTCCCCGGCGGTCGTCGTTGCGGCGACAGTGCCATCCTCCTGCGTCCATGTTTCCGTCGACTCTCCGCTGTCGATTGCGCGAGTAACGCGATTGACGAAATCAGCGAGGATCGTGTTGATGATATAGCGGGCGTTCTGCCCCGTGATCTCTCGGCTTACGAGATAGCGGTCGAGGGTACGTTCATGGGAGACGGCCTTGATCTGTAGGCCGAGCATTGGGCCGCGGAGCACTCTCTGGATGTTGATGATGGTGCCTCCAAAAATATCGGTTCCGTTGTCTGTAACGAGCACCGTATCTCCCTTGGTAGGCGTATAGTTTTTTGTGCCGTATACCTTGATCAGAAAATTGACCGTATCCACTTGATTCGTGACCTGCTGCTCCACGCTAAAGCTCTCCCAGTCAATGAAAGAGGTTTTATCAACGCCTGCGATTGTGACAACAACGGCCATAGGATAGTTTTTGGTGATCCCCTCTCGTGTTTTTTGCCGGGGGAGTGGTCAAAAAACATGGAGGTAGCGATCAGGGCTTGGTTAAGCCATTTTCGGCATACCCACCAAAAGAGGGGAGTGGCATTTTGCCGCCGTCCTTTCGGTAGGGGAGGGTAGGGGAGTGCATAGAATGGGCTAGGTAGCGATGCGCCTATTAGACTGCAACATTTTGATGATGGTATCCCCTATCTCTCTGGCCGCTGATTCGGGGTTTGCTCCCCACAAATTGCCGATCGAAAAGTTGAATGTGTACCCTCCCCCCTTACCATTCGGCACAATAGTCCCCGAGGTGCTGGGCACAAACAACTCCGCTCCTGCTTCTCCAACGATGTAGGGAACTCCGGCGCTCACAGGACCGCCACTTGCTCGCGCGGCTGGTGCTCCTGACGTTCCGGGAGACGAAGATCCGACGGACGCTTTGGCTGCTTGAATCGACGCCTTGATTGCAAGAACCTGCGACTCGATGGCCTGCATCTGGGCAGCCGAAAACTTGGCATCGTCAATCATCTTCTGCCATCCCTTTTGTACCTCTATAGCCAGCTTCTCGTACTTGTCTTGCGTCGAGATGATGAGGTCTGCTTTCTGTTTGTCATAGGCGGCCTGCTCCTCGAGGAGTTTCTTGTTGAGATCGTCCATCTTCTCCTGATGCTCCTTCTGCAATTCCGCTTGTTCGCTCTGATGCTTGGTCTTCAAACGCTCGAGGTCGTTGGTGGCACGAAACGCCTCTGCCGCGGCTTTCTGGTCGGCGTTCGCCTCGAGGATCTTGTTTTCATCCGTGAGCTGCTTCTGGATCTCCTGCATCTTGGCAATGTCGTCCTCTGTCCCCTCGCCTGAATTGAGTTTTTTCTGTAGATCAGCCTGCTGCTTGGCAAGGTCGGCAACCTTGTCCTGATGATTCATGTAGAGGCTCAGGCGCTCGTCGGCATAGGACTTGTCGCTGTCTGCCATCTGCTTGGTAAAGTCAGCCGCCTCTCGAGCAATGTTGGCGTTGATGTCCGCGATCTTCTTTTGCAAGCTCTCCCAGAGATTACCGGCCTCCTTGGTATAGGATTTCTGAATATCGACCATGCTCTGAGCATTGCTGCTCGCGCTGTTGCGCATGTCGATCATGGCCTGCCGAAACTCCTCCTTGAGCTTCTTGGCCGTATCCGTGCCAGATCCACCAACGCCCGCCATCTGCTGCTTGTAGGTATCAGCAAAGCCCTTGGTGGCAGCAGTGGCTTGGCTCGTCTCAGATTTGAACTTATCCGCTAGGTTGGCAGGTCCGAACTCCTTGACGGCCACCTTTGCCTTTTCCACCTGCCCGGTAAAGCCTCCCCACGCGATGCCTTGGGAGCGCATGAAATTACCAAACTCCCGGCCGGCGTCGGATATTTTACTCTGGATACTGCTTAGGAATCCGGCAATCTTTGAGCCAGCATCAAGCGCAGCGTTCGCCAGAACTCCCAACGCCTGCCCCATGTCACGGAGCCTATTCTGAAAAGACGGATCATTGGCGATCGCAATAAAGCGATCTTTGAGCTTGTCGACCTCCGGAGCCAAGCCACTCGCCAAAGATTTCTCGGCGTTCTCCCATGCCATTGACATCTGGCGCGTCTTGCCCTCGGATGTCTCGGCGGCGGTCGCGGCGCTATTGCCTACCTTCTGCTGAATGGCATCTAAAATCTCTCCGCGCGTGGCGTTCTTATCGAGCTCGATACCGTAATCGGCCAGCGCTTTGACGCCCTTTCCAGAGAGAAGCTGGATCACCTCATCGCTCGCCGTGCTCAGGTCCTCATGCTTATAGCGGGCGATATCCATTGCCAGAGCATTGAGCTTCACGGCCTCGGAGTAGCTGCCGGTCTTCTGGATAAGGTGCCCCATGGCCTCGGTAGTTTCAGAGCTCTGAAAGCCCAGAGACTCCTGCTTTTCAGCATAGGCCGTGATTTGCGGGACGAGATCAACGAACTTCTGCCCCATGTTCTGCATCTGGTTGGTGAGCTGGGCGGTCGCGGCCTGATCCTCGCCGATCGCCGTGATGCCCTCCATGATGGTGTTTTTGAGAAAGCTAAAAGCCTTGCTCGCGGCTTCGATGATCGCTTGGCCGGTTACAAAACTGGCCGTCATCGAGCCGAATGACATGCCAGCCTTGCCTCCCGCGTTACCTAGCTCGTTAAGCTCAGAGGTCGCCTTTTGGACGACGCCCTCGCCCTCGTTCTTGGCGCGTAAAACAACATCGAGATTAGAAACTTGGTCGGCCATAGTTGGCTACAGTCTATCACAAAAAGACATCCCATCAGGATGTCTTCTTTTCATGCGCCGCGACCATGATGCCGATGGTCGGCATCCAATTCGGCAGATCGCGGTATTCCTCGTATGTACAGCCGAAGATTTTGCACGCCGCCACCGCTATCATTTCCGGCGTCAGATCGGGCTGCCAGCCGAGCCGAGCCCTCTGTAATTCAACGGCGACGGCTTCTATTTTTTTTCTTTGTCCGCGTAGAGCTCCGTGCAAATATCCCGGACCTCGAGACGAACATCCTTGTGATCGTCGAGGATTCGATCGAGTATCTTTTCCTCGCTGCCGTCGTATGAGACAACGCATACCTCGATCATTTTGTGCTGACCGGCAACACCGGCCAAAACAGCCGTTGATCGTGTGGCTTCCGGGCTGTTGTCCTGATAGCCGAGAGTGATTTCCTCATCTTCCCGTCCCGTGAGATAGGCTTTGACAACGAGCTCCTTGCCGTTGCATTTCAGCGTGATGGCTTTTGTTTCCCGCATAGTGTGGTGTGTTAGGCTTTAATGAAATGACCGGACCCTAGAATCTTGCCGTAGGTAAGCAGGGCATAGCACTGCCTACCTGTCCATGGATCGTTACAGAGATAATCCATCCCCTTCTTTGTTTTCACGATTCCGACGACCTTGAGCCAGTGGAATTGCTGCCGAGCCGGGTTGATTGCCACCTTCAAAACCGACGCTTTCTTACCGGGAACGAGGAAATTGGCGATCGTAGCAGGGGAGAAGTCATACTGTCGCCATGCGAAACTGAGTACCGGGACGAACTTCTGCACCCGCGTCCAGTAAAATAGGCCGTCTGGGGTGAAGAGAAAGGTGTTTGCTGCGATCTGGGCAGGGTCTTTATACCCTCCAAACTCCGCGGAGATCATCGAAGCGCAGGTCAGGAGGCACCCATAGCCTCCCACGGTGAGGTCGCTGCCTCCGATATTGTGGTTTATCCAGTGCCGATCACGTTGAGAAAGCTGGTATTTTGACGGGGAGTCGATGGTTATTTGCATACGATCTTGCCGCTGTGCCGCGCGGCTCGTTTTAATTGTTTGGATGCGGAAAATCTTACGATGCTCATGGAAGGAACCTCTATCGTCTTTGATGGATCGTTCGGGTTGGCAACCGTACGCTTTTTCCGTACGGATGCGAAAAACTTACCCATGCCCGTGATATGCACCTCTTTACCTGATGCGATCTCCTCTTGAACGTAGAAAGAAAGGCGCGACAGAAACAACTCTGCCGCGCTTTTCGTCAGGTCTATGCCTTCGGTGAGCTTCCCAACAAGGTCAGCTCTGAGCATAGACTAGGCTTGCTTCTCTTCCTGTCCGGCTTCCTGACCGCCCTCTTGATTGCGGGCAGCAATCGCGGCGTTGTAAGCCTCGACGAGCGGGGCAAACGCTTCCTTGTTGGCACCAGCGTCAACGAGGTCGGATTGCAATTCTCCTTGACCGGCTTCCCAAGCCTTGAGTGAACCGACAACGCCCGGATACTGCGTACCATCTTCGAGTGAGACGCCGTTATGGGCGGCAAACTTTTCGATCATGTCGAGAGAGATGACTGACATAGTGAATGTGTTATTTGAGTTATGGCAGCATGATACCACAAAGATGCCTGTGTGTAGGCTATTCTAGCTTGTGGATAACTAGGAAAAATGTAGGATGTGCTTGATTCCGTCACGAATCCACGAGCCGAAGAAGGTAACAACGAATGCGATGACGCCGCCGATTCCGTAGACCATGCGGCGGTCCGTTTCGAGTACGGCAACGCGCCCAGAAACAGACGCGATCGCTTTATCAGCAGTCTCCATGTGCTCCGAGATTGCTCTCGAGATGCCGTCCAGATTCTTGGCTGTCTCAGAACGAAGAAGGGCAACGCTATCCTGCGTTGCCTGCGCCGTTGCCATAAGGTGCCCCACCTTCTCAAAAAGCTCGTTGTGGGCTCGTTCTTCTGCGGACATAGGAGCTTTGATCATTACTCCATTTTGCTCCCGGTAATCTGATCAAGCAACTCCACTGGAACGCCCTTCATGAACTGCCTTCCGGCGTTTACGGCTGTTGGCACAAACCATGCCACAAACGCTCCTAAAATTGCTCGGTTGATGCCGATTCCATAGGCAAGGAGCAAGATCAGGATGGCAACCGCACCCGTGAGGGCAATAATAGCCCCGCGGTAGGTCTTGATCTTAGAGATTTCGTCCATCTGTTCTTGTACCTGAACGACGGCTTGAGGTTCTGGCATATTCGTGGAATGAGAAAAAGTGCTGATTTAGTAGGCAGCGACCGTATTGCGCAAGATGGCGCGGATGGATTTCGAGTCGGTTTCCGAGTAGTGAACCTTGAACTTGAGCGTGACGAGCGTGAGCTTGCCCTTCTGATACTTAGCGGGAGCGCTTTGCAAAATGGTGCGGTAGCAATCGAAGTAAAGGCGTGGATTCGATGAGGCTCCGATCGTGACGCTCGTGTTGTTAAAATCAAGGCGGGCAGCATAGGCGGTACCGGCCAAGAGAGCGGTGATATAAGTCTCGTCACTGATCACGAGCTCGACTTCCAAATCTCCCATGATCTGCGTGTTGACGACATCGACAGCCGCGACGCTCCCGATTGTCCGATCATCTTCCACGCCACCGTCAATCGTGAGCTTGGCGCTGCGTACGCTGATCGCAGAGGCGGCTCCAAGGCCGGACTGGGATGATGCGAGCTTGAACGTGCAATCCTGCTGTCTAAAGACGTTTTCGGATGTGTAGGCGATGTAACGCGATGACATCGTAGCCGTGTGGACGCCGGACTGGGAGCCGGAGGTGGCGATCTTGGTGGCAGCGAGGGCGTTGGCGAGGCTTGTGGCGAGGTTGAACGTATCAGCATCAATCTTCACGACGTAATACACGGTTCCCGCGGTGAGGCCAGTAGGCAAAGCGCCGGTCGTCGAGAGGGTGATGGCGTCTCCGGTTTGGAGTTTGTGGCCGGTCAACGTGACAACTCCCGGCGTGGCGATCGTGACGGTAAACGTGCCGATCGTAAGCGAGGCGCGAGCCAAGCCGCGGACGCTTGCCATGAACTCGGCGAGCCCATTTTCCTTGACAGTGAGCTCGAGCTTGCCGACCATGCACAGGGCATGATCTTGGCTGCCTCCAGAATTGGGATTTTTCTTACAGACAGACAGGGATTGCTTCTGGTTGGACGCCTGCATGTCGAAGGTGTGATCGTAAACACCGGTCTGCACCAAGGCGTCAGCCACGGTTCCGAACATGGATAGGATCGGCAAGCCGATGATCTGATCTCGGACCGGGCCGCCGATATCACCAGCGGCAAACGTACCGACAACGTGGGAGTTGCGGGAGTCTTCAAGCACGCCGCTGCGTGATTCGTCGATAGCCATGATCGGCTCGTCGACTAAAGAGAAGTTGCTCCATTTGATCCCGAATTGAGACGGGACAAAGGTGCCGCGAGTAGCTTCTTTTGCAATACCACCCTCTAAGAGATCGCCAGAGTATTTTGACATAGGTTTTAGTCGTTAGAATGTTGGAAGGCTGTAATAAGTTTATTTTTCGCGGTTTCCAGCCCTGCCACGAAACCGTTTGCAAACTCTTCGGATGGTACTTCTCCCGCACCACGCTTCTCTCCGTAGGCATCCACCTCGAAATCAATAATGTCCTCGATGAGATCGACGGACACAGTGCTTTTGTTGGAGGCATCCGCTGGATGGATTACCTTGTTGCGGGCTTGGCTGATCATATCGCTGGCAAGTATAGCATGAGTCATCAAGTGAGAGAGACGAGCTTCTGGCATTTGAGCGTGATCACATCTCTGCGCACCTGCTCGCCGTTCCATGTATGTGTGCCGCTCCCGGATTCAATCGGCTCTATGCGCACCTCGAGCAGCCCGGAAAGGTGGGAGTTTGCCTTGATCATGAACGCGCCCACGATGGAGTCAATAGCTGCATCACCAATAAGCTCGGCGTCTTGCTGATTCGTTTCGGCCACGAGGCGCGAATAGATGCGGAGCTCAAAAACAAAGTTTGTCAGGTCGGTCTGGTTATCCAAATACGTTGCCATAGAAGGCAGGCGAACGATCTCCACGGCGGGAAACTTAGGCGTATGGATGGATTGTTTATTCTGCTCGCCGTTGTAAACGGTGCCGATCGTGCCAGCGGTGGAGAGCCCGTCAAGCACGCTTTTGATAGCCGCACGGATTACTGAGTAATACATATCAGGATGAGAGGTCTTTGGTAATTAGATCCAGAGCTTCGGCAAAATACTGGTTGATCTTGGTCTGGCACTTCTCGATGATCTTGACCATGAATCTGTTAGGGGTCTTGATGTGCTTGGTTCCCTCGTGCACATACACGGCATAGTTTGTCCTCGGTCCGATACTCCCAAACAACCGCCCGCGAACGATACCCTGACCGAAAGACTTGATCAGGTTGCGCGTACGTTGAGGCACAAGGGGCTGCTCGGCGTTTTTGTGCATCTCGGCCAAACTCATGTCTATCGCCGCTTGTAGGCGCTTTTCTGCCACTTCTGGGAAGGATTTAAGTCGCTCCCTGATCTCGTCGACCCCCTTTATTTCGACGTTGTAATCAGGCATATCAAGCAAACCGCACTCGCTGATAGGGCACGAGCAGGTCTAGGTCGCCCGCTGAGAGCAGGTCTTTCTCCCACGTGATAGACATTTCTTGCGAGGACTGGATCGCCTTGCCGTCATCAGTGCGCTTGTTGAACTTAGCGAGCGCGATGCGTTCGGCGAGGTCGGTAATCTCAAAGGGAAGCGTGTGCGTGTCAGAGAACTCGTTTGCCCAGTCAATCAAGTATCCTGCGGTGTAGGTAAAACGGATGGCATTGATACCTTGAAAGGCCGTGTATAGACGCACTCTCCCATTTTTGCCTTGATCCATGAGCGCATAGTTGTCGGCGACGAGCGTGGTCCATGCCGGTGTCCCCGGCGTTCCGTAGTTGTATTCCACGAGTGTCAGGGCTGACACGTCCCAGTGCTTCAAATAGACCACGGTCTGCCCCTGTTCGATGTTGTGGACCTCTTGGGCGTGGGCTGTGGTGTAAAAACGTCGATCGCTGCACGCGCTTTCGATGATCGACGTGGCGATCATTATGTTGCGCTCCAAAACTGTGTCGAAGTCCGTTGTAGCATTAGCAATACCGACGCGGGCTTTAACGCGGGCCAGAGTTGTGAGGGCGTAGGCAGGTAGGGACATAGACTCGAGACGACCTACCCCGAATGAGTCGGGATAGGGGAGTCTTGAGACTAGACGTTGGCGTCAGGAGCCTGCACCGGATTGAGGGAGCCGCGGCTTTCCGAAAGGATAGCCAAAGCGAAGCCCGGCATTGACGGCGTGGTGCCGCCAAGGGTCAACCGGCAGAACTGGTAACGCTTGCGCGAGCCAGTACCCAACCCATTGACTTGGATCTTAGCGATCTGGTTGTCAGCCGTGAGGGTGGCAGACGCGCCAGTGATCGCCGAGGCAGACGAACCGTCAGAGTTGTCTGATTCGTACACGGCAGCCGCATACGTTTCGTTACCGCTTGCGAGGTCAAGGTCGCCAGCACCCACCACCCAGCACACGTTATCGTGTCCGGCACAGTCAACGACAGTCTCCGAGGAGGTGGTTGCGGTGCGCGTCGCTGGGACCAGCGAGAAAACGAGCTTGATCATTTCTGCAACAGTCTTCATACGATTTGATCTTGGTTAGCCGCTGCACCGCTTTCGGCGGCACCGTCGGCAGGAGCAGCCGCGCCCGTAGTGGACGAAGCATCAGCTCCCGATTCTTTATCACCTGCACCGCTTTCGGCGGCACCGGCTTCCTCGTCCTGTTGCACCGCAGGGGCAGGGCTCACAGGCACTACTTTACTACCCAACGCGGTGGCCTGCTCCGCGGTCAGGGTAATAATTGCATCGCGCTCGATGCGTTCCATGAGGAAAGCAAACGCACAGGTTGCGCGATACTTACCACCAGCCACGGCCACCGGCTGCTTTTTTGGAGCAGGCGCGGCGGCCTTTGGCTTGTTGGTGTTGTTTGGCTTATTAGAAGCCATAGGTTAGGAAGCGGCGGTTTCCGCGACGACGAATCCAGCAGGCAGATGGACAACGGCGGCGTGTTCTTCTTTGATCACAAACCCGGTCTGATCGGCGAGAGCGATTTCCTTGCCGAAGTTTCCAGAGTTGTGCTGTTCGACGCGCATCCCTTCACCCATACCGAGCGAGGCGCACTTGAGGTTTCCGAAGATTCCGAACTTGGTGGACACAGCCGAGGCAGAGAAGGCTGGCAAATGACGAATCGTGTAGACCGGATAATCGCTGACATATCCGACCGGGCGAGGACCAGCAGGAGATTTCGGATCATTGCGAAGCAAGAACGAAAGACCGGCAGCGGTCAGCCCACCGATACCCAAGAGGTATTGACCGGAGTCATCCTTTTGAGTGCGGTACTTAGCCCAGTTGGTACGGTGGCAGTAGAACGCGGCACCTTCCAAAATGGACTCTTCGAGCAACGCCTGCATGTTGGCGATGTCGTCAACGACATTAAAGTCGCTGAAACCCGTCTTTGTAGCAGCCATCTGGTAAACAGTGGCATCCGGGTGATTCAAGACACCGACGAAAGGCAAGCCCGTACCAGCAAAGACCTGTTTGTCGATCATGTTGGCGCGAGCTTCACCAGCCAAGGCCAAGAGCCAGTCGGCGAGAGCGACAGGGGACAAGCGCAAGAGCTTGTTACCTACGGCAAAGGCGAGCTGCCACGTCTTTGAGATGAGGTCAGCTTGCTTAAACGTCACGGCGGTCAAAGGACCAACGACGTTGACGCCCAAATAGGCACCTTCCAAGACCGCGCCCGTGTAAGCAGGGATGCTCAGGGTTTCGGTCGTCATGTCCCAAGGGGAGCAACCGGCGACGGCGGCACCAACCGAGAACGAGATGCGCTGGATAGCTCCGGCCACTTCCGTCGAGAGAAGCAAGCCACCGCGGGAGTCGATGTCAGCGATCATTTCCTCGTTAGCCTTGGTTTTCAATCCCATGAGAGCCTTAACGCCCTCGGTCAGATTGATCTTCTGGTCTTTGGTCAGACCCGTGCGGTCATAACCGAACTGGGCACGCTCGATAGCCATTTGTTCGACGATGTTGCGCGTGCTCTTGGCAACCTCCTCGCCCACCAACTTCTTGAGATCCTTCTCGAGAAAGGCGTTTTGTGATTCGTTGACCGTTGCTTTAATAGCGGCCAACAACTTTTCTTCATCCATACAATTACAAAATGAGATGATTTAATTTGACAGTTTTTTGCGCATTTCTGCGAGTACGTTTCCTGTCAACGTGTTGATTTCCTGCAATACCCGGCGCTGGAAAGCGAAGGCTTTTAAGTCTTCTTTCCCACCGAACACTGCGGGTTTCGACCTTTCGCTCGTACTCTCACCGGCGTCACCGCTCTGAGCTTTCGCCTGAGCGTGTAGACCCTTCAAAGCACAAGTGCCTGACTCGATTGAGTCGATTGCTGCCAGTATGATATCACGCTTCTCTGCCGACACTTCCTTACCAGCCTCCACATTGCTCGCGCGGAACGCTTTGATCTTCTGCACCGCGCCCTGAATCGAGAGCATAAACTCTCCCTCGTCGTCATCCGTCATCTCGTCGATAGCGGCAGTACCGTCTTGGAGAGCAAGGAGGGAGCCAGAGAGATCGGAAAGCATGGCCGCGAATTGGTCCGGCGTAGTAGCATCGCTCATCCAAGCGCACCAGAAGCTATCAAACAGGCACCACACGGCGCAGAGCATGGGCCACTTCTCATCGCGCAACGCTTGATTCGCGCTATTTACGTCATCAATCAATCCTTTTTTATCCGTCTCTGTAGCTGCTTTCATCTGACACGATAGATTGCCATTACCGTCATCAGTCATCACGCCCTCGCTGCCATCCTCCATGGTGCAAACGTCACCAGCGACAGGTGCTTTGACATCGCCCTCGACATCCTTGAGCCCGTGCTCCTCGCAGAAAGACTTGATGGCGTCCGTTTCGTTGCCGTCGATGTCCTTGATGGACAGGCTCTCAACTCGCGCGTTGGCATTGCATGGCACTCCCACCCAGCTCACTTCCAGCAGCTCGTACACATAGCTGCCGTCGGCTTTCTTGTGAGGGATGTAGCCTACCGATACGGTGTTCAAGAAGCCCTGCTCCACCATCTGCTTGTTTACACGCGCGAGCTCCGTGATCTCATGGAAAACAGGAGTCATCTTGACCTGCTTGCCTTCCACGCGCCAGTCTTTCCAGAGGCCGGTCAAAGACTTGATGCTGTATTCGTGATCCACGAACATGCGGGGAGCTTTGGAGAAGTTAGTGAAGTCCCAGCTACCAACGGCAAGACTGTCACCAGCGCGATCTATCGACTCATCGGAAACGACAACGGTTATTCCACCATTATTGTCTTTCTGTGCGAGGCCTTTTGTATAAAGTTTCTTCATATTTTAAAAGCTCCATCGACTCTTCATGAGAGTGAGGTGCGAAATAATATCAGCTCTGCTGATCGCTTCCTGTTTAAAGTCCACCTCGTAAATGCCTCCATCCAAGAACTGCCAGTATGCCCCGCCACCGTTAGCCCATCCTGCACCGAGAGAGGTGGTATTTGTACCCGTCTTAGTGAATGAAGAGTTTACAAAGGGTGAGCTAGGCACTGAACCGACAAGACCATCCACGGCCATATACAGAGTCCCGTTGCGTCGGAATAGATGGATTACGTGGATATCGTTAATAGTAAACGCTCCACCACCCACACCATTCGTTTCTTGAATCATCCACTGACCACTGTCGTTAAGGGCATATCCACCCGGTCCTCCATTGTACTGGATTCCAATTCTAGCCGCCGTTCCATGATGTGATACTTCAACAAACGACATCCCCGTTGTTGCGCTGGTTCGTTTACAGGTGATGGAAATAGTGAAATCAGCAAGAGGATCTGCAAGGAGTTGATTTAAGAGCAGCTTCTGAGAGCTTGCGGCTGTAAACTGAATAAAGTTTTTACCATTTCCATCAGTCGCAAGGGCTGGTTTGTTGGCGGACGCAGTAAAGGCCAATGCTCCACCTATGGCATCTAGCCAATTAGTAACTCCACTGGAATCTGTAACGCCAGAATCGGCACGCCATGAGTTTGTAAATCCAATGTCAGCAACAGATGAGATTGAGACAGCAACGTTAAGGTCAATGACTAGCTCTTGCCCAGCCGTAAAAGCATAGCTTTGAGAGTCTCCGTCACAGATTACCTGAACGTAGCCATTTGTTGACGTGATCGGCCTGATCGTGAACTTGCGAGTATCGTAGTCGTATTTGAATACGGCTGTATGATCCTTTCCCCCTGCTCCTGCCGCGCTTTTCGGATTGGTGTTCGGTCCCATCCAAATCTCGAATAATTTTGTTTTCATCCAGCCAAGAAGCTGCAAATCCCCGGGAGGTGACTGCCGAGGCATGGTCCATTCTGCCGCGTTAGCTAGAACGTATGGGAACATATACCTCTCGGCATATTGTTCTGAGGCTCCATTCGCTCCATCTGCGTGTAGGATACGGTTCGAGTCTCCGGTCTGTGTGATATGGATATGAGTCTTGGCTCTTGCTCCCGGAATAGCCTGAAGCGCGTTCTTTAGGCGCGTGATAGACGGTAATCCTTCCGTCTCGTTGTAATCGCTGAAAAGCCAGACGTGCGGACCTCCGGGAATAGCTACGATCTTTGCAATGGCATCAATTACGTTTCTTGTTAGATATTGATCCAGACTGGCGGCTCCCGGTGTTAAACGTACATCACCACCCGGCTGAACTTGTGACGCTATCGTTGTGCGAATAGATGATCCTTGCTTTCCATAGTAAGAATCTTCCGAGTCGTATCCGATGTCATAGTTTGGGAAATAAAGACCAATACCTAGACAACGGTCAGGGAATCTGCAAGCAAAGGATAGTGCGTCCAGCCCGCCCGTAGAATATCCCATGACGATGGCGGGTGCCGTATTCTGTGTCGCGGAATACCCGAAAGCATTACTCCCCACGGCTGCAACGGCATGATCAATGATATCGATGGCGTCTTGTGTGTCGCGGGCATAGTCGATCGTTCCTGAGCCGCCACGTCCTCGCGTCTGCATTTTGATGACAAGAGGCGCGCGACCGCTTGTAGGATCCGCGTATCCCGCAATGCGCTCTGCCATCGAATCCGGAAACTGAGAACGCCCACTCTGTCCGAATCCGGGGAATAACAGCGTTGGTACCAGCTTGGATGTTGCCGCGTGTCCGTTGTCATGGCAGCGCTTATATCCCATGTTGGTTATCGTGGGATCAATGGAACTGGCAACGGAAGTGGTATCAACCTCAGTATAGACGCCTGTAGCGCCAGTCGTAGGGATAGCAGCCGTGTTATCCGTCGGCGGGGTCGCTGAAAACTGCTGATATGCCTCCTTCGGCATTGTCCCGGCGATGTCCACGTTCGCCGGATTGTTTGATGGTTTCCAAGACATATCAATTAGATGATCGGATAAGCAATAACCGTACAATTTCCCGCAGAATATCCAGAGACGATAAAGTTGATTGATCTGAGCGCATCGGCATTTATGACAAACTGACGAACGTCTGCCGTCCCAACGAAAGGTATCCCCGTGTCTCCTGTTACAGCGGATCCGTCATTCATATCGTACATCTGCACGTAATCCCAAGGATTCGAGGAGCTGGCAGCGGAAGAAAAATCTAGAGAAACGTTGCTTGTGAGCTCGCCGCTACCTTGGCATTTAACCGTGAGGGTTGGCGTCGAGGCTCCTATGATCACAACCATCAGATCCTTGTAGGTAGAAACATCAAGAGCAGTCCCTGCTCCATTGGCAGCTTTGGCGTTGAGTATGGTTGCCTTCGCAAGTTGCCTTTCCGTGGCAACCCTGAGCCCTCCTCCTGCCTGTGCGGTTTGGAGTGTTTTTAAAAACTCCGTTAGATCGAAAACTGCATCAGAAGAATCAAACATTTTTCCACTTTGCGGACGCATCGAGTCTCTGAATGGTGAGGACATATTTTTGTAGAATAAATTATCGAAATGATATCACACTGTTCTCGTTAGAAGTTATCCGTCAGACGATCCAATTTCTTCTGGGCGCGTCACACAGCGGCAATTTGGGTGAAGCGTACCGGCTTCCACGGGCGCGTAATTGATCGCCAGCGTTCCACCGTCTCGCCCTTCCACTTTGTCGCCCACTTCAAAGAAGTTGTCCTCGATAGCGACAACCGTTCCATCCAGAGGACCGCAGAACTCACAGACGCGCTCATCCGCAGCGGTATACCACTTGAGGCTCTTTACCACTCCGGACTGCACCCAAGCTTCCTTAGCCGCAAAGTTGGCAGTGCGAAATGCCTCCGTGTTGGCAACACGAGCGGCACGCACTGCCTCAGAGAAGTCACCCACTTCCTGCACGCGCTTTTTGAGATCTGGGAGTGGGTCGCCGTTGTCCAAGCCCTCTTGCAACTTCTCACGTAAGAGCGTCAGCGTTTCCTCGGTGTATGACTGAGCCATGAGGTTAATGGCCTTCTCGAGAGCTGCTTGCGTGCGGGCATCCGTGGCATCGAAAGCAGCGCCGATCAGCTCGGCTGCTTTAACGCCCTCCTCGTTCAAAATGTCCTGATAGATCGGGCCCAAAATCTTGATGATAGCTGCCACTTCATCATCAGCACTTAGGGGATCGCGCACAAAGTCCTCGAGATCGCCCTTTACCACCTCACGGCCTTGGCGCTTCACGGCCTTGGTTGATTGATCGAGGTTGCTGATCGCCCGTTCTGTCATGCCAGCGGAATACTTGCGCATGGCTTTCTCCATGTCGCGCTCATGCGGGACAACGCGCTTAACGATGGCGTCATGGATCGGTGCCCAGTCCTCTGGGAGCTTTGCTGCGACTTCTTTGGCCTCCTTACGGAAAGCCTTGATGTGATCGAGAATCTTCTGGGATAGCTCGTCATTGAGCTTCAAACGGCGTTCTGCGTTCTTGGCGTACCGCGTTTTGTAGGGCTCCATGTGCTTCTTCACTGCGCTCTTGCTCGCGCCTTGCTGCTCGACAGGTTTGCCCACCGGAATGAGCAGTGAGGAGCCCATTACATAGTCGCCCCCGTCGATAGGAGCCAAGCCTTCCTCGGTACGGATCTCGTTGACGGTCTTCCAAGGCTGACGACCCAAGGCAGACTCGGCACCAGCCATCTTCGCATCCAAGTCCGGGATGGTGGGATTATCAAACTCGAGCACCAGATCCTCACCAAACAAGGGCACTAAGAGCTCGTTTAGAAAGACGCTGTGGCGCGTCAATCGAGGGAAAACGGTTGACTCGATGTAGCTTGCCTTGACCGCCTCAGCCGTGGCTCGGTTCAGATTCTCGCCAGCACCCAAGCCGAGAAGCGTGATCGGCACTCCGAAGGCTGACACAATCTCGTCGCGCATCTGCTTGCGCAGCTCGGAGAACTCCATATCGCGCCCGCCCTTGCCCTCATAGACAACGGTAGTGCCATGGGGGAGAACGCCCGGCTTGTGTGATTTGCTGACGCCAGAAAAGCGCTCCTCGAACGATTCGCGGAGTGTCTTGATCACCGAATCCTCGACGGAGTTGGAGCCAAGCAAAAGACCCGGACTCGCACCTTGTTCGAAAAAGCGCCGCATCCATTCACGCGCCCAGTTGTCGCCATCAATCGAGTCGATCGAGGCACCGGCTGGACCCTTGCCCAAATACCCGCCAGCAGGGGCAGGGTTTCGGAAATGGATGATCTCATAGAGCTGGTACTTCTTTACCGATGCACTGTTCTCCGGTCGATACTCGTACCAAACCAGCTCGCCGTCCTTCTCGATCGGTTTAACGCGCCCCGGATTCAAGCACTTGATACCCGTGGGTTCGGATGTCTCGCTCGTCATGCCATTGAGCAGCCAGTAGACGTTACCGCACAGATCATCCTGCATTGACCACAGCTCAAACAACTCGAAACGGGTAATGCGGGGAGCGGGGGAGTTTAGAATATCAAGCAGCGGATGGTCTTCGATCTCTTGCCAGTCCTTCTTTTCTTTTCCTTTCGTTCGATAGAGACGGAGCGTCGCCGACGAGTGCATGAGGGCGTTCTTTTTGATCGCCTTATAGACCCAGTTGGTACCCAGTTTCATCAAGCGATCTTGCGATGGCTCGCGGGTTGGGAGCACGCCGCCCTGACTCGCGCCAAATATCTCGCCGGGATCTGAGAGAGAGAATCCCTTGGTGACACGAGACTCGTTTCCGAGAATCGCGCGCACCGCAGCGATCCGCAATTTGTTGATGACGGACATAAAGTTGCGGGAAGTATAGCACGCAACGCTACAACCAAATGACTTTGCCCGTGCCGATGCCACGCTCCACGAGGGCCAGAATCAAATACGTGAAGGCATCAACGAGGTCGTCATGCTCCTCGGTGCCGAAATGGATCAACTGGATGATCAGATCCTCGGCTCCTTCTTCCGGAAAGACCACGGTTCCGTCTCGGATGTATCCGGCGACAGCCTCGAGACGCGCACGTTTGTCGCCAATCGGACGCACGCCGTCGGTATGCAAGCCACGGCGCTGCATTTCTTCGATGGCAGCGAGTTGATACTGGACACCTTCAACCACGAAACGGATGCCCGGCCTGTTTATGGCTATGCCTTGGCACTTTGCCAGCATTTCGTTAAATGACAGCCGCTCGTTGACGATATCTTGGGAGATGTAGATTTTCTTGACCTGCTCCTGCAAACCGGCAGCCGCCGGAACGATGCCGGTATAGTCGGCAGTCGTCTTCTTCGAGATGGCGAGGTCAACACCAGCGGCCCTCTGTGTCCGAATAAATGTGGCAGGCACAAACCGATATTTCCTGATCCAAGACTCGTGCACCACCTGCCCGTCTTCTGGAATGACGCGCAACATGCACTCACGATTCCAGACCTTCTCACCAAGCTCGCGCCGCTTCTCCTCGAGAATGTCGCGGGTTGGAAACTTACCGGGCCAGTTGCATTGATAGGGGAGCGCCGGGTTATCGTTCTCCATGATCCGGTAACGACGGACCACGCCGCGGATCTTGCCCTCTTTGATTTCCTTCTCCATCCGCATCATTATCCCGTCTGAATGGAGAAGGTTGCCAAGCAAGACATAGCGGGTATTGATTGATCCCACCTGCATGGCCTCGGCTTTCACCCAGTGATGGAGCTTGTCACGCTGCGCCTTCTGCGCAACCTCTTTTAGATTCTCGAGGTCGTCCATGATGACGAGATCGGGGCGCTGATCACGATGCCGGATGCCGCGAATGTTCTGCCCGTTGGTATGCACGGAGACACGAGCGTCGTACTTGGGAATGACGATCGTGGTTTTCTGCCATTCGTCTTTGTCGATGTTCGTCTCGGGCTTGAAAGGACCCCAGTCTAAGATAAGCAGCTCGTTATTCTCGAGCTCCTTGCGGATGTTGTATAGAAAACGATTTGATTGCGGACCGGAATCGCCAATAATGATCGGATAGCGCCGTCGTTTCGTGACGATGCACCAGATCACGAACATGAGGGAAACGATCGAGGTTTTGGCCGAGTCACGGAAAGCAAGGATCTCGAGAAAGCGGAGCGAGTCGTCTTGGAGATCAGCCTGAATCTCGCGCTGGAAGGGCGCGGTTTCGTAGTGTATGTAATTGGCAAAATAAACGTGACAGAACCAATAGAAGCTATCTCGAGTCAGCAGGACGCGGTAGGCGTCATCACTTGCCAGCCGCTTGCGGATTTCCATTAGCTCCACCTCGCCGAGATTCTGGGATGGCATATTTTATGGCTCTGGCTAGGGCTTCTTGGGTTTCTTTGGAGATGACGTGCTGATGTTCAACCGTGCCGCCCAGCTCTCCTTCAATCTCGACTGTCTGGGGAGCTCGGCCATAGATTTGATCCTGAATCCAAGCAAGTGCCAAGCCATCCGGCGGCTTCTGTGCGACGCTGATAATCTTTTTCGTAAGCGGATTGACTACAGGAATCCAAACACCCAGCGCTAGCTTGAGCTGCGCTTCCCAGAGTTTCTTTTGATTTTTGCGCATGAAGTCAATAAAGCCCGCCTGCATTGCCAGACGTTCTTTTGCCTTGAGAGAGAGCGAGCCTTTTGGCCTGCCGGCTCCGGGACGTGCGCCACCTTTAGCCATAGGATTGAATGAAAATCAATAAATCAATGACGAAACTATATCATACGGCTGAGGGTTCGCGCAGGGGACCCATGTGCACGATGAGCAAGACATGGCAGGCGTGCTCGGTACAATCAATCTCTCCGTGCTGGTAGATCAGCGTGTCGACGGTGAGGTGGTGCTTACGAGCCAGCGCCTCGTTCACCTTGAAAAAGCGGTCGATAATTACCTCCTCGCTCGGAATCTCGTACACGCCGAAAAGGATCTGCTTAACCGTCCATTGGCTCATAGGTTGGGAGAGGTGGCTCGAGCGACTTGCGCTCCTGCTCGATTATTTGAGCCATACGCGCCTGATAGTACGTCTCTTGATCCATTCCACCTTTTCGCTCCTTGGACTGCTGCCAGACGCGGAATAGGACCGCACGCAAGCGCTGGGAGGCAGAGGCTAGAGGCTCAGATGATCGGTTGATGGTTGTTTTGTGAAGCCAGCGCTTTGAGGGATCGGCGGGAAAGATGCCATTTGCCTGACGCTCCTCGAGGCGTTTCTGGGCGTTGGGAGATAGGTTAGTCAGCATAGGCGTTATCTTGCGTGGGAGCGCCTATGCGGCTCAGGCCGTCAGTCGACACCCGCCCACTCCGGTCTATGAGTAGCCGGTCGTCAATCTCGCTCGAGCGACCAATCAGACGCTTTGTCCATTCCGACGAGGCGAGTTGCTTAAACTCCTGTTCGTATTCCTCGGGGGAGGGGAGGAGCTGGGACCCTTCCCAGCGAAGGATAGATCGGCCTTCCTCGTCGCGTTGGTATTCGTTCACGTCTCGGAAGTACCACACTCCGAAGCGTTTAACGACGATATCACCCTCGGGAGTAACCCCCTCGAGCTGTTTGGTCCTATCGACCCTCTTACCCATGCCCTTGGGCTCTATAACGCTAACGGAGGCCATGTTAAAAGAGAGCTCAAGCCTCGGAAGATAGACAATTCCAACTTTTCCCTTGACCATATCGTATTCCTGCTGATTGATTTCGTACTCCCGACCATTCATCAAAACTAGGCTGTATGTCATAGATTTTATTGAGCTACGTGCCATTGCTGGCTTGGTTTAACCCCACCGCGCTGCCCGTCTCGTGACGCCCTCTTAAACCATGTCACGAGTCGACGCTTGATTTCAAACGTATCTTGTAACTCCCAGCGCAGACGCTTCCCGCTTTTATTCGGTTCTGTCCAACACAGGATAAAAGCCTCGAGCTCTTTCCGCGCTGCTTCCGGGGAGACTCCTCGAGAGAGCAACCAAGAAATGATCGCCTCCTGCTTTTCCGGATTCTCAAAAAACTCTCTCGCTTCATCTCCCGGAGTGCGCGGCGGCGAAGCCGCATTTTTCGCCTCTCCCTCAGTAGGGTCCCCTTCTTCCTTTCTTCCTTTCTTCCTTTCTTCTTCTATAGTGTCGGTTGCGTGTCGGTTGCGTGTCGGTTTCATCTCGTTTTTGGTGTCGGTTTGTTTTTTGTCTTGAGTGATCTTTTCTGCTTTGTTGTGATCTTTTATAGCCTCTTGCGTGTCGGTTTCCGTGTCGGCTACTTTCATGCTGGCGATCCTGCTCCCCCTCGGTTGGCTTTTTGTGTCGGTTTTGTAATTCTTCGGGTCCTGATATTTCTCATAACTGAGCAAAGAAACGATCATCCCGCGTGTCGTTTTCTTTGTCGACACCATCTTGGCTTTTTTTGCGTACCTAAAAAAACTGTCGATCTGGTTTCTGGTGAGATGGAGCATGTCGGCGGTGTGCCGGTAGGTGATATGCGTCGCTCCTCGAGGCAGTCGCTCGTCGTCAGACCAGTGCACTGACATGACCAAATAAAACCATAACTTAAACCACTCCGCGGGCTTATCGAGGAAGATGTCGCTCTCGAGAGTCTGACGCGCCCAGATTTGATAACCGCCGTCTATTGGTGGGTGTGGCATAAGAAAATAGGTAGAACCCGGCAAGTGATTCTCCCCATCTATCCCTGTTCGGGAGTCGATAGGCACTTGCCGGAATCTACCTAAACCAGCGGAGAACACGCTGACGCGCCGGATCATAGCAGTTATACGGCTCGCTGTTAAGTGTGGATATCTCCCCTTGTCAACTCTTACGGCTTGCTGTATGATCCTCGCAGTGGTGACTTCTCGTCTGCCACACCCCAACGTCGGGGGAAGCCACGGCCTAGGCTGTATCTCTCCCCCGGCGTGTTCGTCCTTCTGCCTCATATCGGGCAGGAATAAAAAAACGAGCAGGTATGCCGCCCGCTCGCTAACTCTCTTACCATTCACCCCATGCCAGTATAATCATATTTTTACCCGTTATGCAACAGACCAAACCTATCACGGAGGAAGGTATCACGATTCACCAGAAGGGCGGCAGGGCACTCCGTGACAGTCGGCCACCCGGCTACTTCTCGAAGCTCGTCAGCAAGCGCTGGTCGAAGTGGCGCAAGGAAAACCATGCCAAGAAAGGCAAGAAGAAAGCTAAGAAATGACCGCAAAAACTCACCCCACTATGCCAAAAAAGGACACTCAGATTGTCCGATCGGAGCCTGTTTTGCCGAACAGGACCCAACAGAAACCGGAGCAATGCTACTCGGTTGAGTTGTTTATCAGCCAAGCCATCGAGAAGGGCCTGCCCGTTGAGACGATGGAGAGGCTGCTCGCCATGCGTAAGCAGCTCAAAGAGGAGCAGGCGATCGAGGCATACCATAGGGCTGTCTCAGATTTTCAAGGACGATGCCCAGTCATCAAGAAAAACAAAAAGGTTTATGAGAAAAATACTACCGAGGCGATGATCAAGAACGGCACCGCCAAGGTTCGTTATGCCTATGCCACTCTCGACTCCATTATCGAACAGATCGCCTCTATCATGCGAGATTGCGGCCTCTCCCACCGCATTGAGGTTTTGAATGAGGACAAATGGATCACCGTCACATGCCACTTGATCCACGAGCTTGGATACTCACAATCAAGCACTTTTCGTGTGCCCGTCGATTTTGGTGCTTACATGAGCGCACAGCAACAATATGCCTCTGCCCTCACCTACGCTAAGCGATACGCCTTTTGTGACGTGACTGGCATCCTGACAGGCGACGAGGACAACGATGCCAATGCGCTCGATGATGCCCCGGCTGCCACAAAGGAAGCTCCCAAGGCCGCTGCTCCCACTCCGGTACCTGCTCAGACTCCCACTCCCAAACCCGCGCCCGTAGCTCCCAAACAGCCCCCTGCTCCTGCGAAGCCCGTCAATCCTGATGATGAAAAAAAACGCACTATCGCTAAGCTCATGAACAAAAACGGCCTTGAGCCTGTCGATAAGAGTCCAACCGCGTGGGCTGATGCCGTGAAGCGTGCCATGGGATTGGATCTTGTGCCCGAGAATTACGACAAGATCATCGAGATCCTGAAACACACTGCTGGCGAGCCCTCAGATGAGCCTACAACCCCGCCGGTGCCTCCACAGGGTCCAGCGCCCACCTCTCCCGCCTCAAACCCAGCCACGGCCAAGCCAGAGCCCAAGAGCGTCACGGTGTTGCCACCGCTCCCATCCGGAAGCATGGAGGTTGGGCTTGGTCCGGACGGTGAGCTCGAGGAGGTTTCCGTTGTCGGCGATGCTGCGCAACAAATCATCCAGACTTTCGGCGGCGAGCTTTTGCCACCTGAGCCCGTAACACGTCAGAGCACGCTTTCAGACTGGCGAGAGGCCGCGAAAGCCTGCGCGAGTCAGACAGAGGCGAACGATTTAATCAAGGCCATGGAGAGCGCTGGGGAAAAAAAGACGACCATCTCGATGGTCAAGGGCGTGCTCTCGGCACTTGGCTTTAACATGAAATAGCTATGCCAGAGAATAGGATTGACCATGACCACACAGACAGGTTCGTCTGCCCGCATTGCGGTAATGAGCGCGGGGAGATGGAGTGCCCAGAAGAGGACGCAGAGATGGATTGGACATGTAGCGAGTGCGGCAAGGACTTTCAGATAATTTGTCACGTGACCGTCGAGGTTGAATATACAACCTACAAATACGAAGACGACTGCAAGCATGATGATCTGATAGCCGATAGGTGGTGCCGTGATTGCGACAAGGATATGGCTAAAAAGTAACAACATCACCAATATGTACGAATCAAAAACGAACGAAGAGCTATACCACGATTTCATGGTTGCCGCTCTGACTGGTTTCTGTGCAAACGGAAACTGGAACGGGTCAATAGATCCATGCGAGGAGAGGGTCGGTCTTGCCTCGAAGGTAGCGACCTTGGCACTTGCCGATCATCGCAAGCGCTGGCCGGGAATCAACATAAAAAAGGCACCCGTCTCTGAGATAGGTGGCAACGATGGAACGATCTAAGCGAGGAGCCAGCAAAGACACAACATGACGCATCTTGATCTTTTCTCTGGTATCGGTGGTTTTTCTTTAGCATCAGAGCGTGTGTGGCCTGATATCAAACACGTTTTTTGCGAAATAGATCCGTTCTGCCAAGCCGTACTAAAAAAACACTGGCCTACATCAAAAATCTATGGGGACATCAGGACTATTACCAACACCGGAGGCTCTAAATCAGGAGGGTTATCAGGTAATGAACGGGAAGAGGTATCCCCGTTTAGGGGCTGTGATCTCCTCACTGGAGGATTCCCATGCCAGCCCTTCTCCCACGCAGGACGAAGAAAAGGCACGGCAGATGACCGCCACCTCTGGCCGGAAATGCGTCGAGTCATTCAGGAGCTTTCCCCGCGTTGGGTTGTGGGCGAGAATGTTCGCGGACTGCTTAGTATCGAAGGGGGTATGGTCTTCGAGAGTGTGTGCACTGACTTGGAAGCTCTCGGCTACGAAGTCCAACCGTTTGTTATTCCAGCTTGTGCCATCAATGCTCCCCACCGAAGGGATCGCGTGTGGATCGTTGCTCGCCACACCGAACACAATGGATGCGATGGCTCCAAAAACAACGAAAGCCGTGGAACGAGAGGCGACGGTGACTCGCAAAGGACGGACGAAGTTCGCCAATCTACGGGATCAGCTCTATCACGGGATCAAGATGCTCCCAACACCGAGGGCGTCAGACGCCGACAAGGGAGTCCGATCACCGGAGGGACACGCCAAAGAACGGGAAAGGAGGAAGAACGGCGTGGATCTTCCGACCGCGGTGGATGGAGCGAGCCATGGCCTACGGTTGCAACCCGGCTTTGCGCTTTGGATGATGGGATATCCGACGGATTGGTGCGACCTAGAGGCTGGCGAAATGCCGCCCTCAAAGCGGCAGGTAACGCCATCGTCCCGCAAGTTGCCGAAGAAATCTTTAATGCAATCAGAGAATACGAATTAACCCCATGAAATACCCAAATACCTACGCCGTCTATGATCTCGAGACGACAGGACTTTACCCTGAAAAGGACGAGGCAATAGAGATCGGTGCCCTTATCGTCCGCAACGGAGAACCGGAGCCGGTGCGCTCGTGGTTGATACGCCCGGCCACAGCCTTGAGTGTGGACACGGTGCGGATCACCGGGATCACGCAAGCCGAGGTCGACGAAAAAGGCCGACCGTCAAAAGAGTGCTGGCGTGAGTTCCTCGAGTTCGTCAAAGGATTCCCGCTCGTGGGTCATAATATCAGCCGTTTCGATAACCTATTTCTAGCCAACGCAATCGCAAAATATAGCATTTCGAGCGACAGTATCGGGCTGTCGATGGTTAGCGCCAACCCAATTATACGCAATGGATTCGTTGATACAGCCGCGATCTATAAAGCCGGGCAGCTTGGAGAGGAGCAGGCATGGAACGAGACGCACATGGATTTTGCGTGCCGTGTGCTTGATATAAAAGCCTACGGCCTGCGCTATAAGCTCACGGATCTCTATGCTCAGTTCGGAGGCCCGCAGGAAGGCATACAGGCTCACAGGGCCGATAGCGACGTGCTAATGACCAACTTCCTCTATCGCAAGTTTACTGAGCTCCCAGAACCGAAAACAAAGCAAAAATCACTTTTTGGGATGCCAGTTATTACAGACCCAAAAATGCAACCGGGAGAGTGGAAGATGGAGAAGGGACAAATGACGAGTAACCCGCCAATCCTCTAAAACCTTTACAAAAGCACATCGTATGACAGAGATAGAAAAGGTCAACGCTATTTGCTATGCCCTCATCCATATTTGCCGAGATACAGGCGCGGAGAGTCTTAGTATCGCGCAAGAGAACGTCACTTACAAAGGCGAGCGGCTTGGTACGTGGGAAATCACTGTCAAAAAGATGCCTGACTCCGACGCTGTGACACCTTTGTAAAAAACAGTGTCACACTGTGGATATCTCCCCCTTGCACAGCTATACGGCTTGCAGTATAATAGTGTGGCAATATGCACACATACAAACACGAGATCCGTTGGTCCGATGGACGATACAAGTCCAAGCCCTCCCATTTCGTCCACGTCCTGATCGTCGCTTTCCTGATCACCGCCGTCGCCTATTTCCTCAAAGGATGCAGCGAGGTACTGCCGGAGCCCGGACCTGTATCAGTAGCGCCAGCAGCCGCGGCTACCCTACCAAGTGAGATGCTGGTCGAACCTCCCGCAGCTCCCACCGGCACGACCATGCACGTCACGGCCTACACCTCGCGCCCGGAGGAAACGGATGACACGCCGTGCATAGCGGCATCCGGTGAAGACATCTGTGTCTTGGATGCGAAGATGGAGGAAGGGATCTGCGCCTCGAATGATTACCCATTCGGCACCCGCTTACGAGTCGACGGCATGGGCGTGTGTGTGGTCCTCGATAGAATGAATAAACGCTATACCGGAAAGCAGCACCTCGATTGGTACTTTGGCAAGGATCTCGAGGCCGCGATCACGTTCGGAATACATGATTTAATCGTAACCAAGCTATAAAAACGCTATGGGCAAAATGATAGACGTACCTGTAATGCTGCACTTTTCTCAACAAGCACAAGACATCATTGGGAGAGTTGTTATAGATGAAGACTACGCCAAGGCTTTGTCTGATGGGGCAGTTTTGGCAGCCGCATACTCACAAGATAATCATGGAATCGAGATACATAGCCTCAACCTCACGCTAAACACTCGTGTCTCGTGTCGATCCAAAGAGGTGCCATCAACCCCCATACCCCCGCCAGTGACACAAGATCAGATCAATGAGCTTTGGAAGGCCGTAGTCATAACAGCCGGAGTAGTGTGTCTGGGTTTCTTGGCCGTTTTCTATCGCTTGTTGTATGGATAAGAAGCAAAAAAAGTGGCGTCGGCTCTATACGTTCGCCTGCAAGACCTGCAAGCGAACGAGGGCCCAGACGATCCGCTGGAATATCTACCAAGCAGGAAGATGTCGGGTGTGTCGTGGGAGCGCAAGGGTTTCAGAGAATCAGCTCCCACTTTTTCCCTCGGTTATCGAGCAGGCTGTCAGTAGTCCCCTAGAGATTGGCAGCGTATTCGACAACCTGTGATATGCAATTCAATCAAAAGGATATGCGTATCAAGAAACTCTGGGAGAAAGGGATGCGATCGACGGGTGAAATCGCCAGAAAAATCGGCTACGGTGGGGCCATGGAAGAAGGGGTCAGACGAGTCGAGGATGGTCTAAAAAGACTTGGAATAAAAACCGACAAGACAAACGAATGATATGCACTGTTTCAAATGCGGCTGTCCACAGCCAAGTAACGAAAAAGCTGCTAAACTTGGCAGCATTGCCACCCTCAACCGGGTCGAGCAAATGAGAGCAGCGCTTGCCGCATCTCTGACACGAACGGTTAAAGCAGAAAGCGAAATAGACGAGGCCCGGATGTCGAGCTTCGAGGACGGATGGAAGGCGGCGCTGTCCCTCATGCAAGAGGAGCTGGTCGAAATGTCACAAACATATAAAGCCGAGGACGTGCCAAAGGCATAGGCACGCCCCTCGCCGCGAGTGGTGATGCTCGTAAGTGAGCTACTGCGGGTGCCTCTGCAAAGTTGGCAATCATCACTCCTCACGGCGGGAAATCCTATCAGGCAAGCAGTTGAGAAAGACTGCTCTATAGGCTAAACCGCATCGAAAGGCTGGAATCTCCAACCCTGATGATAGGGTCACATAAAGAGAGCCGAAATAGCAGCGCATGAAAGCGCACGGCAAGAGCCAGCAAGGGATTGATGCCCTGTTACTTGGCCGATGCTGGACGGTGGTTTTACCCCACGACATTTTGACCTTCACCAAGTAGAGAGCTGATATGTCCAGCTTAGGCGGCTAGAACCCGTTGAAAGCCCGCGAAGAGCGGGGCCGCATAAAAGCTCATTGGTGTGCGGAGACGATTCTTTCGTCTCTCGCCGTGAGTGATGATGAAGAGGGGGAGTGTAAGGCGTGGGTCGCTCCCATGCTGAACTGGCGAGGCTTAGCGGCCTCTGGGCACTCCACCTTTTCACCACCACTTGCGGCGGGAAACCGCAAAACTTTGTGAGGCCGCCATGTCAAGGACCCAGATAGTATTGGTCAATGGACTACGCCTTGAAACGGAGATATCAAAAGATGATCTTTTCGTACTTTACAAGTCAGTTGCTCAAAAGAGGGTCCTTTCTCCCATCATTCTCGAGGTCTTTTATCAGGGCAAGAGAGTTGGTGTGGATATTCGCAAAATCGACTCAGACGCGACGTTTACGCCGCCGGTTAGCTACACGGAGCCGGTAGCCGCATAGAACGCTTGAGACTGTAGCCAAGGGGCCAAAGGCATGAACATCAACCTAGTTTACATCTCATGCCCACATGGAAACTAACTAGGGAGATTGTTTACATTCGCAGGTTCGACTCCTGCCAGTCTCGCTATGGGTAAGCCATGCAAAAGGGGATACGAAAAAGGAGGATATGGGGCAATGGATCGCATGGAGATACAGGAACATGGAAAAGATGGTCTGGGGTTGGGTGATTCTCTACCTCGACGGTGTTGAGGAGGTGCAGTTATGCCAGCCCGAAGAATCGCGCAGGCGTCAATCAAAGACTCCCCGCGAGGACCAGAAACGCCACCAGTCTCAGGACGAAGAAAGTCTCTCATAGAGCAACAGCTCTCTCTCGGCGACGGCCTAGGAAACCGTCGCCCCTCGCAAGGTGACGATGAGCAAACATGAGCAAAATGAGCGGGCTATAGACCGCTGAATCACTCATTGCTGATTGCCAGCGTTGGCTAAAAGCCATCTCTCATCATCACCTTGCGGGATTTAACCGCGCAATCTATCCATTATGCCCCCAGAGGAAACAAAACAGTCTTTACCCACCCCGGAGCAGAAGCAGGCTCGAGAGCTATCCGGCAATCGTCTGTATCGACGCCAACGCGTCAAGGAGATCGCTCGAGCGAACCATCTCCCATTTCAAACCATCAACAAGGCCGTCTACGGTAAAGGCGGCGAGGTGAAGCTCTAAGCTATGGAAAACGATCGCTTCAAAGACAACCTCTTGATTGGAGGTTTGTGTCTGCTTGTTGCTTCCAGTATTCTGGTCCCTCTGTTTCTCTTTCTAAACATGCAGCTCCCAGTCCATCCAGAGCTCCCGCAGGCTGTCCGGGTAGGCGAGTCCCCGGCCCATTATTTCTATCGCTTCCATGATGACTCCCAGCGCGTAACCTGCTGGACGTTCGGCGCTAACGCCATCTCCTGCCTCCCAGATTCTCGATAATATGCAAGCAGACACACAGGACATCAAAAACATCCTCATGCGCATCGCTGGCAACAAGCAGCGGCGCAAAGAGATCCGCGAGCAAATAAAAGACGTTTTCTCCCAAAACACCAGCTACGTGGAAACGAGCAACCAGATCGCCGCCATACGCAGCAAGAAGCAACAGCTCGAGGCCGAGATGATGCAGACCATGCCGACAGAGCAGGAGGAGCTGGACAAGCTCACTCTTTCGATCAATGACGATCAGCAATGCTTGAGCGATCTGGCTTTCTCGCTGCTTATGAAAGGCCAATCCATTGCGATCGAGGGCGAGTCCGTGAGATACGAGCCCGTCATCAAAATCAAGTACGAACGCCAGTTAAAGTTGTTCTGACCCTATGCCAGACTCTTGGACCTACAAAATCGGCAGCCGTGAGATCGTTGTTGATCTGACACGCCTCTCAAATGATGAGCTGGCCGTGCTTTCGCTGATCAGTTTTGAGGCAAAAAAGAGGCCATCGGGCCGGATAACACAGAGGGAGATAATGAAAAGCGAGCGCTGGCTCGGTTGCCACGATACCCACGAAGCAGATATCAACCTCAGAAACCCAGAAGAAACAACGCTCCGACAGGTCCGTGCGATCATCCGTAGGCTACGGATCGAGTACCACGTCCCGATACTGTCAGATGTGAAAGGATACTGGGTGCCCGAAACGATGAGCGAGGTTGAGGATGCAATGCAGCGCCTCGAGGCCACAGCTCGCGCACAGGCTCGATCTTGGCAAGAAACGTATCAAGAGCTCAAAGGCGCGTTTCAACTCAACCTAGGGGCTTGTAGGGCTCCGTTCCTTGAGAGGCAGGCCAAACTGATCATGGAAGATAACATGGCGCTCGAAAAGGCTTATACGGCTTGACGTATAACGTGACACCTGCTATAGTCTTCTCACTATGCAACAAAAATCTCTGACGGTTTCGCTTTTACTCTGTATCTTTTTGGGAGTGTTCGGGTTCCATCGCTTCTATGCCGGGAAGGTTTTTACCGGCCTACTCTATTTCTTCTCCTTCGGCTTCTTCGGCCTAGGCCCCCTGTTCGATCTTTTCCTGATCATCACCGGCAATTTCACGGATAAGTCAGGGCAGAAGATGGTCTGGTAAAATGGGATGGCCTGTAAGACAGCGCGAACAAAAACACCGGGATTCCCGGTGTTTTGAGTTTTACGATTTTATCGTATAGCTGGCCTAGTGCGACCAGATATCGAGCTGTACCGCACCAGACGCAAGATCGAGGGCAGTTGATGTTCCATTCACGAAATAGAGCGTCACTGTGTCCGTGGCGTTTGCAATTCCGCTGATAATAGCTGGCTTATCTGCCCAAGCTGCCGGGCGGGTAGGAATGACTGTATCGCCAGCAATCACGCCAGTCACGGTGATGACTGAGGATGTGCTTGATCCAAGCGCAGCCATGCTCTGCGGGTCAATCGTCGCAGACGTGTGCTTATGAAAATCAATAGCCGTGCCACCGCTTCCGATGGTCAGGGTAGTAACAACGAGAGCCGTGATGACGGCGGCAGCGATCCCACCGGCAAGACCGGCAACGATGGCGGCGACTGTGGTACGTGGATATGTAGGCATAAAACGGTTAAATGTTAATTCGTTTGCAAGAGTATATCACGATCAGCTCATGGTAAGGCTAACGTCCAGCGTCAAGCTGTTGAGAGCGCCCTTCACGATCGAGGGAGAAAAGATGACGTGCGAGAACATTTGGCCGGTGTTTGCTGATCCACTTCCATCAATGAATAAGCCGCCTTCGAGATGCGTACCGGTCGCGGTTCCTTGAGCGATGAAGCAAGATAGATAGGCGATTTCATTGGCATAGGTGGCGCTTGAAACAGCCTGACGATATACCTCTGTCCCCAGTTGCGTGTCTCCGTTCGTCGGCGTGGTGTTATTGCTCCCGATCGCCACATGACTCACGGTCCCGCTGTAGGTTGTCGTTCCGGCAAGGCGCTGCGCCAGTACGGATCTGCCTACGGTTGGCACAAGGTTCGCATAGCACGCCTCTCCGACAGCCGCGGCGCGATGATAAGCACGCAGGAGACTTTGGAGCTCTGCGTGAAACTGACGCATGTCCCACTCATCGCGCGGCTTCACCTTGAGCATGTCAAGGATAGAGCCATAAAGACCGAGCGCCTTTTCCGGCTCTGCGATAATCGCCCGATATTTTCCTATCGGTTTGATGTTTTCATTCATTCGACGATTCGTCATAGAGGAATGGCAAAAGTGACTCCTGTAGCTCCCGCGGTTCCGGTACCTCCATCGGACCCGTTCGTGGCACTCCCTGACCCATTTCCGTGCGTGCCGCCGGTGCCAGCAGCTCCTCCGGTGGCTTGGATGGTTCCAGCGGCAATCAAAACCTGATAGGCATAAATGACAAAGCCTCCATTGCCGCCCGATCCACCGCCGCCTCCACCCCCACCAGCGCCACCATCGTCAGCATGGTCGCCGCTCGTGAGCGTGCCGTTCGCACCGTTGCCACCGTTGCCACCTGCTCCACCGTTGGCTTGAATCGTGCCGCCCGTGTTATCCAAATATCTGGCGAAAATAACAACGCCCCCGCC
>Ga0208147_1000105_pt1 | contig 33131 bp, 41 predicted proteins | sample DEB3_08_DNA_FD_184520 | JGI IMG/M metagenome (GOLD analysis project Ga0208147, IMG submission 184520) | Aqueous microbial communities from the Delaware River and Bay under freshwater to marine salinity gradient to study organic matter... | ecosystem: Environmental > Aquatic > Marine > Coastal ... | reverse complement strand
GAGCAAGCTTGATTAGCGGTAATTTTCAAGTTACTGGAGAAATTTCTTTTGAAAAAGTACAGAATATTGATACTTTAATTTTAGACGGAAGCACATTCACTAATTTTGATTTATCAAATCAAACTGGGATAAAAAATATTTCTGCTCAAACTTCTTCAATAAGTAATGTTACATTAACGAATATTGATGGCCTAACTGGTTTAAATTTGGGCAACTCTCCATTAACTACTGGTTCATTTTTTAATGTAGTTCAAAATTTATCATTACAGCAAATTAGTTCTGGCAGTTTAAAAGTTACTGGAGTTTCCCCTAAATCTGGAGATTTAAGATATATTAATGATTTAGATTATTATAGCTGGTCAATAGATTTAAAAGATTTTAATCTTCCATTTTCTAATTTATCAACTTATTTTAATAATGCTCCAAGTATATATTGGTTTCAAACACAAAAAAGTTCATTAAACTATAATTTAAATTGGCTTACTTCAATTGGTAGTAGCTATAAATTATATCAAGAATATTCTCCGCAGCAATACAATTGGTTCTATCCAGATCAAAATAATAAAATTGGACAAAGACTGACTTACAGTTTAAATCAAACGCTACTTACTGGAACATGGATTAGAAATATTAATGCAAATAATTTATCATGTTTTTGTGTTGCAAAGTTTAATACAACTGGTTTTTCCGCTTTAGTAAATTTTGATGACGCTAAAAAATATGGATTATTTATTAGAGAGACTGGCTTCTACTTTATAGATGGCTCTAACGAGTATTTATTAGCAAGTGGATTAGCTAAAAATACATTTTATCATTTGGGTTTTATTAGAAATAGCACTAATTTTAGCGGATTTGTCAATGGAAGATTAACTAATACTGACACTATAATCAATAATACTAATAACTATTTAAAATTAGCAGTTGGTTCGGCTAGTGGTTCCTATTTCTTAAATGGGAATATTGCTGATTTGCTAGTAGTCGGAGGTACTGGTGGACAAGTAAGTTTTAATCAAGTAAAAACTGGCGAGTTTTTCAGCGGGTACTGTGCAAAATACGGAATACAAACAATATGATCATTAAAAGTAATTCAATTATTTTAGCCACAGACTCTTCACCAGCTTTTTTAGGCTATAGTGATACTACTCAATTTAAAAATGGCTTATATCCACTTTCCTTTGTTCAAAATTTATCATTCGATATTCCAAATTCAAGAGCTAGGATGAAGCAAATTAGTAATCAAGATTTTGCTTACGATTCAATTCAATTTGCTCCAGTTATTAACTTATCGTTTGACTATATTTCTTCTACAGAATTTTTAAATGAAAATTTTTTAGGTATTTTCTTTAAACCATCTGATTCTTATCAATCAGTTTTAAATAAAGCTAATGATTTTTCATGCAATTTATATTTTATTTTAAGCGATGATTATCCTTACGATTTAATTTATAAAATAAAAAATCAAGGTAACTTAAATGGTTTGAATTCTTGGTCTTTTGGCAACTGTGTTCTGAAAAATTATTCTGCAACTTTAGCAGCAGCATCTTTACCGCAAATTTCTATTTCGCTAGAAGCTGTTAATATGCAGTTGGAGACTATAACAAGTAATACGCTTAATTGTCCAGCAATTAATTTAGCGGTAGGTAATCAAAGTGGTAAAGCAAATATCAAAGTTAATAATTCTGATTTCATTTCTAATTTAAATACTTTGAATACATCTATTACTGGACAACCTATTTTGCCAACTTATAATTCAAAGATTTTTACTTTATTAAATGATAATATACAATCTCCTTCTATTGTAATTTCTCCATACAATAATTCGGCAATTACAAATTTAAATTTTTCAATTGATTTTGAACGAGAAAATAGTTATGGTTTTGGAAGTGATTATGTATATGATTCAAAAATTAAATTTCCATTACTAGGAACTTTAGATATTGAAGCAGTTGCGTTTGGCTTGCATACTGGAAATGCATCTTTGACTGGATTGATGACCAGCGAGAGTGGTTATAAAATTGAAATTTCTAGCTCTGGAGAAGTGAACAGTAAAACAACAGTCATTAGCGGAGCTAAACTTCAATCTCATTCGTATTCGCTTGATTTTACTGAAAACTTAACAGCAAAATTTTCATTTTCATTCAAAGCTAATGAAAATGAAGGTCTTCTCCATAAGTGGACTCAAAATATCAATCCGTCCAGTGGACAGCTATTTACAAAAGATTTATTGGCGCTTGTTTCTTCAGATGGTTCTGGATTTAAAACAAGCGATGATTACTATTTCCAATATTAGTCTGGTTTAAAGACTATGTAATCTGGATGAGAATCTTTTTGTTTAAATTGATTTTTTAAGATCACTATATTTTGTGTGATCTTCCCATGAGGAGTATCAATAGTAATTTTACCAGAGAGATACTTCTTACCCTTGCCGCTCTCCTTCAGCCAAAGTCCCCCGATATTGTTGTCCTTCCATTTCGAAGAGTTGTTTGAGTCCTTCGATGAATTCTGATTTTGCATTTGCTGGAACTTTGTTATAACCTTTCTTTGCTCTACGATACACTCTTTTAGCTACGGCACTAGCTTCTGGATTAAGAATAGCTCTTAGTTTTTTTGTGACTGTTTTTCTCATAGTTTTTTAATATATGTTGATGAATCTTTTAAGAAACCTAATTTTTGATATACTTTTTGCAGCTTCAAAGACTTCGGATGATTTTCTACACAAGATACGAATGCATATTTAATTTTTCGCTTCTTCGCATACTTTAATGCAGTTTTGAATAATGTAAAGGACTTTTGTGGATTTTTTGAAATCCAGAAGTATTCGGTAAATACCTTTTCGCCAAAGGTAGGATTAATATGTTCTAAAAACATAATTATTCCATCTGGCTTTTCTTCTGAAAAGCTAACCCAAACATGCATTGTGTGATATAAAAATGACGCATGGCCCCAAGCATTTACGATAGATTTTGCAGAAATTGGCAAATATCTATGCCCATATTTTTTATTTTCCTCTTTAAATAGAGAATTTAATTTTTCGCAAATATCTGAAAATTCTTTAACATCAACGATTTTTTTAATTGACATATCAAGATGCACCAGCTTTATGAAGTAAAGCTAAGAGTTTTCTGCAATCTTTTACTGGAATATCTGAATAGTCATTCCAATTCGCAGCATCGTCATTTTTATAAGTACCATCTTTCCAGAAAGTCCTAAGATGTTTTTTAAAGTCTTCAAAATCTTTGCAAGATAGGCTTGTTTTAGCATAGCGAGAAAGAACATCTTGTGGGGTCAGTGTCTGAATAATTTCAGAGCTTTCTTCATAAGCTACCTTATGCTTAGACTTGTCAATCTCATCATCACCAACAATATGAATATTTAAATAATTACGAACAGCACGAACAAAAGCGCGGTTCTCAGCAATGGGTTCCAGAAACTTAATCCCGAATCCAGAGCAGTTATCAATACTTGCATTTGCAGTGCTTGAAAAAATTTGAGCAACCCCACAGCTTTCAAAATTCGGCATCCAACAGATTTCGCAAACAGCAGTAGCGTAGTTTTGATTGACAGTATTAATCTTGTATTGAACAGAATTAAAGCCGCGAAGACGGGCGAGTTCTTTAATTCCAGCCAATTTAATGAGAAGCTGATGGTCAGCTAACCCTTCAATAGAATCTGGCATTGGCAACTTTCTTGTTTCAAACCAATCCTTATTTGGATAAAGATGTTCGGGCTTAATCATTGCCCTCCAATTAACTGAGCCATCTTCATTGAATTGATATTCAACGCCTTCGATGAGGCCAAGTTCGTTTCTTTTAAAAATTTTATTCTTCATATATAAAGTAGTGTTCTATGTCTTTCCAGAATTGGTCATTATAGATCACATCTTCCACTTTGTCAAGGAAAACTTTATCAGAATCTAAATGAGCTTTAGATGCATAACGCTTTCCTTTGGAAAAAATATCTTTCTTTGTCAAAAATTTTAGATTAGGAATATTTTTCAATTCATTAATTTTATTTTGATCAACTTCTGTTTCTAATTCAATTGGAAAATCAAAATAGCTCATTCTAATTTTCTGAATATCATTTTTATTTTTTGAACGATATTGAATTTGAACGCCAGTATTCTTTGCAGAATTTAAATAATTTTCTGTAAATGTATCAGTATCATTAATATAAAATACAACATTTAAAATATTATTTTTATATGTTTTGAGTAAATTTACATCAATTGGCTTTTCAGAAACTATTTCTACTTTGTATGTAGAACACCAATGAGAAAAAATTTCTTGATTAAATTCATAATCTGCTCTAATGGTTAATACCCTATCTTTTAACTCGTCAGAGTGTCCAAAAAAGTTTGGTACAATTTCAATCAATGGTTTTGCGTACTGCTCTCCAATAAAAAGCGTGTTAATTGATTTAGTGTATGGAATTTTTAATAAATCAAAAACAGATTTAGCAACTTCTTCTGGTTTAATTGTATGAATTGATTTTGGCTTTTCGTCATAACCAAAGCAAGGTTTTAAACCTTTGCGATCAGCTTCTAGAATCTTAACTTTGTCTTTGCTGCTCCAGTATGGGTATGCATTTTGAGGATAAATATGCGAATATAGCGTTACGATTGGAATATCGTAAGCACTTGCTAAATGCACTGGAAAACTATCAATACCAAGATGCAGGCTAGAATTTTTAATAATATATGCGCTTTGTTTTCTAGAAAGTCCTAGATAGCTTTTGTGAACTCCATTTAAAAGAGGGTCTGAATCTCCACCAATTTGATAAATCTTATATCCATTTGCGCTAAGATGAGGTTTGATTAAATCAATGACTTCGGGGAAAAACTCATAGTATTTTGAGTTGATTTTATTATCAACATGAATAGTAATATACTTTTCATCAACAATTGGAATAAAATGCGGTTCGAAAATTGGCTTGCCGATTTTTACTCCTAAATTTTTAGCGTATTCTTCAATAAGATGGCCCATATTAGTCTCCTTTTTCTACGCGAATCGAATCACTATCTTCGTGATGAGTTGAAAATTCAAAAATTTCAACATCACTCAGGGCAACAAGTCTATGCCTCAATCCCACTGGAACATGAAAAATATCTCCCCTATGGAGTTCTTGCATGATGCATTTATTAATATCATCACTATATCCATACATCAATAAAACATCGCCACTATTGATATAAAAAGTTTCGGTCTTTTTTTCATGATAATGCCAAGAGAGTTTTCTTCCCTTATTCATGTATAAAAGTTTACCGCAATAATCATCGCGGTTGACTATCCACTTTTCGTAGCCCCAGCCTTTTGCTACCATGTGAGGTAGTTTATAGCCTTCTTTATGAAAATTGGAGTTGAGTTCTGTCTTTTCCATTGTGTTGATATGTGAAATGTCTTTGCGTTGTCACGAAAGGAAGAAATGCGAATTCAAAATATCCTTCGTGACTTCCCTGCCCCTCAAGGAATAATAGGTTATCAAATATGGGAGAGTATGGCAATAGTTTATGAATTGATGGATGCTCATCAACAAGTTCAAAAAACTGCGGTTGAGTAATAAAGTAAATATTATGATTTGGATAAAGGTCTTTTAAATTATTTAACAAACTATTCACCATCAAAACATCACCAGCAGATTGTGGCATTACAACGGCAATTCTTCGACCTTTATCATCTTTATCTAAAACATCTCCAATATCAACAACAGTTGGTTCAGTTTTAGCCGCAACTGTTCTTAAGTGATTGTAGATTTGTTCTCTATTTAAATCAGACTTTAATCTCGCGAGCCAATGAAGACATGTTTGGTGATTTTTATCAATTGTTTCGGCAAGCATGTTTTTATACAGATCAACGATCCATTCGGCATCATCTTCAATCGTTGGATTGGGATAGTTAGGATTTTTCTTTTTTTCTTGTAAATCCCAATTTTCTACAAACGGAGCTTTATCAAAAATTTCTTCTAGTTGTTTTCCAATAGCTTCTGTTGAGCAATTGTCAATTACAAACTGCCTAGCCTTTTTACCCCATTCTTTTCGCTTCTCAGGCTTCATATTGTAAACCTTGGTGAGTTGCTTATAGATGCTATATGGAGATGTAGAAGCCTTAATAAACTGCGTTCCTGGCTCTCTGTACTCACTCCAAGTAAGTTCTAGTCCACCACTATCTTCATTGCAATAGTCTTCACCACATGAATAGTTTGTGACAAGAGTAATTAATTCTGCGAGTTTAGCTTCTTGAACTGGAATTTCTTGACCTCCGCTTGTAAATGGATGACAGTAAACATCCATAATATTATAAATCTCATTTAACTGAGCTTCATTCACTCCATGAACGATGTTTGTTGTGCTGATTGACTTTTGAGCTTGGCATACTGGACAATTTAAATCTTGACCAGAAAAGGGATGGACAAAATATTCTTTGCAGTTCTTACAAAAGTATGTTGTATAAATATCGCTAGAATCAATTTCCTTCTCACGCATTAAACGAGGAATGTCCCAGCCCTCAGACCAATGAGTGTGTAATAAAAGTTTCGCTTTTGCTTCTGGATTTTTTCTTTTGAACTCAAGAAATCCATCTAATAGATTCGGAACACTTTTACGAAGCTGATTTCTGAATACGAAGCCAATTACAAAATTATTTTGTAATCCAAATTTAGCTTTTAAAGCCTTTTTATTAGCATCTGGAAGCGCGTAAAATTGATTTGTATCAAGAGTGCCTCTTAAAGTTTTAACATGGTCGTAACCTAGTTTATTCAAAGCCTTCTCTGCAAATGATGCCCATACATAATAGTTTTTTACTTTTGGAGCAGCGTCAACAGCATCAGGTAAGATTGGAAGAGAATCTAAAGTCGTCCAAATAATTGAAGTAATATGATCCCACCATGGCTTGTCCCAAAAACCATTGAATCCCCAAATGTCTTCAATACCAAGATATATATCTGGTTTTAGTTCTTTAATGGCTTTGTCAATAGCGTAAGCTCCATAAGCAGCAGCTCTTTCTTTCCCTTGGTCGCCTTTAATTTGCGAAGCTTGCATTGCATTTGGCATAGAGCCGTAGCAATTCCAAGGTTGTTTTTGACAATCTTGAGCGTCCCATGGGAGTCCATTAGCAAATTCAATCAATTCATATTTCCCAGTATTAAATAAATACTTAAGAATATTCTTATTGTTTTTACCAAAACCAGTGAATAGTCTGGAAAAATTACTATGGATTAGGATTTTTTTCTTTCTCATTAGTTTGAATTTTCTTTTGTTGAAGCGGCTTCAAACATTTTGTTCAAACAGCTTTCTAAGAAAACTCGGACTGTCTCAGCTTCGGAGAGTTCAACTCCCATTCCAAACTTTTGATTTCCATTCCTAGAGATAGAAAATGAAAATGCATCAGAACCGTCTTTCTTCTTGTAGCGAGTCCAAGAGATTTGAGTTTTATTTTCCTCAAATGAATGAAACGCTTTCCACTCTCCATAAGTTCGAATAGCATGAATAAGACCGCCAATTTCAATTTCATTCAGCTTAATAGCGATAGTCTTTTCTGGATTTTCACGATTGCCAGAAAATGAACCATTTTTGGTTTGCTCATTCCAAGAAAACTGTTGAATTCCATTGATATAAAGTGTTGGCGTTGACTTAGTTGAAAGTTGAAAAGAAAATGCGCAACCAGTGTTTTTGCTATTTGGTTTATAGAAGGCTAAATTCATATAAGATATTAAAATCTAATCAATTAAAGTCCACCGTATTTAAGTTAAAAGTTTGATTTTTATTTAAAAAAATCATACCTCTTTCTTTAATAAATTCCCTGCACATTGTAGAATGTTTTTTTAATTCCACACTTAGTTTTTCAGAATACTCTAAATTATATTCTGCAAATTTTTTAATCCAGTATTCTTTTTCTTGAGGATTAACATGATGATGGCCAGATTTAGATGGAGAAGCTGTACAAATAATTAAGTTGCATTTAGCAAAAAGTGGTAAAAAATTATGAATATATCGTTCTTCAACATGTTCCAAAAATTCTACCGACCAAGCTATATCAAATTTTTTGTTTATTGGAGCTTTGCTGATTGTAAAATCATGAGCTATATCTGGATTACAATTTAAATCGCCGTCAATACCTAGTGCAAAAAATCCTAATTGATTCGCTAATTCAACTTGCCAACCTGGACCGCAACCTATATCTAGAAATGTTTTTGATGTTGGATAAATTTCTTTTATCCATTTTAATGATCCCTCGTCTTTATGGACCATATTTAAATGTCCACCTAAATGTTTTGGAGTTAAGTAATTCATATTTATTTATTTATTTAATTATTTAACATATAGGCGGCATAACTTAATTTTTTAGATATTTATTTTAGGAAAAATATTAATAGTGTTTTCTAGCGGCGAAACATTAAAAATGTTAATGCCTAATTTTTTTGAATTTTCAAGGGCTAAATTAAATTTTTCTTTAATTACTTGCTCGCCAAGCCTAAGAGGGTCTGGAGTTCCATGCCCATAAAAAAAATCAGTTTCAAAATCTTTAAAAAACTCTTCGGACCATTCTTTTATACTTTTATTTTTATCTTTTAGGTAATGATTTTGGGGATTTGGCTTATTATTTTCAAGCCATTTTTTAACCTTATCTTGATTATAATCGTGGTCGAAGCCTAACAAATATATATTTTCGGGTTTTAATTCATTGAATATCCAATACAAACCTTGAAAAAAAATTGTATATCCTACATGATGATAGGGATGCTTAGTTTCAATTTTCAATACATTATTTATTAAATTTAAAATAGCTGGCTGATACTCTTTATAAGATATTTTTGTTTTAAAATTTTTAATTTTAGGATAATTTTCATAAGGGAAATCTCCAGAATGCAACCAATAATCAAATTGCTCATTTTCGTTAAATAGTTTCCACGCATTATTAACGCACACGGTTATATACTTAGAACGATCTACTTGATCAATTAATTTAGCTGACTTACCGCTTCCAATGTAAATTACGTCCATAGTTATTTATTTTTTACTTTATCAAAAATACTTTGAATTTTTTCTTCAGGAATAGCTTCTCTAAAAGCTTCAAAAATTTCTAGAAAGAATGGGTGATCTTGATCTTTTAAAATTTCAAGCCATCCAAGAAAATAGTTTTCTATTCTATTTTCTAAAGTATTTTTAAATGGAACGCCATTTGGTCTTCCAAATCTATGAACCCATTTAAAATTTGGTAAACAAATACACTTTCCGCCATTCTGTCTAAATTTTTCATGTATATAGCCTTCTTCGCCGCCAAATCCAATGAAATTTTGATTTATTTGAGGCCAAGCTGATGTTCTGCATGAATATGCACCCATACCCATCATTGGTATTTCGAATGGTTGATTTTTATCTAATGCTAGTTTATTGGTTGCCCAAATACCGTACATATTTCCTCTCCATACTTTATCAAAATGAGTTGAAACATTTTTCAAATCATCATATAAGAGTGGACCTTGAATTAAATTATTTGTATCTGGATTTTTTGCATAATAGTACAATAAATTTTTAATTGCATCTGGCTGAAGCAATACATGACAATCAATTCCTAAAGTATATTTACCAGTTGCATATTTAAATATTTCATATTTAACAAATGAGCTTTGTTTTTCTGTATATGGAATATATTTTGCTTTTGCCCAACCTTCTATAAAGCTTTTGACCTCTTTACCATGTTTACTTTCTGGATTATTATCAATAACTATAATTTCCACATCATCTTCAATTCCTTGCAACTGATATAATTTTAGAGCTTGTATGGAGAAATAAACTCCATCAAAATCATCGTATGTGGCCATTCCAATTGTTAATAATTTTTCACTCATTTATTATAATCTACTTTGATTGTTTTATTTTCGAAACCTTTCTTCATTTCATCAATATGTTTTGCGCCTTTTCTTTTTGCAGAATAGTCTTTAAGATATTTATCTTTTACTGGGTCAACGCCTCCAGCTTGGATGGCTCTTTTTTCGCTCATTTCTGCACTATAATTTAATAAGTCTCCATATGTACCTTTTTTACTTGCAGTTCTGTCAATGAACTTTTGTTGACTAAATTCATCAGTTCTAGTGTCAATACTGGCATTTGGAGAGTAAAATACTCTGTCCCATTTAAGACCATTCTCGTCAGTAAATTCATGAACATCATTCATGCCTTGAACGAGGTCAACTTCTTCTCCCGTTTGTGGATTGCGATAAGTGTATAAAGGCATACACAATACTAATAAAAAAGGCGGGTTTTTCAACCCGCCTTTAAAACTACTCTACATGAATAGTTCGTTTATTTAGCTTTTGATCAATTGGTACGACAATCTTGAGAATCCCATCTTGAAAAGTACACTTGATATTTGCAATATCGTGCTTAGAGTGAAGGTGATATTCTTGTTCGAAAAGTCCGTATTCTTTACTGCTTGCAGAGACTTTTAAAGTGTCTTCATCTGAAACGAAAACATCAATTTCGTTCTTCTTGAAACCTGCAAGAGAAATTTCCAGAACGCTTTCATTTTTTGAGTTCTTGATTTTTTCCCTGTTTGAATAATCAATCCAAGTATTCTCAGGACTAAAGTATGTGTAGGAGTGGTTGCTCATAGTTTAGAAATAATTTGATCTAATGTATTACTATATGTTAAAGTACGGCCAAGTTCAAGTCCTTTTTCATTTTTTTGACCAACTAATTGTTCGGCCTTTTCCATTGCTTGAATGACTTGTTCTTCATCCCAAGTAAAGAACTCTCCCTGATTAAAAGGTTGTCCCTGTTGAAAGAATACTCCATCGTATGCTGGCATGGTTCCATTTGGTTCAATTAAAATAGAATTCTCAGATGTTGCCCAATCTTTATGAGAGGTAGCATTAAGAACTATTGACCACTTGCCCAAACAAGTTGCGTTAAATGCTGGAAGATTCCAACCTTCTGCTCCAGAAAGACCAGTTAGGTCAACATCAATAGCATTAAGAAAATCATTCACTTCAGCATTAGTCTTTAAGTATGGAAGAAAATTAATATTATTATATTGCTTTCCTTCTAAAACTCCACCTAAAACTTGACGCATTTGATCTTCTTTAAAGAAAGGATTCGTAACGCAGCAGCTAAGAAGATAATTTGGGTTATTACCATACTTTTTTAACCAAGTTTTAATGATCTTTGCGGTATGCTTTCTATTTTCAAACTTGCCCATTAATCCGAAGTGGCACTTTTTAGAAAGGTATTTTTTACCAGTCTGGTGAAAATCTTCGTCAAAACCAAGTGTAAAAAGTTCTGTGTTTTCGCATCCAGCTTCCCTAAATTTATTCAAGGAATACTGAGAAGAGAAGAATGTCTTATCTTGGAGGCTAGTGATTGTAGTTTCAATTTCAGTAGGTTGAGAACACTCATAAAATGTCAAAAGATACTGATCTTTTGTTTTACGAGAGTCACTACCATTTAAATGCCAGAGCTTGATTGTAGGAATATCCTTTTTAAGATATTTAAATCTATTATTAATAGATTCTTGAATCCATTGAGCAAATTCTGGCTTAAACTGAAATGTTGACGCATCAACATTATTTCCTGTTGGGAAGATTCCAATATCATAACCTCTCTTCCACATTTCTCGTAGAAGATTGATTGTAACATTCCCAAAAGAAAGGGAATTAATCGGAGCGTCAATTAGTAGTTGCATATATTAAAATGGAATATCGTCACCACCTTCGTCATTGGAAGACCCTTCGCCTTCCTCTGGAACTGTGACTTTCTGAGCCTTTTGCTTTGGGGCTGATTCTGTCTTAGTTTTAGCCTTCGCTTGTTCTGGCGGTGAAGACTTTGATTCGGATTGAGCGAATCTTGGCACAAAATTTACCCTATCAGCAGTAATAAAAATCTTGTTAACCTTCTGACCATCCTTGTTTTCATATGAGTCGCAGCAAAGGCGACCATCAACGATCACATTGGAACCCTTCTTCAAGACCTTGCCGCAGATTTCGGCCTGCTTGTCCCAAACATCAACACTCATGAAAAGAGTGTCCTTGTTGGTTTCATTGTAGGCAATGCGCAATGAACAGATTGCCTTGCCAGTCTTTGTGTATCGTGTTTCGGGGTCAGCTACTAGATAGCCAAATAGTGTGGTTCGATTAATCATATTTGAAGTGTTTTTTGGTTTCGTTAATGAATTTGTGATGGATGTTTATGCACCCTTGTATAGATAAGTTTAATTTTTTGGCAATCTTTTTCCAAGGAGTTAACTTATTTCTCTTGCAATCTTTATAACGCATGTGGATAATTTTACTTACTCTTGGGTCTTCATTTTTTTCAGCAAGATCAAATATTTTGCCAATGATTTCGTTGTTTGAAATTTCTTTAATCAGGTCTTTGTCAATCAAATTTTCTGATTGAGTATTTATATCGCAATACTCATATTTTTTAGATTTATTATAAATATTCAAGCACTTCCACCTGACATGATTGCCCAAATATGTACTGAATTTAATGTTTCTATTTGGGTCGAAGTCTAAAGCAGCTTCGTAAATAGAAAGATCCTTATCGTCAATAATATCGTATTTATTGACATTTGATTGTTCTGAGATTGTTTGATTAACAATCTGCAAGTAGATTCCAGAATGTCTTGCGATTAATTCTTTTAAGGATTCTTCGTCTTTGCTTGTTTTGATTTTTTCGATAAGGGATAAGTCGTCTGCCATTCTGAAATTTCCTCCGAGCTAAAGCATTGCTCAAAAATAGCCCAGCTATATTGCGCTAAAGAGAATGGATTTTCTGCTTCTTCATTCCCTTCAATAGTTTGCCAAACATAAGAAAGATTGGCTTTGGATTGAAGAATTGGGTCATTAGCTGATTCTTCTGCGTTAGCAGGTTTAATCAAATTATTTTCCTTGTCTAATCTAGCAATATGAACAAGAAATCCATTCTTTAAAATCCAATCAGCTTCGTTCTCATATCGAACATCAGAAACAATAGCAATCTCTTCTTTTTTGAGGTATGATTCTAGAGTTTCGATCCAGCAATTTTCATTCATTGCTCTGCGAACATGAGTTCCATAAGCAACAAGAAATGGACGAATAATTTTCTTTAATTCATCGTCTTGAGTAAATGAATCAATGCCAGTATTCTTCTTCAAAAATGGTCTGACTTCACGCTTAAGCTCATCAGCAAAAGCGTATCGCTTGGCTTTAATTCCGAGCCTCTTAAAAATTTTTACAAAGTTGTTTGCTAGAGTGTCTTTACCACTCCTAGCTACTCCTGATATTCCGATAATCATTGATCTTTATTTTTCTGGTTATCTGTCAAAGCCTTTGCCATTTTAAAATATCCAGCATCTGCCAATACGGTTGCCGCATCACAAAATCTCGTCTCTTCTAAATTATTTTTATCAATATTGAGTTCTAAGCAAGCAATGAAGTTTCCAACATTAAACTTTCCATCTCCTTTAGCATTATGCTTGATCATTTCGTCAACAGCTTTTGCACATGCTTCCTCAAATCCGTCAGCAGCAACCACAACCCCCCAATCGGCACTGTAGCAATAAAATGGTTTTTCCTTGTTTGTTAAAATCATAGCGAAGCTATTTATACGGATATTAATTATAAGTAATTTAGTATAAATATAATATTATATATTAATTCTAAGGTTATGGAGCAAATAACGCTGGGGGGTACGAGGGGGGTACACAGAATATTTCCGACTTTCGAGAAAAAGTTTTGAAATGAATGATTTTTCTTGACGAAATGGGTTCGCTGTGTAAATTCTTTCACCTATGATTACTGAAGAAAGATTCGTATATAAACCGTTTGAATACCCCAAGGCTCACGACTTCTGGCTAAAGCAACACCAAGCTCACTGGCTACACACAGAAGTTCCAATGATGAGCGATTTAAATGATTGGAACATGAATCTAAAGGACCACGAAAAGAATATCATTGGTGGTATCCTTAAGGGTTTTGCTCAAACTGAAACCATCGTTAACGATTACTGGTCTGGTCTTGTCACGAAGTGGTTCCGCAAACCTGAGATTATCAAAATGGCTACAGCTTTTGGCGATTTTGAAACTATTCATGCAGAGGCTTATTCTTTGCTTAATGAGACTCTTGGACTTGATAATTTCGCGGAGTTTCTTGAAGATGAGGAGACAAAAGCGAAGATTGATAAACTTGTTTCCGAAAGAGATTCAAATGCTGATGAATGGAGTCGCAGAGCAAAGTCTTTGGCAGTATTTTCTGCGTTCACTGAGGGCGTGAATCTGTTCAGTTCTTTTGCGGTTCTGCTTTCCTTCAAGATGCGCAATTTACTCAAAGGCGTTGGGCAAATTGTTGAGTGGTCTGTTCGTGATGAGTCTCTTCACAGCGAAGGCGGTTGCTGGCTCTTTAAAACCTTGGTTGAAGAAAATCCAAAACTCAAAACCAAAAAACTCGTTGACGAAATTGAAGAAGCGGCACACTTAGCTCTCAAACTTGAGTTTGATTTTATTGATAAGATTTTCTATTGTGGTGATCTTGAAAATTTGACCAAAGATGAATTGAAAAATTTCATGCGTCATCGCGTGAATACCAAAATGGTTGACCTTGGTTTGTCTCCGATTATTCCAGCATCCGAAATTGATTCTGGAGCGATTAAGCAGATGAAGTGGTTTGACGCAGTAATTGCTGGAAAACAGCAGACAGATTTCTTCGCAAATCGCGTAACTAACTACTCTAAGGGACACATCAATTGGGAGGAAGCGTTTTAATATGGACAACAATATTTCTGTAGATTATTCAAAGTGGGTGGCTGGAACAGATTATCCTGCATGGATGAATGAAATTTCTCTTGCCACAATTTCAAAGGGATACCTTCAACTTGGAGAAACGCCAAAGCAAGCATTTAAGCGCGTCTCTTCCGTCATCGCTTCTCGCCTTCGCAGACCAGACCTTGAAAGAAAGTTTTACAATTATATGTGGAAGGGTTGGCTTTGCCTCGCTTCTCCAGTTCTTGCAAATACTGGTACTGAAAAGGGATTGCCAATTTCTTGTTTTGGAATTGACACTCCAGACAGTATTCGTGGCATTGGACTGACCAATGCAGAACTCATGCGTCTTTCTTCTGTCGGCGGCGGTGTTGGCATTTCCGTTTCTAGAATTCGTCCTCGCGGCGGCAAAATTAACAATGGCACTGGAGTCAGTGAAGGTGTTGTTCCTTGGTGCAAAATCTATGACTCTACAACTATTGCAACAAATCAAGGTCAAGTTCGCCGTGGAGCTTCGTCTGTTAATCTTCGCATTAGCCATCCAGACATTAAAGAGTTCCTTCAAATTCGCAGACCAAAAGGCGACCCTAATCGTCAATGCTTGAATCTTCATCAATGTGTTGTTGTTGACGATGCCTTTATGAAGAAGATTGAAAGCGGCGATGTTGAAGCTCGTCAGCTTTGGCTTGAGATTCTTAAGTCTCGTATGGAGACTGGCGAGCCTTATTTGATGTTTGAAGATAATGTCAACAAAGCAAATCCAGTAGCCTACAATAAGAATAATCTTGATGTAAGCATGACAAATATTTGCAGTGAGATTGTGCTTCATACCGACAACGAACATTCTTTTGTTTGCTGCTTGTCTTCTTTGAATTTGGCAAAGTACGAAGAGTGGAAGGCTACCGATCTTGTTGAAACCGCAGTTTACTTCTTAGATGGAGTAATGGAAGAGTTTTTAGTCAAGACAGAAGGTAAGGAATCATTTAACAGAGTTTATAATTCTGCTTCAAAAGGTCGCGCTCTTGGTCTTGGAGTTCTTGGTTGGCACACTCTTCTTCAACAGAGAAAACTTCCATTCACTTGCATTGCGGCAACTGCTTTGACCAATACCATCTTTGCTCAAATCAAGAATCAAGCCGAATACGCCAGCCGCAAACTTGCTGATGAATACGGCGAACCAGAATGGTGCAAGGGTACTGGCATGAGAAACACTCACTTAATCGCTGTAGCGCCAACTGTGAGCAATTCAGTGATTAGTGGTGGAGTCTCTGCTGGGATTGAGCCTATTCCAGCTAATACTTGGACCTTTAACTCTGCTAAAGGCACATTCATTCGCCGCAATGCAGAACTCGAAAAGTATCTTGAAGAGAAGGGTCATAATACCGATGAGGTTTGGGATTTGATTCTTCAAGATCAAGGTTCTGTGGCGAATCTTCCAGAGGAAATCATGAAAAATGAAGACAAAGAAATCTTCTACACTTTCCCCGAAATTAATCAATTAGCTCTTGTTCAGCAAGCCGCTGTTCGTCAAAAGTACATTGATCAATCTCAAAGTCTTAATTTGTCTTTTGATCCAAGTGATGATCCTAAGTTTATCAATCAAGTTCATCTTGAGGCTTGGAGACTTGGAATCAAGACTCTTTACTACTTAAGAACTGATTCTGTTTTACGAGCAGACATAGGCAGCAGAACATCAACAGAATGTCAAGGCTGCGCTGGTTAAAAAATAATTAGAATTATTAGGCTTTTAAGTGTAAAAATTAAACATGGAAGTAGATTTTTCCCAACAGATCACAGAAGCTAAGAATCGCGCTGGCCCTAAAAGCTCTGCTCAAACTCCAGCTAAACCAGATGAACGCAAGAAAGGCTCTAAAATGAACGAGCCAGGATCTGCTGGTACTACTCCCGATGCCAAAGAACGCGCCAAAGAAGCTCTTGAAAAAGACGATAAGAAAGAAGTTGTAAAGGCTGAAATCACTTTTAATGATAAGATTGTCAATTCTTTAAAAAAGAAAGTTGAAGATCATAATTCAAAACATAGTAAAAAAGTAAGCCTTTCACAATTAAAGAAAGTTTATCGCAGAGGTCTTGGCGCATTTAGTTCAAGCCATCGCCCAGGCAAGAGTCGTCAGCAATGGGCAATGGCCCGTGTTAATACTTTCCTTAAAATGATGCGCGGTGAGAAAGTCAAGGACGCTTATAAAGCTGCCGATGGTGATATTGCCAGAGGTTCTGAGGCTTTCGACCACAATCATGACTTTTATGACTTTGAAGATATTGAATGGCAATTAGCCCACATCAATCTACTTGAAGCTGGAGTTCTTGATCATGAATTAAATATCAATAACGAAGATATTGACTATACTGAGGCAGAAAAGAAAACTCTAAATAAACCCTTTAGACTTCCTTCTGGTTCAAATAAGAAGTTTGGAGTGTATGTCAAAAATGAAAAGGGTAACACTGTAATGGTCAAGTTTGGCGACCCAAATATGGAAATCAAGCGTGACGACCCTGATCGCAGAAAGAATTTCCGCGCCCGTCATCAATGCGATAGTAATCCAGGACCAAAGTGGAAAGCTCGTTATTGGTCATGCAGAATGTGGGAAAAGGGTAAATCAGTAAGTGAACTTACTGGTAGTGAAGACCCCATCGAAGCATATTACATCAAGCAAGCTAATAGAGAAGCTAGTCTTGCTGATTCTGAAATCAACGAAGAGTTTCTTCCAACACAAGAAGAAATTATAGCTGAGAATCCAGACCTTGAAGGCGTTTATTATATTGAAGATGAGGCTGGAATTTAAGTAGAATAAACAACTCTACTTCGTATTATCCTAGTGATCGAAGAGATTCTAGGCATAATCTATACATTTTGCTTTTCAATCTGCTATATTCCTCAAATTTATAAAAGTTTGAGAACCAAGAATGTAGGGGATGTTAGCATACATATGTATTTTTTATCTAATATTGGATATATTTCAGCAATGGCTTATACCGTACTAAGAGTTGGCTGGGATTTTTGGTGGCTATTAAATTATCTATGTGGATTAGTTTCTTCTTCGACAATGATCTACATTTATTACAAATTTAAAACAAAATGAAATATAAAATTATTTATAGAGTCTGCGATGCAGTTAATAGTCTTCACATGGCATTGGATGGAAGTAATAATCCTAGGCCAGATGGTATGACAAAACAAGATGTTATTAAGACATGCGCTAGATCCGTAAAGGATTCAATTAATAGTTTGGACTATGACATGTTCATAGTTGGCGACAGAGTTTCTAATGAAACTTGGGAATTTGTTAATGATGTGTTTCAACCAAAATATTCTAAAAATTATGAAGAAAAACTTGGTGACGGTAATAGCTTAATTGAATGTTCCAAGATCGCAATGGAACAAGAAGATGAGGATTTGTTATATTTTTTAGAGGATGACTACCTTCATAATCCAGAATCGTTTATCTCTAAAATGGATGGATTTCTAGAACTGTCAAAAACATTCAATGATATTCCTTGGTTTATTCATCCAACTGACTATCCAGACCAATATAGAAATTTAACAAAAAGCTATGTATTACAAACTAAAAGCGGATACTGGAGAGAGGTAAGCTCAACAACTCATACATTCCTATCTCTTAAAAAGAATTATAAAAAATTTGTAGATTTCTTTAGAAAATGCCATGAACAAGATGGAAATGATGGAGCGCTATCATCTATTTTTAGCAATCATGCGATTTGTTTTTCTCCACTTCCAGGTATTGCCACTCATGTTCACAAAGGTACATATTCAAATTATGTAAATTGGGATAATTTAATTAAATTGTATAATTATTAACATGATTAAGATAGCATCTACTAGTCAAGGATTAGGAGATAATCTACTTTTAACTCCTATTTTAAAATATTTTCCAAATCAAATAACAATACAATTACCACCAAAAAATGAAAGATTTAGAATTTTATTTGAAAACTTGGCAAATGTAGAGATTACTGATGAATTGCAACTATGGCCTGATCTTGGCCAACAAGGAGAACATTATGCTACTAGAAAATTAAGAAATTTTTTTGGAGATAATGCTATCTATTTAGATAATAGACCTATAGTTTTATACTCAGATATAGAGTCAGAGTTATGGGTAAATGATTATTTAAAAGACAAGCCAAATCCCGTAATTTTTGCACCAAATTGTTCTAAACAATGGGCTAGTGTTAGAAATATCCCATTAGAAATTGTAGATGAAATTTTGAAAAATTTAAAATCTTTCAATGCAACCCCTATAGTTTGCCAATCATCTAATAATTATACTGACATTGGAGAATATCAGCTTAACGACTTAGATTTAAGAAAATATATTTGCCTATTGAGAAAGGTTGGAATATATTATGGAGCCAATACTGGCGATGAACATTTAATGACTGCTGTTGGCGGTAAAACAGTAGTATTTCAACCAGAAGATAATGAGTATTTTTGTAGTAGCGAATGGAACTATAATCATCCAAATTCTAATTATAATATATGGGAAAGAAAATTTTAATTATTAATTCATCCAATCCTGTTTGTGGAGTTTGGCAATATGGGCATAACTTATGTTCCATTTTACAAAAATCAAAAAAACATCAATACACTGAACATTGTTTTGAAAACGAAGATTCTTTAAAAAATATTATACCAGAATATGATTTAGCAATATGGAATTATCATAATAAATTATTTCCTTGGATAACTGATGAGTTTATTAAACAATTTAAAACACCAATAACATTTATTGGTGGACATGATTGTTATGCAATGTTTCCTAGTCAAAAGCATACGCTTGATGCAGTAAGTTGTAATCCAGCAACTACTAATTCAACACCTATACCTAGACCAATTTCATATTTCGAACAACTTCCTAATCCAAAAAGGATTACAGTAGGTACATGTGGATTTAATTTTCATACAAAAAATTATCATCATATTATCGCCTTAGTTTGTCAATCTTTTGATGATGCAGTAATTAGATTCCATATTACTAATCATCATGATGGTAATTCTACTGAATATATTACTAAGCAAATGCAGAATGAATTAAATAAATACAACAAACCAAATATTAATGTAGAAATTTCAACTAACTTTTTAACTGAAGAGGGGCTAGTTAATTTTTTATCTTCAAATACTATTAATGTATTTATGTATTCGGAGAATAAAAATAGGGGATTAAGTAGTGCTATTGACAAAGCACTTGCTTCTCAAAAACCATTTGCTATTACAGATTCTTATATGTTTAGACATATTTCTCACGAATCTAAATTTTTATTATCCAAACATTCTTTAAACGAAATTATAGAATTTGGAACAGACCATATCAAGCCATTTTGGGAAAAATACTCAGAAGAAAATTTAATAAATTGTATGGATTCTTTAGTTGACAGATTGTTATGTTATTAATATCGCATAGAGGCAATGTATCTGGAAAAATAGAGCATCTAGAAAACTCTATTGATTATATTAAAGATGCAATTAAAAATGGATTTCATGTAGAAACCGATGTAATTTTTTTTAATAAAAGCTGTTATTTTGGGCATTGTAAAAATTCTGTTAGAGAAAAAGTAAACTTAAAATTTTTAAAACAAAACTCTGACAAATTACTTATTCATTGCAAAGATATTCAATCATTGTTCTTTATAAGAAATTTAAATTTAAATTATTTCTATCACGACAATGAAAGCTACACCATAAGCTCAAACCAATGGATTATATCTCATTCGAAAAATATACCTAAAAAATTAGAAATTAAAAACACTATAGTTATGCTTCCAGAAAAATTTGGACTTTCTAAAAAAAATCTTTTAAAATGCTCTGGTATTTGTTCCGATATTATATCCTTTTATGATTAAATTATTCGCATTTGATATTGATGGCTGTTTAAACAATGGAAAAAAATTTTATAATGAAAACGGTTTATGTGCAGGTAAGTTTTTCTGCGATAAAGATTGGTCTGTTTTAAAGAGACTAAAAGCTCGCGATATTAAAATTCACGCCATTACTGGAGATCCTTGGAATGAAAATCTTTTACTCGCTAGAAATATACCATATACAATTACCAGAAGCGAACCAAAAGAAAATTTACTACCGAGCTTATTAACTAAGTATGGCATTGATGTGTCTGAAATGGCTTACATCGGTGATGATATTTTTGATCTAAATTTATTAGAAAAAGTTGGATACCCATTTTGTCCAAAAGATGCAATATCGTTTGATACTGTCAAAAACATACATCGTCTTAATTCAAATGGTGGAGACAACATTATGGTTGAAATTTTTAATTTTTTCATTAAAAATAAACTAATCAAAAACTTAAATTTTAATGAAGAGATGGAAAAAGTAATGGATTTAGATAAAAATGAAAAATTCTAATCTTGATCTTTTAATTATTGGACACGCTATACAAGACACGGTTTTTGATGAAAATTTAGAACCTAATGTATCTTGGGGAGGAATATATAATATAGCTAGATCATTCAAAAACATAAGTAAAAATTTTCATAAGCAACAATTAAATTACGAAATTGAACCTTCGGTTTACGGCGAGGCTTTAATTAAAATTAATCGAACTACATCTTCGAAAGAGATTATTCATGTTAATTTGAATAAATTTTATAGAAAGCCAGTATTAAAAAATGCTAAATGGTATCATTTTTCTTATCTCAATGAAGCTGAAATACCAAAAGGCTTTAATAAATTACAAGGAGTAAAATCAGCAGATCTTTGCAGAGGCAAAAAAATAAAAAATACTCATATATTTGATTATATTTTTTTATCTGAAGAAGAGCATGATGCTAAAAAAATGTCAACCAAGATTAATAAAACAATTTTCATATCACATTCTCCAAGCAAAATATGTATGTGGAAAAATGGTAAAAAGAAATATGAATTTAATATTTCAGACAAATTAAATAATATTAATTGCTTGGGTGCTGGAGATCATTTTGCCGCATCTTTTATATATTCAAAATTAGAATATAATAATGATGACAAAGATTGTATTATATATGCTGCAAAAAGCTGTTTTGAATATCTTTTATTAAAATGAAAAAGCCAACAATCATTGTCCCGTTAGCTGGATTAGGGTCTAGATTTCCAAAAGAAGTTTGGCATGTTCCAAAGCCTTTAATTTTAATAGATGATAAAACTGTTATTGAATGGTCAATGTCATGTATTAATTATGATAATTGCAATATAATATTTATTGTTAGACAAGAACATATTACAGAATATTCAATTGATTCTTTTTTAAAGGAAAAGTTTAATGCTAAAATAGTTGTTGTTCCAGAATTAACTAGGGGAGCTGTAGAGACATGTTTGGCAGCAAAGCATTTAATTGACGAATCCCAGCCCGTCATCATACATTGTTCAGATGTATATTGGCAACCCGCATTTCATGCATACGATTTTAATTGTGATGAAGATGGTCACATACTTACATTTAAAAGCAATTCAACTAATTACAGTTATTCATTAATAGAAGATAATTTAGTTAAAAAAGTAGCTGAGAAAAAAGTCATAAGCAACAATGCTTCTGTTGGGATTTATTGGTTTAAAAGTGGTAAAGATTTTATTTTTGCCGCCGATAAAGCAATTGAAAACTACTCTGGATCAGAAATACATATTGCTCCAATTTATAATTACCTAATTGATAACAATAAAAAAATTTCAACATCCGAAGTTGATTCGATGCATATTTTTGGAACTCCAGAAGAAATGAACTTTTTTATAAAAAATTCTCTTAAATCATTTCCAGAAAACAAAAAAATTGTAGGCATTTGTTGCGATCATTCTGGTTTCAAATTAAAAGAAAAGTTTAAAAAAATAGCTTCAAAATTTAATCTAAAAGTATTAGACTTTGGAACATACTCCGAAATTGATTGTGATTATAGCGAACATGTTAAAGCTACTTGCAAAGCAATAATTGATGGTAAATGTGATTTTGGATTTGGATTTTGTCGTTCTGGTCAGGGCGTTAATATAGCAGCTAATAAGATTGAAGGAATAAGATCTGTTCTATGCTACAATGATTGGGCCGCTCGTTTCGGAGTAAAACATTCTTGTTCAAATTTTTTCTCAATTTCAGAGAAATTTATTGATGACAATCAATTAGATTCAATCTTACATGAAGTGATGCATAACTGTTTTGATGGAGGCAGACACCAAACCAGATTAATGAAAAATTAAATTATGAATATAGAAAATTTTTTAAATGGATGGATAGTAGGCAACTTCGAACCTTCGCTTGTTCAAACAAAAGATGTTGAAATTGGTATATTAAATTTAGAAGCTGGACAGCGTGGAGACGGACATTTTCATAAAAACCATACAGAATATAACATACTGATTCAAGGTAAAGCTAAAATAAAAGATAAAATTTATTCAGATGGCGATATTTTTATATACAAACCTTTTGAAAGGTCTGATGTAGAATACTTATCTAATACAAAACTTTTAGTAATTAAAACCCCAGCAACAAAAAATGACAAATATTATTAATAAATTATCCCAATATAGTAAATTAAATATTATTGATGTTGGTCATCATAAAGGTCACTTTATAGAAAATTTTAAATTAAATTTTAAAAATATTGAGCTTTATGTTTTGGCTATAGATCCTAGCGATTATAAAACTGGACTTAATAATAAATTTATTCAAAAAGCCGTATCAACAAAAACGGGAAAAAATAAATTTTTTATTTATAATGAGGCTGGATGTAATTCTTTAAATGAAATGCTTTTAGAAAATAAATTTCAAAGACCAAGCGAAATAAAAAAAACAGATGAAATCGAAGTGGAGTGTGTAACCTTAGAATCAATTTTGAATGAAGAAAATTTTGATATTATACATTATTTAAAAATTGATGCACAAGGCCATGATTTAGATGTTGTAATGAGCGCTGGAGAATTAATAAAGAAATGTATCTTTGTTCAAATTGAAAGCTGTAACGCTAAAGAAGAAGACCATCTAATGTATGTAAATCAAAATACAAGAGAAAAAGATATTGAATATATGAAAAGCAAAGGATTTAAACTTTTTTTAGAATATGACTATTCAAAACAATCATGTCCAGAATGCGATTTAATTTTTATTAATTTAGAATATGAAAATTAATTTAATAATACAAGGTCCATTTAATCAATATAGTGATGAAATAGTAAAGCACTATAAGGAATTAGATTGGATTAATGAAATTATAGTATCTTGCTGGGAAGGCGATATTGATTCAATTTACGCAGATAAAATTATAAAATCTAAACCAATTTTAAATAATGGAATTGGTAATAGAAATGCTCATATAGCAACATCATTAGCTGGATTAAAAATTTCAAATATTGAATATTCTGCTAAACTCAGATCTGATCAAAAAATTTCTTTACAAAGTATGGATTGCTTATATAACAAAATGATCAAAAATCAAGATAAAATTTTAACATTAGGATTTTATAAAAAATTTCCATTTCACCCTAGAGATCATTCCTTTTGGGGTAAAACTTCTGAACTGATAAGTCTTTTTGATATACCACTAGATGAAGATTGTAATGATATTCCTAATCCATGCGACAATTGGCCTGGATATGGATTTTATGCAAATCATACTAGAGCAGAGTGTTACATAGTTTCTAATTATTTAGCTAAAAAAGACGAAAGAGTAAAAAAAATGATAGAATCTCCAATAGATTATTTATTTGACTTTTCTCCGCAAAGATCCTTTGCAATGTCCGTAAATGAAGAGTTAATGAATAAATACTTTATTCCAGCGCCAAAAATAAACTTTGAATGGCCTAAGCATAATTTAAAAAATTATCATTATCAATTTGCCGAAAATCACTATGGAGAATTTTGGTCAGAAAATTAATATACAATATGCAAGTAAAAAAACATAAAACATGCCGCATTTGCGGAAATGGAAATTTAACAGAAGTTTTAGATCTAGGCAAACAACATATTCAAGGAGCATTTGTTCATCCAGATTATCCAAAAGCACCCAAAAGAAAAGTCTCTAATAGAATTGTTAGGTGCAATACAGATTTGCATGAAAACGCATGTGGTTTAGTGCAGGCCGATTCTTCTGTTCCTCCAGATATTCTGTATAGAAATTATTGGTATCAGTCTGGAATCAGCAAAACAATGACCGAACATTTGCAAAATATCGCTAAGGAATGTATGTCAATTAATAACAAAGAACAATTGACTGTTCTTGATATTGCGGCTAATGATGGAACTTTGTTAAGGGGCTATCCAGCTCATTTCGATAGAATGGGTATTGACCCTTCTAATATTGCTGCAAAACAAAAGGATTTAAATATTATTAATGAAGTTTTTCCATGTTCAAAAATTGATAAGAAATTTGATATTATAACTTCAATTGCTTGTTTTTATGATATTAATGATCCGAACTTTTTTGTTGAAGAAATCTCTGGGTTACTAAACCATGATGGTATATGGGTAGCTGAATTTGCATATTGGCCATTAATGTTAAAAAACTTGGCATTTGATCAAATTTTACTTGAACATTCATGTCACTATCATTTGTCACCGTTTGAAACACTTCTAAAATTAAATAAATTAAAACTATTTAGAGCAGAAAAAACATCAACAAATGGAGGATCTATCATGGTATATATTTGCCATGAAGATTGTGATAAATATCAAAATGCAGATTGGCAAAAAAACTTAATGAATTTAAGATTTGATGAGTTTGAACAAGAACTTGATGAAGATGCGACATACTTAAAATTTCGTAATGATGTAAAAAAATATCTTAAAAATTTATTTGAACTATTAGTTAAGTATAAAAATGAAAATAAAAAAGTTCATTTGTACGGAGCTTCTACAAAAATGAATGTAGTTCTTGAAGCTGCTGGTATTGATTCTACATTAATTGAATATGCGGCAGAAAGAAGCAAGGAAAAGTGGGGCGCTGAGACTCTTTCTGGAATTAAAATTATATCAGAAGACGAATCTAAACAAATGAAACCTGATGCTTACATCTGTTCTTTAATTGGATTCAAAAATGAAATTCTTTTAAGAGAAAAGGAATATTTAGAATCGGGCGGATCTTTTATTTTTCTTCCCACAATGGAAACAGTTACAAAGTAATATGATACAAATTTTAGTAGATGAAGGATACGCTTATGATTATCTAGCTATTTTAAGCGTAAAAAATAAAAAATTAAATAATCAAAATACATTGTTAACAAGAAATACATGTAGTGAAATGATTATGAATCAAGTAGGTGACGATAAACACTTGGAAATTTTATCTTCTCAAGAGTTTAATAATTTATTCTATGCTAATGAAAATGTATTTGATGCAGTAGATAAAGCAAAAAATAACATGATTTCCGCAAAAGAAGTTGATGATTTAAACATGGAGCGTTATTATTGTAAAATCGCATTACAAGATAAATTTTTTCCAGATAGAGGTATTTCAGAAATAAAAGTATGACAATTTTAATTACAGGCATCGCTGGTCTTTTAGGCGCTCACTTGCATCGTCATTTTTTACAAAAAGGTCATACAGTAATTGGTATTGATGATCTTTCTGGAGGATACTATGAATTCTTATCCAAGAATTTAGATTTGGTATTTTATCAAAAAAAGTTGGGAGAAGATGATATTTCAGATATTTTTGAAAGACATAAACCAGATGTTGTCTATCATTTGGCTGCATATGCGGCAGAAGGTCTTTCTCCTTTTATCAGATGCTTTAATTACCAAAATAATATCATTGCATCTACTGCAATTATTAATGAGTGCATTAAGCATAATTGTAAATTAATTTTTACATCATCAATGGCTGTTTATGGTAACCAACCAGCGCCATATACTGAGAACATGAAGTCAAATCCAGTAGATCCCTATGGTATTGCAAAGTATGCTGTAGAATTAGACATTAAACAAGCTCACAATCAATTTGGGTTAAGGTATAATATTATTCGTCCACATAATGTATTAGGTATTTATCAAAATATTTGGGATAAATATAGAAACGCTATCGGTATTTTTATTCGTAAAGCTCTAAATAAAGAACCAATTCTTGTTTATGGCGATGGAGAGCAAACCAGAGCATTTTCTGACATTCAATATTATCTAGATCCTTTTGAAAAATTAATAGATAATTTTGATGGAGAAACTTTTAATATTGGAGCGGACAAATACTGGACTCTTAATCAAGCCGCAAAAATAGTAAAGGATACAGCATCAAATTATGGTTATAATTGTGAGATTATCCATGGCGAATCTAGACATGAAGTAAAACATGCGTACTGTAATCACGATAAAGCTAAAAGTCTTTTAAATTTTAAAGACGAAACAATTTTAGAAAATTTGGTAGATAAAATGTTTTTATGGGCAAAAAATCAACCAAATAGAAAAATGAGGGTCATCCCTTACGAAGTAGAAAAAAATATTTATTCTTATTGGAAATGAAAAAAATTATTATCACTGGAGCAACGGGCCAAGACGGTTCATTAATGGCAGACTTTCTTCTAAGTAGCGCAGACTGCTTTGTTTATGCTGCGCATCGCAGATTAAGTGTTGAAAATCATAGCAACATTCAGCATCTTAAATCTCATCCTAGATTTCAAACAATTGAACTAGATATTACTGATCCTGAGAATATCAATCAAGTCATCCGAGAAATAAAGCCAGACTATTTTATTAATTTTGCTGCAAACTCCTTTGTTGGTAATAGTTGGAAAATGCCAATCAATCACATGCAAACAAACTGCATGGGCGTTCTTTATTGTCTTGAAGCTATTCGCAACTTCTCACCAGAAACGAGATTCTATAATGCGGGCAGCAGCGAGCAGTTTGGCGACGTTATCTACTCTCCGCAGGACATTAACCATCCATTCCGCCCAAGATCGCCGTATGGGGCCGCTAAATGCGCTGCGCACCATTTGGTGAAGGTTTATCGCGACTCATATAATCTTTACGCTGTACAAGGCATTCTTTTCAATCATGAAGGAGTTCGTAGAGGTGAGGAGTTTGTTACTCGTAAAATTTCTAAAAATGTAGCTAGAATTCATAAAGCTATTAGGTCTGATGAAGCATTTCTCCCAATTGAACTTGGGAACTTGGATGCTAAAAGAGATTGGAGCGATTCCGAAGACTTTGTGAGAGGAATCTGGCTAATGATGAATCAAGACTCTCCGAAGGATTATGTTTTGTCATCGAATGAAACTCACACAGTTCGTGAGTTTGTTGAGCTAGCATTTAAGTCAGCTTTTATTGAAGGAGAATGGCTGGGCAATGGCATTGATGAAGTATTTATCCAAAAAGGAACAAATAAAATCCTAGTTAAGATCAATCCTCAATTTTATCGCCCAGCAGAAGTTGATCTTCTTTGGGGAGACTCTTCTCCAGCTAGATACAATCTAAAATGGGAACCAAAAACATCTTTCTCAAAATTAGTTGATAAAATGGTTGCAAATGATTTAGGTTGGCCGTATGGTAGTTGATGGCTTCTAAGAAACCGAATAAAAAAGCTCTCGTTGCCAAGTTCGTAGAAGTTCCTCTAAAATCGAGGAGAGAATTTTGGCAGCGAGAGTATGTATTGCTCAATCGCCTGATTGAACGATATAGTATTGATTTTCTAAAAGATACAACTTTCTCCTTTAAAGGAGAGAGTTTGGCTATTTTATTTGCAGACAAAATTCTAAAGGACTTGGATAAAAGATTCAAGATTTACAATATGGAGAGGCAATCAAAGCCTACGCCAATCGTACTATCTGATGACGAAACAGTTGAGAAAAGACAAATTGAAAGAAAACCAAAAACACTAAGGGACTTTTTAAATGAAGAAAGCTAAAGAAAAAGACACAGAAGAGAAGAAGGTTACATCAAATGAAATCTTGAGTACCTTCCTAAAGCAAAACTCCGAGGATCACTATAACTTTGAAGAGACTGTTGACTACAAGGTTTCAAGTGGTTCTCTACAGCTAGACTTACAACTTGGCGGTGGCTTTGGGCCAGGATTGCACAGGTTTGTAGGCATGAACGAGGGCGGCAAGACTAGCGAAGCTCTTGAAGTCATGAAGAACTTCTTGCTTGATATTCCTAATTCAAAAGGATTTTATATCAAGGCAGAGGGTCGCCTTTCTCCAGAAATGCAGAAGCGTTCTGGTGTAAAGTTTGTCTTCTCTGCTGATGAGTGGGTCGCTGGCACTTGCTTCGTGTTTGAAAGCAACATTTATGAAACTGTTGTTGATGCGATGAGGCAACTTGTCTCTAAGAACGAAGAAAAGACTAAATTCTGCTTTCTCCTTGACGCTGTTGATGGTTTAATTGCAAAGGGAGACATGGATAAATCTTTTGAAGAAAGCTCAAAGGTTGCTGGTGGAGCAGTTATTGCTGCTACTTTCATGAAGAAGCTTTCCATTGCACTTGCCAAGCGTGGACACATGGCCATCTTTATTTCTCAGGTAAGAGCAGACATTAAGCTCGACCCATATTCAAAAGCTCCGATTCGTCAAACATCTGCTACAGGAGGCAATGCTCTTTTGCACTTCGCCAACTGGATTCTAGAATTTGAGCCTCGCTTTAAGGGCGACTTGATTCTCAAGACAAATACTGATAAAATTGATCTTGAAAAGAATCCTCCAGTTGGACATTGGGCCAAGGTGACTGTCAAGAAGTCTCCTAATGAGAAAACCAATCTGACCATTCCATATCCTATTCGTTATGGCAGAAGTGGTGGCAAGTCTATTTGGATTGAGAAGGAAATTGTTGATCTTCTCCTTGCTTGGGAAATGGTAACAAAGGGTGGCGCTTGGTTCTCTCCAAGCGAAGATTTCCTTGAGCTACTAACTCAAAATGGACTTTCCTTTCCAGAAAAGGTGCATGGTGAAAGCAATCTGTTTAAGACTGTTGAAGAAGACAAGTCTCTCCTAGACTTCTTAATTAAGTATTTTCGCAACATGATTAGCAATGAAGTTTAAAAACCTCTACGGTAAAGAGAAGACTTTAAAAAATGCTCGTAAGTATCTTATTGATTGGAGAAAAAAGACGCGCAGCAAGTTTCAAGACAATGTAAAAAGGTTTCTCAAACCTTATTGGCAAGAAGATTTTGTCTTCGAAGAATTGAAATTAGTAGATACTCGGCTAACCTTTGATTTTTTTAATGCGAACAAAAGAGTTGCAATTGAGGTGCAGGGACAGCAGCACACAAAGTTTGTGCCTTTCTTCCATAGTTCAAGAGGCAAGTTTTTGCAACAATTAAAAAGAGACTGTAAAAAGCTAGAATTCTGTGAGATTAATAATATCAAATTAATTGAAATTTATTCAGTAAACGAATTAACAAAGGAATTTTTTGAAAGTCAGGGAGTGTATTTATAATATATAATATGGGATTAAATAACTCCAAGGATTTGCCAAAGTTCCATATGCCTCAAAATTTAATTGATCAGCTATACGAACTTAGCGGCAATGCCGATAAATATAAAGGCGTTGTTTTAGGATACATTTCAGAGGACGGCGTTCCATTGATTTATGCCAAATACGACTCTCAAATTATTGAGTTTGGTATGCGCAAAGCTCTTGAAAAATATTTAGACAATTCCGATGCGTTCGAAACACTTTCGAATGAAGAAAATGGACTTGACGAAGAAGAGTAAGTGGTGTACCGTATAATCGGTATGATTTACTCTTACGAACTTGAGAAACAACTTTTGGCAGGGTTAATTAAAAATCCTCAGAATTACTTTGATGTTTCTGCCTTCATCAATGAGAAGGATTTTTATAGTGAAGATAATAGCATTAATAAGACAATCTTCACAATCATCAAGCAAGCTCTAGAAGCTCACGAAGAAATTGATGATGTAATTATCGCACAACGAGTCCAATCTCTCGGACTATTGTTTGACGATGTTGTGAATGTCAGTGAATATGTCAAGTCTCTTGGCATGAGAAAGGTGACTGACGGTAGCATCATCAAGATCGCTAAGGAACTTAAGAAGTACACTATTCGTAGAGAAATCTATGAAAGCTCTCAAGCGATTTCTAAAAAGATGAAAAGCATGGCTCCAGAGTCGAGCTATGCAGAAATCATTTCCACCGCAGACAAGGTTTATAACGAGAAGATCAATCAATACGAGATTGGTAATGACACTCCAGAAAACATCTACGATGAAATGGAAAGTCTGATTGAAGATCGTGGAGCAAACCCTGTCAGTGAATTTGGCATGATGGGGCCGCATGAGAAGGTCAACAAGATGTATGGCTCCATTCTACGCCCTGGCAACATTACGGTGGTTGTAGCACGATCTGGAGTGGGTAAAACACAGTTCTGCATGGACTACTCAACCAAGGTCAGCATGAAGTACAATGTTCCCGTGCTGCACTTTGACAATGGTGAAATGAGCAAGGAAGAACTAATCATGCGTCAATGTTCTGCCCTTAGCGGTGTTCCAATGCACTTGATTGAAAGCGGTCAGTGGCTTAGGGCTGGAAGAGAAATCGTTGATAAGGTGCGTAATGTTTGGAGTAGAGTAAAAAAACTAAAATTTTATTACTATAATGTCGGCGGTTTGGATGTTGATTCCATGATTAATACCTTGAAGCGGTTTTACTATTCAAAGGTTGGTCGTGGCAACAAGATGATTTTTAGCTTTGACTATATCAAGACCACTGCTGATTACGGTGGCGGCAACAAGACTGAGTGGCAGATGGTTGGTGAAATGGTTGACAAGTTTAAGCGATGTATTCAAAAGGATATTTTGTTTGATGGACTGCCAATCGTTTCCATGATTACCTCTGTACAATCAAACCGTTCTGGCATCACAAACAATCGCAATTCTCAGAATATTGTTGATGATGAAAGCATCGTGTCTCTTTCAGATAGAATCACTCAGTTCTCGTCTCATATGTTTATTCTCCGCAACAAGACTGCTGATGAAATCTTGAATGAGGGAACTAGATTCGGAACACATAAACTTATTAATGTCAAAGCTCGTCACCTTGGTGAAGATATTGCAGGAGCAATTGAACCAGTGCAGGTTGGTGACACTTTGAGGAAGAACTTTATTAATCTTGAGTTTAAGAATTTCTGTATCACAGAAAGAGGCGACTTGAGAGATATTGTAGAATTCAACGATATTGGGGAGGGTATTGAACAAAATGGTAGAAACACAGCGCCAGATTTTGATGAACTCTGATGATATTAAAAACTCATTAGAACAATTGGGCTACAGGCTCAAAGACTTTGGTAACCATTGGAGAACCGCCGCGATTTATCGTGGTGGCAACAATCCTACGGCGATTAAAGTGTATAAGAATACTGGAGTATGGCAAGATTATGTTGATGGTAATGGCTCGTCCCAGCCATTCAAAAAACTCATTGAGCTAACTCTCAAAACCAAAGACCCCAAAATCATCAAGCAATACATTGGCTTTTCTGATGCTCAATCAGAGACTCAATATGTTGCAAAAGAAACTATTGAAATGGAAAAAGTTTATCCAGAAGAATGTCTCAAGCGGCTATTCCCAAATTATTCTTTCTATAAGAAGAAGTCTATTTCGGAAGAAACCCAGCAAAAGTATAAGTGCGGTTTAGCATCTGTTGGTCAGATGTATCAACGCATGGTGTTCCCAATCTATAATTCTGACCAGCAAATTGTTGGTTTCAGTGGTAGAAAAATTAATGATAATAATGACGCTCCAAAGTGGAAGCACATTGGAACAAAGGTTAAGTGGATTTACCCAGCGTTCGTGCCAAATGAACAAACTGTTGATGAGCTAATCGAAGAAAAGAAAGAAGTTATTTTAGTCGAAAGCATTGGCGACAGCATGGCTTTGACAGAAGAGGGTTACGCAAATAACCTTGTCATTTTTGGACTAGATTGCTCACCATCTTTAATGAATTATCTCTGCTCAAAGAGCTTGAATAAAATCATCATTGCTACAAACAACGACTCCGAGAAAGAAAAAAATCGCGGTAAAATCTCTGCCATGAAGAACTACATGAAGCTAAGTCAGTTTTTTAATTTCGAGCAACTTTCAGTTCAGCTTCCATGGGCAAATGATTTTAGTGATATGCGTCAGCAAGAAATGTCATTTGCGGATTGGTATAACCCTCCACAAGCTTCGCAAGAAGCAAAGTTAAATGACTATAAAGAATTTTGCTTACTCAACCGTAGTTCTTTCCAAGACAAAAAACTTAAGAAATTTTTAAAGAAAATCGAAGATTATGAATGATTCATTAAATGCAGTAAATCAGCACAATAGAATATTTTTCGGTCAACCAATTAGAGAAGATACGACTGCTCAATGCTATCCAACAAAAATATCTGTAGATGAATTTTGCGAAGCAATTCTTAATAATAAAGAAGCTTTTGCAGAAAACATGAAAAAGCTTTGTCCTAATGATGAA
>Ga0208147_1000103_pt1 | contig 33450 bp, 47 predicted proteins | sample DEB3_08_DNA_FD_184520 | JGI IMG/M metagenome (GOLD analysis project Ga0208147, IMG submission 184520) | Aqueous microbial communities from the Delaware River and Bay under freshwater to marine salinity gradient to study organic matter... | ecosystem: Environmental > Aquatic > Marine > Coastal ... | reverse complement strand
TAACAGAAACGACTTGCCAAATTCACTCTGTTCTGTTATTAGCTGTGCAAATGCAGCACCTGCGACATTTGCAAGCTCGTCGTATACATCGCCGAAAGATTTTGCCCCCGCTGCTGCTGTTCCGAGTGCGTTTGTAGTCTCTTGAGTCAAGGCCTTAAATGTTTCATTGAGCTGCATCCTCACAGCTTCAAAAATCGTCGGGACCTTCTCGATAGACTCCGACAATTTATCTACGCCATCTTGGTATGATAGCGTCCCTTCAGATATACTGTCGACGATTTTCTTCGTTGCTTCCTCACTGGCCTTGGCAGGACGTGAGAAGACTTTATTCCAATCGATTTTGGTGATGGCTTGAGTAGCATTCTCACCAAATGTTTTGAACGCTGTCTCATCTAGTGTGGGTTTGATCGCTAACTCTTGCGCTGTAAGCTGCAGCAGGGCAGCCTGACGGCCGAGAGCCTTGGTAAGATCAACAGGCCCCTTGCGTACAAGATTGACCTCACTAATCTCAACCTGTGCAGGGCCCTTGAGTTTTAGGCCCTTGAGTTCGGCGTCAATTTGAAGATCTCTAAAGTCATCGAGAATCGCCTGTTTTGACTCATCCTTCAACAGCCGAAGTTTTGTATCAATAGGAAGCCCATCTTTGCCAAGTTCAATTCTAAGCAAATCCTGAGCTTTTGCTATGCGATCCTGTAGCTGCCCGATGTCGAACTTTTCAAGTTCAAACTTGATATTAACAGCCTCACCAGCTGCCTCACGTCGTGCCAGCGTTAGCTCAAACTCTTTGCGTGCTGTCTTCTGGCTGTCGATGTAGGCATCAAGTGCTTTCTTGGCTGCTTTGTATTGTGAGGTTTCTTTACCATCGGGTGGTGGCACAACAGGTGGTGGCTTCACTGGTGGTGGGTTGTTGATCGCAGTTTGTGTTTCCTCGATTTTACCCAAGGCCTTCAGTTGTGCCTGAAGTGCCGCGTTAAACTTCGTAATACCATCTAGTCGGTCACGTTGATTTTTAATGTTGAGATTGGCATAATCAGCGAAAGCGCTTTGTAATTCCTGGGCTTGCTTTTGAGTCTTTACACCATATAAACGGTTCGCGAAATCAATAGCGAATTCATCGACATTTCCTAATAAATCCTCAAAAACATCTTTGAAATCTTCTAAAGCAACATCGCGTTGCGTAGCAAGCAAAATCCTATTTGCATTTTTTAGTTTTTCCTGCAGACCAATAGCTTCATCACCTAATTTGTTCAGTTCGTTGGTGGTCAGTTTAGATATTTTCTGGACACCATCGAGGTTCTCTGAAAATGTCTTGGTCTGATCGATAAGTTCAGGGTATTGCTCATCAAGTTTGCCCTGTATTTGCTGAAGTTTCTTGTCCTCTTCTGCAGTCCGTTGCGTCTTGCTCGCTAATTCCTTGAACTGCTCAGCAAGTGATTTCGTCTGTTTTACCGTCGTCTGCCGTTCTTTGTTGCCTTGGATCTGTTGTTCGACAAGTTTCTTTTCAGCCTCGGCATTATCACGAGCCTCTTCTGCCGATATGCTCATCGCATCAGCAAGGGCTATGATACCAGCTGTAGCTGCGACAACACCAACAGCAATTAAACCAATTGGATTCAACGCAAGAACTGCATTCCATGCAGCAGTAGCTGCCGAGGCTATCCCCTGACCTATTGCGGCGGCATTTGTAGCAAGCACATAAGCACCGACAGCGGCAGCAGCCGTAAGTAAGATTGGGCCTATAACATCGAAGTTATCGAATACAGCCTTCACAATAGGTGCAAGTGTCTGGAACGCATTTATAAGACCCACCTCGATGGCAGCCTTGAACTTATCAAAACGTGCGGCTATGGTGTCGCTATTTGTGGCAGCCTGTGTAAGAGCTTCCGAAGTTCCCGTAACGCCTGCAGTGTATTCCTTGATTGTATCGACGCTATTGAGGAGAATACCAGCTGCCGAGGCGTTTTCAGTACCGAAGAGCGTCGCCTTGAACGCGGCCTTTTCGGCATCACTTCCTAGCTTATTGACACCACTCTGTAGTTTTTCAAGTGCTGCAGACAGGCCCTGTGTTGTAAGTGTCTTCCCCAGTTCCTGTGCAGATAGTCCGACTTTTTTAAGTGCCTCCTCACCAGGCCCACCCTGCTTAATAAGTAGACCTATGACGTTTCGCAAGGAGATGCCAGCCTCTGATCCTACCTTACCACCCACGGCGAGTGCCTGAATAGCAGCATTTGTTTCTTCAAAGGATAGATTCGCACCCTTAGCAGCGACACCTGCCTGCAGGATAGCCTCTGCAACCTGTGGCACTTCAGCGGCACCCACCTTCGCAGATGCAGCGAGGACGTTAATAAAGCGTCCAGATTCCTGCGCAAGTCGTGCTGGATCACTGGCATCGACACCAAACTGTAGCATGGCATTAGACAGGGCATCTACGGACTGTTTGGCATCTAGGCCCGCGGCTTTGGCGAGCAAATTTACAGACTCTGAAACACTACCAAGAGCTTCGGGAGTCTTGGCAAGATCAGGGCCGAACTTCGAAAGGATAGTCTGGAAAGATTCCAGTTGTGTCGTTGCACTGCCTCCAAATTGAGAGGCCAAGTTCTTAGCGCGCTCTCCGAGGTCGTTCAAGCCGTCACCAGTTACACCTGTGACAGCTGAGACGGACTGCAGGGCAGTCTCAAAATTGGAGCCTGCGGCTATGGCATCAGATAGTCCCTGTTGAAGAACGCCACCTAATTGGGCAGCAATACCTCCGACAAGACCACCAGAAAACGCGCCCTTGAAAGAATCCGACAGCGACGAGGCCGCGTTCTTGCCTGTTGTTTCGGCTACATTCTCGAGGCTCTTGAGGCTTTGCTTAGCACCATCTGTATCGACTACAGCGTCGATATTCAGCGACTTAGCTATCTGATCTGCGGAGGTCTTGGAATCACTAGCGGCCTTCTTCAACGATGAAGAAAAGCTGCTTGTGTCCAGTTGCAACTCATTCTTAAAAACTGCCATTATCGTTTCCCGATTCGGCGTTCGTGTCTGTTCTTAGAAATCTGACTAGGTGTCGGCTGATCCCACGAGGCCGCACGAACGATAGCAACCCTACGCATGAATTCAGACGCACTGAGGGAATCTACGGCTTCATCTGGGGTAATTTTCCACAACTTCGCAACGTCGATGGCCATGAGAACGTCATGCTCCCACGAGGGCAGCACGTCTGTGCCGGTTATACGCTTGGGGTATGGGTTGCCCTGCTCATCCACAGGCTTGGCCTTGAGAACTTCGTAGTCTTCGTATACCTCCGTCAGGCGCGTGACCTCAGAGTTTAGCGACGCCTCGAAAGTTCTTGACCGCGTTGGTCACCTCCGTCAAATCTTGCACGTCCCAGAACTCAGAGACGGTGATGAGTGTCTTCTGTTCCTCTGTGAGCTGGCTGTCGTCCATGATGATCTTGACTATCTCAATACAGGCCTCGATAGCTTCGTCGTTGTCGAGAGGGAACTCGGTGACAGGGTTGTTCAGGGCTTCCCAGATATTCGGGAATGACTCCAGCAGTTCCGACTGGATGCGCTGTGTGACCATCGACTGCAGGTCGCTGTCGGTAATCTGTGGAATCTCAGCACGTATTTCAGCCGATAGCTTGGCAGCGTGCTGGCTATTTGCGCCACCAGATAGGCTCACGATTTTGGAAGCATTCGGAGACTCCTGCAGGGCCTTCTGGAAGGCAGCGTTCTGGCCAAGGCCTCGCAGTGTTGCAATAGGCTTCTCGACGGCCTTGATAATCTTACGTGAAACGATAGACTTGAGAGCCACGTCCTTGGGCTCACCGGCAAAATATAGTTTGATCGACGGCATGTCAGACCTCGAATAGTTAGACGGCATGTGTTAAAAATAGGCAGGGGCCGCCATGCCGCAGAACGGCCCCCACCACATAGCCCAGAGGGCTTAGTTATAGACTACCGTTCCGTAAGGGAGCGATGAACTGAGTACAACAGGCGTAGCTGTTGTGAAGAACTCAGAGAAGTATGTTGCTGCGAGTGTCACTGGTGTTGACAGCTTGAACCCTTCGAATGACAGAGTTACTCGGTTGTAGGTTTCACCTGCTTGAGTCCATCCACCTGACTCGTTGTTCATGCGCTGTGGGAATACACCGACCTTGCGCTTGCCACCGACTGTATTGCCGATGAGACCGCCGCGAGTAGCACAGATGAGCTTCTGATTTTGAGCAGCACCTGTCTCATTCGTGCCGTTCTCAAGAAGCAAGTCCTCGATAGCTCCAGCACCTGTGTTGATAGCTGCCTCGACGAAAGCCTGCAGGGCCGCGTTGTCCTCAACGTGCTCGATAGTGATTGAATAAGCTCCAGAGCCGGCATCGCGAGTGACGTCTGTTGAGATGATATTGCTCTGCAGTTTGTAGAGATGTGTTGTTCCCACGGTCGGCGTTGTTACCGAATCGTCGACAGTCCATGCGGCGAACAGGTTACCACCTGCCACGACGCGATTATTAACTGACATGTTGGTTGTCCTTGGTTATGTAATACATGAAACTTTGAGAATCGCGGTGAATCATTTGCGTCCAGAAGATTAGCTTCTCATCGTCTGTGCAGTTCGCGATCTCTCGTGCCAGGCCTCGTACATTGCGCTTCAGTTTGCTAGTCATCGCGTCGGCGTCGACTTCGTAGCCCACATGGTGAATGATTAGAGAGCACTGACCTATTATGAATCCCTGTTTTTCGATTGACCAGCCGATTTGTTCGTGAGCTGCACCTTGAAATATGAAGCCTTTGTAGTTACGAAATACCCTCGCCGTTGGCGTGTGGTATCGCATTACGTCGTTACTTCCTTGTTGATGCTTTGGCTGCACTCCCACGCAACCACACACGAGCCCACCAACACCTGGTGGGTAAATATCCAGCTCGGAAAACCATTTGTGTTGATGGAGCAGCAGACGGTCGTCGGCGTCTATCCACATGACCCATTCACGAGAGCAGAGACCAATGCAGAGGTTGCGAAGATTGGCGAAGTGGAGCTCTTGCCATTGCGTTGCGTAGTACCGCACCACTGTCCCGTTTTTCAACGTGATTGTCTTACGCTCTACAACCTCTGGATTGTCACCCTGCTCATTCCATAGCACGACCACCTCGCAACCACTCGGAAGTGTTGCGATCATCTGCATGACGTGGTGTGCTTCGCTCTTGTGAGCGATGCAGGCGAAAGAAATGTCAAGCTGTTTAGAGCTTGAGCTTTGGCTCGTTTCCGACATAAAGAACTACTTTAGTTTGTGAAGGCTCGCTAGGAAACTGCCCGATGATTATCTGCTGTATATCACGAACGAAGAACTCCAGCACGGTCACACTAGTAACGTCACGAGGCTGGTGATCGCTGAACAGGTCAGAATCAACGCGAACATCGATGTCACCGTAGGCAGCGTGTATCTGGCGCAAGTGCGCTATCAGTTCTGAGATTCTCATTTCTGGATATACGTGAATGTTGCTTCGTACAATAGTGCCACCTTGTCGCTCTTGTCATCGACGTAACCAGTGACGGAGTTGGTTTCGATAGCGTGCAGGGTTATGGTGTAACCTTGATTCGTAGTATCTGAATAGGGCAGAGCAGCCGCGACGTTGTCCATGACGACGTCCAGCTTCTCAGCAAGCACACCGTGTGCCAATGCAGCCGTGCCCAGTTCCTGCGAGTCGAGTGGGTTTTTCTGGATGGCATAGCAGCCGATGCGCATCTTGCGGAGTCCTGGCGTGTATCTAGACTCGACAAGGTCCTGAGCTACGTCATCACTGATGATGTTCGTGTACACGTTCGCCTTCGTGTTAGACAGCACCGTTTCCTTTGTGAACACATTGACAGACTTGAGTGTCACGTCGTCGTTGATCTTGTCACGCACGAGGTCAAGTGCTATTTCGTATTTGGAAGTTTTGCTCATGATGCGGCCTGTGATAATTTGCGGAGCATGATCTCGATAATCTTCGGCAGTGTTTCCTGCTCGAAATCCTTAATGGCTGGAGTTATGTACGGCCTCGCTGGTATTGTAGACATAAGGTTTCGACCTGCTTGTCCACCATACTCATGAATGCGAGCGTATGGGATAACATCGAGGTCTATGCCCCAGACAAAAGAATATGTATCTCCAGCCTGTTTGAACTGCGAGGCATTACCACGGGCTTTGTAGACCGTTGCAGCCTTGAACAGATTACCTGTGACAAGATTGAGTTTAGGGCTATTGCTTGGGTATTTAGGTGCTCTGTTTGTTTCGCCATAATGGTCTGACACGTTAGCACCCAGAGCCGTCTGTATACGCTGCGGATCGAAAGCATCCTTTGCCAGAGTAGGCAGCAAGCCCAGAACCTTACGAACGTATTCGTCGACCGTTATCATATCCAGGCCCTGACGATATACGGTGCAAGGCGTGAACGGAACCGACTGGTCAAGTCTTTATAGATTGTCGTCGTCGTTGTGCCACCCTCGGCGCTTGCTACCGACTGCAGACCGAGCCTGTTCTCACGGCCTGAGAAGTCTGTGTTCTTGAACAGCTCGACGACCATCTCACCACAGACGCTCTTGATGTCCTGCGGACATGTTGCATCGGTGTAGCCTACAGTAACATTGGCTCTCCATACTGGATAGGTTAGGCCGTCCTCATAATATACTTGATATATCCCGTCAGCCTTGACGATGATAGCACCCGTGGCTGTTGTCCATGCAGCGTCAAGGACGTCTTCCTTATACTGCAATGATGACAGCGAAGTCGTCACAGAATATGGCAGTATCTGTGTCTGGTGATGCGAACCTAAAAAATCGTAAGGGCCTGTCGCCTGCACAATAGGCTGCTTGCAAATGCCATCGATCATAGCGCCGGCCTGGTTTATCAGTGCCTGCAGGCGTGTGTCCTGTGAGCTGTCACCTATATTTAGATGGTTAGACTTGAGCTCTGTTACTGTAATGAGTGCCATTATTTTACCCCTACGACATCGAAAATTGCTTGGTCTGTTGTGTTTAGTTCTTTAGGCAGGCGAGCAGACAAGACAAGGTCTTTTGAGAATGTCTTGACATTTACCGCATCGGTTTGGTTGCCACCAAGCAAATAGATACTATTCGTCGTTTCACCAGTGTAGAATCCGACGTGGTGGCCACCTTTGCGCTTGAGTATTATGACAGCACCATACTGCAGTGGTACTTCGTTGCCCCACTTCATCCATGACTTTGCTGCTGCAGACTTGGTAATCGGATAACCAGCACGAGCCATCACCCAATTCACGAACGAAGAACACCAGGGCACTTCGTCCTGCTTAGCCTTGAGCGTCGTCATGGCATGGTACTCGAGGATGCGAGGGGTATGTGAGGAGATGCCTGTGATCTCTTTTACACCCTTCTCACCCTCGGCAATCTTAAGCCATGTATATTTAGGTGTCAAGCTGGTTGCCCTTCCAAGTCTTGTAGGTCTGCCATGCCATTTCCTCAAACAACCTTGTCCGTTCCTCGTTGTGCTCCTGACCTGTTGCAGCTTCGAAGGCGTGAAACCACTCATGGAGAAACGTCTTTATTTGCGTCTCGTATGTCGTCAGTTTGCCGTCGATGTGTGTGGCGATGCGAATCGTGTGCTTGTCAGAATCACACTCGCCGTAAGCACCGCGCATCTTACACAGTCTAACACGCCAGGTGTGACCTCCGAGTTTGAACGAGGTGGGGATCATCGGATGTTGCCTCCGATTATCATCTTGTTGTGGACTGTAAAATCACCAGAGCTGTCAACGTCTACAATAGCAAAGCCATGATTCCAGCCGTTACGGGCTGCGTAGTGCGTGTTGAGGTCGCAGAGGCAACCCACAGACCACCCACCGATATACGAGCCGTCTAGCGGCTTTCTAATGACGTCCGTCGATGTTCTGTGTACGTGCCCGACGAGGATGTTCTCGATGGCCTTCATGCGGTAGTTTCGTGCCGGTGTTACTCCACCACCACCAAACCACTCATGGCCGTGGTCTATCCACAGCTTGCCTGCTGTCATCTTGGCTCTCTTGTCCACCCATTCGATGTTCAGAGCCCGCAGTCCGAGGAACTCCTCGAGATGCACCGTGCCCTCGAGTTCCTTGGCCTTGCGTGCTATGTACCGTCCATACCTCTCCTCGTGGTTTCCTTCACGGTACACGATGCGCTGCTTGTCACCGAAGAACCGACGTAGGTGCTGCAGCATTGCCTTTGCAACGTCGAGCTCCCACTTCCATGAACGACGTGCCTCTACCTTCTCATGGTCGCTCAGGTTGTAGACATCCAGCATGTCACCGTTCAAGACGATGACGTCGCACTGGCTGTTCTTGAGCGTCTCGATGGCAGTCATGTAAGCGCCGTAGAAATTGCCATCGCCATCACGCTTGAGATCGTGGAACGGCCAGTGCGCATCTGAGATAATGCCAATACGACCAGTCTGCAGTTCGCAGACCTTGTCTTCCCTGAGCTCGCCCTTGATAGGTTCAAAATCAGGGACAGCACCGCGAGGAATCACTGGTGATTCTATCGCGATGAGTTCTTCGTCGGCTTGTGCCTGACGTTCGCGGATGCCCTTGAACCCTCTAACCTTGCGACCAATGTGCTCGAGGTGTTCCTGCGAGTTTGCGTAGCTGTGAGCGTTTCTTGTCCTGGCCCCTGTAGTTTCCCCGCCTCGACGCTTTGCGTCGTCTATACGGCCTTTGCGGGCCTGTGAGATGGCTTCCTGTGCAATCTCCCACTCTTCGGATGTAAGGCGTGGACGCGGCATGTCGTGCGGCCTTACTTATTAGATGGCTTATCAGCAGAGAAATAGCCGATGGCGAATAGCGCCAAAGAAATAACAGAGTTTGTAACGATCTCAGGAATGTAGAAGCCCCAGATGGCATGAACGCCATAGGCAACAGCAGCGACGATTCCCGAAACGGTTGTTTTCCAGTCCTTCATGAGAAGACCCTTAATGATTGAATACAGGTGTCTAACTATTCCGAATATACTTGGCTTCGCTTTTGAATTATCCACAACCTCGGGCTGTTCCATGTTGAAGGGCAGCCTGTTCACTGGTATCATCGTGCCGAACTCGTGCGGCCTCTCTATCTTATACCGCAGCTCGACTCTGGTGATAAGTGGCTCGTCATGATTTGACACGCTTATAGGCTTTCTTTTGTGCCGTATTAGCAGGATTCGTGCGCTCCTCGAGGACGACCAGCCGCTGCAGAATCTCGACGACCTTGCTCTGCAGTGCTTCCTCGCTGCGCTTAAGCTGAATCAAGTCCTCACTAGTGTACTTCAGCGACTCCGTCAGACTGATGACAGTATCGCGTGTGCTCTTGTGCTCACTGACTAGCGTCTTGAGCAAAAACGCGATAACCGAAACGATGCTGGTCAGCACCAGCCCGATGACTGATTCTATCGTCATGCCTGCTCTCCGTTATTTGGTATTGCGCGATAGAAGCGGGATTCGCTTTCTTCCCACCAGTCACCAATACCAGCCCAGTCGTTTTCGATCATGATAGCCCCATCGTCAGGCGGCTGCCATGTGTTTACGTCGCCATTCCATAGGCAGGTATTATAGACAACATTGTCCTTTACTATTGCGTATCGTTTCGCTTCCATTATCACGCTCCGTAATACTCTACAACAAAACAAAGGCCGTCGCCACCATTGCCACCTGCTCGCGCAGTAAACCCATTATATGCAGCGCCACCACCACCGCCACCAGCGCCCTTGCCACCATTGCCACCTAAGCCGCCATCTTGGCTAGTAGTGCCACCAGCGCCACCAGCCCCGCCCGTGCCCATGCCGTTGGTTGTCGAATTGTCAATATCGAATAGTAGATTCGTTGCAATGTCGTTAGTTCCAGACCCGCCGTCTGGGCTTAGTGTCGTACCCCCTGCGGGTCCATTTACTTGGACAGCCATATCACGTAATTGCCCGCCGGCCCCACCGTTGCGTGTTTGGTTCCCTACTGAGATACCACCGCCGCCACCACCTCCCGCACCGCCGGAAAGTAGCAACCCTGTCCCGCCCGAATTGGAAGTCACAGTGATTTGACTAAAGCCACCGCTGCCACCATTTGCGGCGTACGGACTATAACGAGGTGTGCAGCTATCTATTGAGCCGCCGTTGCCTCCGACACCGTTCGCCGCACTGCCAGCGAGTCCATTAGTTCCGCGATGTGCGCTAACTAAACTTCCGAAGGTTGTTGTGCCGCCCAGAGCGCCATTATTGCCATTTGTCGTATTTGTAGCATTAGCCGCACCGCCAGCCCCACCACTTCCGACCGTTATAGAGTATGTTGCCGATGTTAGTGTTGCCGCCCTAATTATTCTGCACGCATAAGAACCTCCACCACCGCCACCGCCGCCATAGCGAGCGGTACTTGCGGCGTCCACCCTTCCACTTCCACCGCCGCCGCCTGCTCCGACGCAGAACACCAACACGCCCCAAAAATTCGCGGCCGTTGGTTTTGTCCAAGTGGCGTTTGCTGTGTATTCATTTATAACTGGATTAGTACCTCCACCGCCTGTAGCTGTCAAATCCGTTTCTGTCCCGGCATCGTTTTTGAAGTATAGCTTTCCATCTGTTTTGGCATACACAATACCATAGCCGGAAGCAGGCGTTGCAGGGCTAGTGCTTTGCTCACTCAATACAGCCGATGCGCCTGCAATTAAGCTATCGCTATTCGGTAGCTCTGCAAGTGCGCTAGGTGTTGTTATCGGTCTTTTGTCTGCCATTACGTTAGCTGTGTTTCGGTTCCGGCATCATTGCGAAAGTATAAATTACCATTGGATTTGCAGTATAGAATCCCGTAGCCACTCGCAGGCGTCGAAGGTGTCGATGCCTGCTCACTGAGCACAATAGAAACGCCGAACACTAGCGAGTCGGAATTGCTTAACTCTGCTAGTGACGAAGGCGATACTATCGGTCTTTTGTCTGCCATTACGCAAGCGTTATAGGCATCATTGGCTTAAATACTACGGCTGTACTAGAAACCCCGATGCCGATTTCCTGTGACAAGTACCCCGCAGTTGTTGGAGCCGTTGCAGTTGATGCGCCCGCAGTTGATCCGCTGAGATAGCGAGGAACGCCCGGAGTGATTGACGTAAGGCCAGTGATATCTCCGCTCAAATATACCGTCGCATTTGCAGGGCTTGTCACCGCGTCCAATACGTAACCATGTGCGCGGCGTCCGTTACTTGCGTCTGCCTTGCGTGCCTTGCGTGTTCCGGCATCATCGAAGATATTTACAAGATCGCCTGCGCTCAGGTTCTCGGATGTTGCCATAACTTCCGTATCGGCTCCGATTCCTGACGGCATCATCGACGTGTCGATCTTACCAGACGAATCCAGACCGATAATTTTGCCGGCATCGCCAGCGCCTGCCGACGTTGTTGTTGCTTCGACTTCAGCGAGTTGTCCGCTGTTGTTCTTTATATACTTTGCTGCCATGTTACACCGTTTGTATAATTGTGTCGATGTCGATTAAAATCTTTGTTGCTGTTATTGCTTTTGCTACATGCACGACTATAGAGCCACCGCTCGGTGCTGTCTGTGTGAGCACTCCGTTAGCGCCCAAATAGATAGCGCCCTTTGTCCAGTTCCAAGATGCGTCGGAGAGTTCGCCGGTAGTCTTGACTGTTATCGTATCGCCAGAGCTGCCCGCTGTTGTGCTTATGCCAATGACCACAGCGTTTGCCAGCGTGTCAGGCGTAGCATATACAGCCTGACCATTCCCGTCTGTTGTTATGCAGCGCAGTGCAGAGATAGACTCACCAGCAACGAGGCTGGTGTCAATGTTAGCCGCGACAATACCACCCGACTCAATATCGAGAGTCAGGGCTTGCGTGACTATGTTCACCGTCGGCTTGTTCTCGACGATGTCCACAATCAGGTCGTTGTCTAAAACATTGACCGTCGTGCTCAAGATGTTTGCTCCGAGAGTACCGTAACCAAACCACGCAATAGCTCTGTTGTAGTTCCAGAGATCGTTACCTCAAGGTCCCAATTGTAAACCTTGCCGATCGTTAAGCCTGCCGTCGTTGCTGATGTCAGTGAAATCGAGAACGTACCAGCAGCAGCATTCACAGTCGTGATCGTCAGCGAAGCGGCAAGTGTTCCGTCGACCTCTCGTATCTGACCAGCGAAGGTGTAACCAGAGATATTTGTCGTGGCTCCGTTCACCTTATACGTGATCGTCCTCGCAAAGGCAGCGCCCTTACGAAGTTCTAAATCTACCCTTGCACCTGAACTGGATAACGTGACCATCTTGATTCCTGTGTGCTGACCTCAGAGGCCGAAGCCCCTGAAGTCAAGACACTTAGTCCTTGATGATGTTTGCAGCAAGGCCGCGCTCTGTTGCGCTGTTGATTCCTTCACCGTTGTAAAGTACAGCGATGCAAGAACCGAACGTTCCTGTAGAACCGTCGCCAGCCGTAGCAACTACGTCAATATAACGCTTGCGACCTGCGAGGTTTACGAAGAAACCGAAAACCTTGTTGTCGTCCGTTGCTGATGGCAGTGACGGAGCACCTGAAGCGCCATAGACGCAACCTGTAATGTCTCCGTAAGCTGAATCGTCATCAGCTTCCTGCAGCTTGAGGGCTGCCATTGCAATGTCAGTTGCACCGAGGCTGAAGTAAACTGCGAGCTTGCCGTAGCCAGCCGTGTCGATGCTGTTAGTTGTAAATGATGCGTTGTCTACGATAGCCGCCGGTGGCGTAACGTTGACAACCTTGACGTTTTGTAGTGCGTTCATGTTGTCACCTTATGAGTTAATAGTTACGAAACCAACGATAGGACCTGTCTCACGGCTTGCTGCCGTTGCGTTGTAGTTGCCCATCTCGTGCACCTTGATGTCGAGATATTGCGTTGCCTTGACATAGATCGTGTCTGTATCAAAGCCCTTGCTTGCATCCTGCTTGATGGCTGTCGTCATGCGATCGCCAAGCGTTGCAGCTTGTGACAGGTTGCCGAACCATGCGAAGACTTGTGAGTTTCCGTCTGTTCCAGGCATTACATCGACGAACTCAACAGGATAGCCGAACAGACGCTGGCCGAAAGAACCTGCGAGTTCAGCTGCTGTGCTGCCGCCTTGTGCGTATGCCAGGCGCTCTGCTGTCTCACCGAAGGCAACCTTGTTGAAGTACCACTTTGCACCTGTGAGTGCGTATGTTGGAACCTTGCGCATACCTGCGATGAGGTTGCCCATTGTTACTTCTGCGAACGTATTGCCAGCACATACCTGGGCCGAACCGAGGTAGCCCTTGTGCGTGTCGTTTGTCCAAGTTCCACCACCGTCTGTGAGGACCTTCTGGAGCTTGCCGTAGAGACCGAGGACGCCGCCGTAGGTAGATGTTGCATCACCCAAGAAACCAGCTTGGTCTTCCTTCTTCGCGAACTGACGGGCTACTGACTCGGCAAAGCGAAGGCCGAGGTTCTGTGTGCTGTTCATCACGAGTTCTTCAGAGAGAACTGCGAGAGCATACATCTTCTTAGCGTTCAGTGTTACTGCATCGAATGACATGTCAGATGATGACAGTGTTCCCGTCTCTGAGCCCCAGTAAGCCGTCACGTCATCACCTGTGCGGAAGATGCGGATCGACTCCGAGCCCATAGGCTCTACACGGACATTGCGACGGAAAGCGCCGTAGGTGTCCTTGAGATTGATGATGAGGCTTGATGTCTCCGTTGGTACAAAGATTCCACCTGTGGCGTCGTTGCCTTGTGTGTGTGTCTTGTAATCTACGCCAGTGACTTCAGCGTACTTCTGACGAGCAGCTTCGTTCTGGAGACCGCCAACAAAGAGGCCTGTCACGTAAGCCTTGTATTCAGCTTCTGGCATGTTTGCCTTTGCTGATGACTCACCAACCTTGATGTCTGATGTCTGTGGGAGCTTGTTCACTGCTGTCTTAACTTCAGCAGCACGCTGTGCGTTCTTGGCCTTGATAGCGTCGAACGACTTGATCTCTTCGGCTTGTGCCGTCAGGCCGTCGATCTCTTCATTGAGAGTCTTGGCAGCCTTCACTTCATCCATCGACGGCTCTGTCTTTGCGAGCAGTGTTTCAAGCTCGGCAGACTTCGCAACGATGGTGTCGTTGATCTGTTGCAAGTTCATTGTTTGTTCCTTTTGTTTACTAATTGACGCAAGGCTTCCATTTCCATAGCTGCCTTTGCGTTCACTGGTTGTGCGGACTCGATGAGGCCCTTGATGCTTTGCACCGCAGAGGCCAGCGTGTCCATGAGTTCGGTCAGGCGTGTTACGTTTGCCGACGATAACGTTCGCCCTTCCTTGAGTCTGATCTCAGCACGTTCGTTCAACCTCGTGACAACACGCTCGACGTCGGCTCCGACGTCAGCAAGGTCGTCATTGAGTCCCTTGGCACTGATTAAAGCAGTTTCTGAGTTAGCTCCAAAGAGCACAGGAGACCACTCATAGAGTCGTCCCTTGACAAGTTCACGGGCTCCGTCTGGGGAATAGCCTTCCTCCATCACAGAGTAACCGATCGAGAACTCGTCGATGATGCCTTCCTTGATGTCGCTGTAAGTCTCACGGCCTCGCTGGGTGTTCATGTTGAACTGGCCCTTGATATACAGGCCGCCAAGGTCCTTGAGCTTCTCAGGCAGCAGGGCATCACCTGGCATAAGCTCACGAGCCTCGAGAGTTTTGGCCACTGGTGTTTTCCAGTCGTGTGCCCATACGCCTTTGGGTAGCTTCGTGCGAAGGGATTCGTCAAAGAATCCAAACTTCACACGGTCGCCATAGCTGTCGACGTTATTAAATACCGATACAATAGCCTCGATGACACCGTTGTCGCCTTCGGCCTTGGTTTCAATATCAAATGATTTGCGTTCTATCTTCATTGTTTACGTTCCCCGTAATGATGCGAACTTGCATAGTGTTCGCGTGTAATTATCCACAATTTGCAGGGGCTCACCTTGAAACTTCTCGGTGTTTCACCTTGAAACTTCTCACACGGCCCTGCGAGCACGTGCGAAACATCGGCAGTTGACGGAGTTTGCAGCGCTGAGGCCATCGCCTGCAGGGTATGGTGTCTGTTCACCGCCTACTGTGAATAGCCCGTTGTCGTCCTCTAAACTGTCATGTGCTGCAGCGTGCGCAGCCCGTGCCCCTGCCAAGGCTGCCCATGACCTGCGGATTCCACCCAATTCATCCCAGACCGATTTTTGTGTTGCACCTGTTGTAGCTGTTACCGTCGTGCGTGCGATCATGTTGGCTCGGGCCTGACTGATGCCCTTGACCTTGTCGAATAGCAGTTTGCTCAGTTCCTCATCTGATATACCAGGGTTCTCGAGAACAACCTTTTGCACGTCCGCACGGAGTGTTGGGACGCTGTCGGATATCTTGTTAGATGACTCAATGATTCCAGCCTCACGAGCTTTGGCAAAGTCTCCAGGCTCTGCGTCCACTTCCTCCTGGGCTAACTTGATGACCAGCTCGACAAGCTCCTCCCTGTCCGTCTCGGTTTCCCGCAGGAACTTCTCAGTCCAAAAGTCCTCGCTGAAGTCCTCGGCTTTTGTTTCTACAGCCCATGCCGATTTGGTATCACGTAGGTAGGTGGCGAGCTCCATCGCTACCATCGACCATGATTTTGCTATGCGGTCATCGTAAGGCTTCAGTGCCTCGTCGTACTGCTTGCTATAAACATGCGAGTCTGGATGTTGCAGCCATGACTTCACGTCGCTCTTGAACAGCGCCTTCTGCTCGTCTTCAGCATTCATCTGCTCGACTAGCTTGGCACTCCAGCGCTGACCAGCATCACCACCCCACAGAGCCCATGCAATGCGACCAGCAGAAGGAAATCCCTCCTGACCTGGTGACCACCCTTCGCCCTGCTTGTCGACCTCGTGCCGTGCAAAGTAACTGTTCATGCGCCTCGCCGTATCTGGCGAGATAGCACGTCCATTGCTGAGGTCTCGAGCTCTGGCAACACCTACAGCCGTGCCGCCTCTGTTATACTCACGACGCCACTCGAGGCCCTTGGCTGCCTCATCACGGACGCCCTTGGGTGGTAGAAAGTCTATGCCTTCATATTGCTTGCTATCGATCTCTGGTATGTCTGATGGATTCAGCGTATCAATACCAAGGCTGCGGTACATGGCACGGGTCTCTTCGTCATTGTCAATAGCCAAATCTACAGGATGCATCTCCTGTATTTTCTTGGCTTTGTATTCTTTCCAGACTATCGTGGGCGCTGTTGTGTCGTTAAGGTGCAGCTCGTCGTATTTGACGCCAGCATCCTCGAGCTCTCGTACAGTGCGGTCACGGTCGTCAATCATGCGACCGGTCACGATGTGTATCATGTACTCAGCGTGCTTGGCATTGACGTAGTCGATGACGTTCTGCTTTGGGTTGCCTGTGCTCGTAAGCAGTGTATCGTCGATGTCTACGATTACGGCTTCCTCTCCACTCCTGATTTTTGTTGAGATACCACGAAAGCCACGCGCCTCAACAGGCACAGCGCCTCCGTCGCTGGAGTTGTCACCGTTCACATTTGCATCTTGAGTCGACACGGCCTCGGTCGCAATAGCATCACCAGCAAGTGCCTGAACTGTGGACAGGTCGAAACCGATCTCGACACCATAGTCAGGGATGGCGAGCTGTGCATTGATCTGGTCAGCGAGCATATTCCAGAATGGAACACGCACCATGTTTGTGTAGTCTTTAGAGGCCTGCTCGAAATTGCTGTAGGTACTCTGTGACAGACCCATATGAGTCCCTGCGATAATAGGGTGCACCTTGTAAGCACCGCAGATACGGGTCTCGTACTGACCGAACGTGTCAGATAGACCGAGCTCGTTCCAGTCGAGGGCTAGGCGCTTGACGTCCTTCACGCCCCACATGATACCAACGGAACCGCGACGGTCTCCACCATATTTGCGCTTGAACGAACGCTCGGCAAGGCTTACCTGCTCTGGTGTCAGCTCCTCATCGTAGACCACGATGGTCTTGGGCATGGCGTCGTTCTTGTGGATGTTGAACACCGTGGCACTGGCTTCGTTGTAGCCCTCAATAGACTGCGCAGCAAGCTCGACAGGCGAGCCGCCACCAAGTGGCTTCTCGGGGTCGTACCAGAAGCCCACGATGTGCACGACGTCTTCCTTCGGTACGGAGTAGGTTACAGCACCGTTGTAGTAGTGATAATAATCGACATCACCCCATCCATCATTCACAGGCGCGAAATGCTTATCTGAATACCACCTGATACCTATCACAGCACCCGAGGCATTGCGCAGCTTGTAGCCGTAGGCATTGCCACCGATGCACAGGATGGTCATGATCTCTGACATAGTCACTCGCCACTGGTTACGTGTGAGCATGGTGACGATAGGGTCGTCATAGCTGTAACCTGATGGAGTGACCACACCGAGCTGTGCCTCGGGCATCATGAGTGAGTACGTGATAGTGCAGGCCTGTGCTACAGGATTAGCCTTCCACATCTTGTAAGCTCCAGACCAGTTGACTATTGGTGTGAAGCTGTGCTTTGTCCATACCTCCTCGAGCGGCATAGGAAGGTCGTTCTGTGCAACCTCGCCCGATGGTGAGATATACTGTTTTATTCTAGTTAGTAAGCTCATATTGTTCTATTGCTTGGAAAATTTGAAATGCTACCTGTGGAACGATTGCGTTCCCGTAGCCCTTTATGCTTTCTCTTCGCCACTTTGGAATGGTAATACCGTCCAGTTCGGTGGGAATCCCATCATCTCCGCCACAAACAGGGGGTTGAGTTGGGAAGTTGTACCAGAAGTCCTGCTTATCTGCCTGCTTAGCGTCACGCTGTGCATGCTGCCTTCCTTGACCTGTGTAGACTTCATCGTTGCCGTTGCATTCGTTGCATCCATGCATGTCGGTGTCGGTAGCAATCCACTCTTGGCTAGTTGTGGCAGAGCTGCACCGTACCTGACTCCCTTGCTGTTGACGTTCAGCCCGTTCTCGTCCAGCTTCCTGTTGCCCCTTTCCAAATCCGAGGCTTTCGGAGTAGGGAGCAAACGCATCATTTGCACTTGTTGCGTTAGCCCCACTTGCGCTAGGCGTCCCGTGTGTTTGTCGTAAGCTCTTTTCCCTATTTCCGCAGGTTCCCCAGTCTTGGTTACAAGACGGGTGTTCTTGATGCCTGGTTCCTGTGCTGACGGAGTACGCAACAATCCAGATCCTGTCTCTTCTGTGGGGAGCCCCGACGGCTGCAGCTGGAATAATAAACGGTTGTACGGCGTAACCTTCAGCTTCCAGCTCAGCAGACACCTCTTCGAGTACCACGCCCCCGTTCCAAGTAGTAAGCCCGAAAACATTTTCGCCCACGACGCAGCGAGGTCTGATTTCTCGAATAGCTCGTAGCATGTGGGGCCAGAGGTGACGATCATCGTCTTTCCCTTTGCGCTTGCCTGCCGCGCTGTACGGCTGACAAGGGAACCCGCCTGTAAGGATGTCGATTTGGTCGGCATGTGCTGTGAACTCCGTTTGTGTAACATCGTGGTAACTTATCGCATTCGGCCAGTAATGGTGCAATATCTTACGTGGGAATTCTGCCCATTCACAATGGAATACATTACTCCATCCCATCCACTCCGCAGCAAGGTCGAAACCACCTATGCCTGAAAATAAACTTCCGTGTCTCATAAAAATACCACCCCAGCACCTTGCGACTTTACAGCCGCCATCTCAGCGTATACGAGAGCATCCACCATATCGTCGTGGTTGCCCTCAGGGAAAGAAAGTAGTTCCTGTTCGAATGATGGATCCAGCCCGCGCACGTGTGTGACCAGCAGCTGCTCATACCTTGCCAGTAAGCCGTGGAAGCGTGTTACCTTATCACGGTCTGGCTTGACAGCCTTGACAGGTAAGGATGTCTTGCGGAGTAGTTCCTGCACGACAGCGACCTGATATTGGACGGCCTCGATGTTGATCCGTGACGGGTTCCACTTGCTCGCTAGGCTCTGCACGCCTTGGACTACCTCATGGAATCCCACCTTACCACGCCACATGTCTAGCACATACCTACGGCCTGAATCCTTGTCATAGCCCACAACAGCGATGGCAGTGTAGTCTGCCGTGTCTGATTTGGAGATCGCTAAGTCTACACCCATCCCGATCTTGAGATCCCTAGGCACCTGGTCGCTGTTTACATACGTTATCATCTCACGTTTCACCAAAGCGCCCTGCACGTCCACGAACTCGGCTAGGTATTCCTGATTAAACACAACCGTCGGCAGTTCGCGACGTGCCGCCTCGATCTCGTCTTGTGCTATATAAGGATTCACACTGGTAGGCATCCGAAAGGACGCATAAGTCTCGTCTAACCTAGCACGTTCGTAGATAGCGTGGAAATCATTACGGCCCTTCGGTGTCGAGAAGAAATAGCCGTCGCCCTTGTAATCTGTTAGCGTTGGTCGGATCGCCTCGTTCCAGGCGTCCATGAAGTTCCTAACCATCGCCACCTCATCACATACCACCCGTGCGTACTTACGACCTCGCACGCTGTCATAGGCATCTAATGACCAGCAGTCGATCACACCACCCGTCTCGATGGTAAGCCTCTTCTCCTGTTCACTTACACTTGTAATGATAGGCTGCAGCGTTGTCTTCAGCGCTTTCCAAACATCCGATAGCATCTTATACGTTGGTGCGAAGTAAGCACACGGCCTGCCCATGATAGCAGACTCAATGAGCAGGGCTTCTGCCATAACAGTCTTACCAAAGCGACGACCACATGCCACGGTGTTGAAGCGTCGCCTGTTCCGCAGGATGAGCTTCTGGCCGTCATGTAGTTGTGCGTCAATAGTTATCATTGTTTAGGCCCGATGGCTATAATCTCTGCGTCCTCGATCTGCTTTGGTTCTTCATGTGTTGGAGCCAGCACGATCCGTATATCGGTCTTGCCTGACACTTCCGTGGCTGCCTTGTCCGTCTGTGCAAGGTGTTGCTTGCCTAACCAGATCAGCATCGTGTTGTCCCCTGATAGCGCCTTCTCGATCTGTGTCTGTGCTAGGTTGAACCTTACGTCGTTACGTTCGTTCTCAATCATAAGACCATAGTCGGACTTTAGTTCAGACACTGGCACGTCACGACCGAGAAGAACAGAGCACCACCTGGACAGAGCTGTCCAGCCTAGCATAGCACGGGCGCGACGTTTTAGTTCTGCCTCTTGTGATGGTGTAAGATTCACAGTTGTAAAGATATCCTTGACAATTGTTTACTTATCCACAATTCACAGGCCATGCACTAGCTGGGCATAGTTCACACCACGCAACTGACTGACCACTGACCTGATGTCCGTGTACATCAAGATCCCATCCTCGATAGAACGGATGCCATGCAAGACAGTGCTGTGGTGTTTACGTGAGTGCTGTGCTATCGTTGTAAGACTCCATCCGTAGTGCTTACTCAGCACATACCATGTGATCGAACGAGCACGCACTGCCCCTGCTTTCCTGTTGTTGGCATATACCTCTTCGGGAGTAACTCCGAGAAGACTGCAGGCATCGGCTAGTATAAGGTCGTATAACATACTTTCCCCTTTGTTAGTTATCTCTCACAAATTCGACGGCTTCACCTACCGACCTCACCACAGCGTAAGGGACACCATAACGCAGGCAGCAGTCACTAAACTTATGCTGGCTTGGTGAGGTGCGACCTGTCGCTGTCTTGACTTCCAACATCCACGCCCTGCCATCACGATAGACAGCAAGGTCAGCATGGCCGCTGGTCGCGTTTATATTGACCACGCGGTATGATGCCAGCCTCGTGCCGTGTTCAAGGTTCTGCACGCTGCTATTCACTCTTATGACCATGTAGCCTAGCATCTCGAGTTGTGATGCTATGGCCTTCTGTACTTCACGCTCGGGAATCTTGCCAGCCTTGCGTTTTGCCAACTTAGCAGCCTTCTCGGCTCTTATCTTATCCAACATCTCGTGTTCCTTAGCATCCCAGTCGAGATCGTCTAAGTACCTTTCTTCACTCATACCAGCCCCCTATGGTTAAAACAATGCCATTGTCCATCGTGTCCTTCGAACCACGTGTAGTCGTGCACGTTGCTCTCATACATCAGGGACAGCATGGTCTTCCCTGCCCTGACTCTTTGGCGTTCGACTACAGCGGATTCCAGCACTTCCTGTGTTGGTATTATCCTAGCTTCCGTGGTCTCAAATTGTGGGATAGGTGGGGCGTCGTCAGGTAGCACACCATCCCAGGCATCGCCTGGAGTGTGACCGAAGCGTTTATAGAACTCCCAGTCCATCCGTATAAGTTCGTACAGGTTGCTGTTCTTTGTGGCTTGAACGGCTATTTCTACGTTGTCAGGTTGCAAGGTTGCCGAAACCGTGGCAACCGAGCAGAATCTCGCTAAGTCGTATTTCTCCCAAATACTTAACAGCACTTCCGAGGGGGTCAGGTTGTCAGGGTTGCATGGTAAAATTGCAGTTTCACATTTACCTTTTACATTTATTTCCACTAGATTATATATTATCTTACAACCTAGCAACCTAGAGAAGTAAGTATATATAATATAAAGAGATAAGTCGGTTGCCACTTGCAATTTTGAACTGGCAACAACGTTGCAACCTGACAACCTAGGACTGGCAACCTCCTGCAAAAGTCCCATCTCGACCAGTTCTTCACGTGTGAATAGCATCAGAACTCCTCCTCATGAGGTGTAAATGGATTGTGCTGTGTGTTCTTTGCCTGTATAATGACGTTATAGCCCCTTCGCGTGCCCGTGGTGGTCTTTTTAGCCACGCGGGGTATGTTTGCCTTGGCTAAGGCCCTTCCGAGCCCGTAGATGAACTTGTCGTTGATGTTGAGGGAGACCTTCTCCTCGTCATATACACGGTTAGCTAATTGACTGGCCACCTCTGATGTCGTCAGGAACGGCACGTGTGCCCCCAGAGATGCAGGCTTATGGGTGACGTACTTAGTCACAAGGTCGTCATACTGACTCAGAACCTCGAAGTGCTTATTCCAGTCGTTGATCTTCTGGATCTCTCGATCGTCGAACCAGTAGCGTTTGCCTTCTCGATAGTAAGCCACAACCTGAGACCACAGACCGTCGATGTCAAACTGCCGAATCCCAGTAATGTCGATATTGCCACCCACTGGGATAACAGGAAAGCGACGTGATCCCGTCTCGTCGTTCAAGAAGGTGCGTCTATTGACAGATCCAGCAAAGGAGCAGCGTCTGGCGTATGTGGTCTCATACTTATCGTATGGCGATCGCAGTCGCATGGTGTCAGATGTTATGATGGCTTTGATGGACTCATGCTGTTTCTTGGTCATGCTTTCGAGTTCGTCATCTACGACCATGAACGAGCGTGCTATTATCAGTTTGACGTCTTTGTCGTCTGATATACTACCTTCATGGTAGTAATCCTGCCGAAGTTCTACAGGGCAGAGGTGACGTAGATATGTGGTCTTACCAATACCCTGTCCCCCCTGCAGAATGAGCATAATGTGGTTCGGCTTGTGATCGAGAGCGCCTGCAACGGCACCGATAAGCCACTTCTCAATAATCATTTCGAATATGGCGTGCTGCACTTCGGCTGAATTGTGCTTCCCATCATCCAGATCTTCATCGTGTGGCAAAAGTTGCACATAATCACGGATGAAATTGCGATCTCCAGCCTTCCACTCTGGCAAACCTTCGAAATAGGACTTGATAGGGTCGTGTTTAGGCACAAAATCCGAATCCAAAACCTCGTTCAAGCGTTCCTTCGTGATCTTGATGCCTATCTTCCGCATCTTCCGTAGTTGCGAGTGAACCCAGTAGTCTGTCAGGGCTTCATGTTTGACGTCAGCCTCGCCTCGGAGCTCGATTTTATTGGTGATGACGTTCTTGCGGAACTCATAACCACTGGCTAAGTAGCTTTCGACCTTATCGAGGATTTCGGTGGGATCTTTCGTCTCAAGACGGATGATGTCCTTAGGTACTTCGTAGCCATGCAGTTTGGCGTAATAGTACAAGGTGGCTGTCGTAACTCTGGTTAGCTTATTACGAAGCACCTCAGAATAAGTAAGCCCACCAGCACAAGGTGACCACTCCTCGAGGATTTGTGCTGCCATCTTATCATCTCCAAGAGCATGTGCAACGGCAGCACATACCTTTTTCCACTGGATGTGATCTTGATGCTTAGGTATTACTCGTAGCATAGCCCTGATCTGATCGACATTCGGCTTTGTGCCACCGAAGGCGTTGAAGGCTATCTCAAGATCACGTGCTTCCTCATGGCCGTCGATCATATCGGCTATCTGATCCATGGTCAGGATATTCCCCCAGGCATGGACTTGCGCGTTCTTAGCCCCAAACCATATTCTTACAGCATCACGTGCGTTGGTGTCACCTTCGAACCGTTCGGCAAGGGCTGTAGTGATGGCTTTGTAGTCCTTAGCGTTGCGTATGGGTTCCTCAGTGATGAACATAACACGATAACGAGGATTAGCTGCCGTGTGTGAGGCTGTTGTGTATGCAAAAGAGGCGTACTTTCGGAAGTAAGCATCGTCTGCAATCTCTTCGAAGCTACGCTTGCCACTATCGACATCCACACCCACGATCTGTGCTGATTTGAAAGCGTCGCCGTTACGCTTGGCATAGCCTGTCTTCTGATCGACGTGCAGATCAGCACAGCAAATAGGATAGCCGTGAACTGTTAGGTGATTGATGATGTCATCCGTCACCATCTCCACAGGCGACAACTGAGCACTGAGTGCCACCCAGTCCTGTCGTGTCGCGGCTTTGTTTACGACCGTTCTGTTGATACAGAGTTTTACTATTTGCATGGTTTGGTTCTCCGTGTTAGATAAATTTAAAGGCGTTTTTTGCTTTATTTACAGATTTGACGACATCATCAAAATTTTCTGCCTCATCATCATACCCAGGTGTTGAATAAAATCTGAATTCATCAAACAAATAATAATTAGTCAATATGTAGTATCGGTGTACTAAGTGAGGAGAACAAAATTCTTTGTATGGCATTGGATCATAACAAACTGATTCATAAGATTTTGGTTGTGGGCTTCCAATTAACTTTAAACATTCACTTTCGGTTTGCCACACTAGTTTATTTACCAAATCTGCAGCAGTCTCATCGAACTCCGATGGTTTAACCTCTGCCCACATTTCTACTTGTGGTAGATAGAAATCAGGGAGATAATCCGTACCATCCTTAAAATCAAATCTTTCCATCTCGTATTCATATTCGATACCAATGCTATCAAAATATACGGCCCACCTTGCTTCTAATCTTGAACGGAAAGTAATGCCGTTGTATGTGGTTGGCTTTGCGTAAATCATTTTGTGTTCTCCGTGTGTTGTCAGTTACTGGATAATATACCATAGTATACGAAGTGCCATATATGCTATGCCAAACGCCACCATACCTATGGCAGCAACGGCAGCGACAAAGCTGATGATGGTGGCGTGCGTCACGGCTTTACGTGCCCACGGCGGTAGTGGTGATCTGTACAGTTCGCGCTCTTTGTCGATGGCTCTGCGGAAGTCATCCCTGTTCATATTCTTTGTCCTTGATACGGTGAATAGCTTCGTGTAAGAGTGCCACTAAATATGGCGGAAGGCCGTACAGGTCAGCGCTGACTTTGTAGGCCTTGAGGTGCATTGCGAGTGTGTGGTCCTCGAGTGTTGAAACGTACTTGAGCGTTTCAATCGGTGGTGTGTTTTCTTTCGATCTCATGACTGTTCCTTCTGCAGCTCTGACGGCATGTAGAAATAACACTCATCATTGTAGTTAAATGGTGGCGTTGTGATGACCACGCTCGGATTGAACTCAATCTCACCGCGCTGCTCTGCACGCTGCATACTATCATACACCACCCACCTGGCGCATTGTTCTTTCTTTGGACAAGGCCCACCAATGCAAAGGGCAATGTCGAGGTTTAGGTTCATCACTGTTGTCCTGTTGTGTGTTATAAAAAATAGGGCCGCGGCCTTCCACAACCACGGCCCCTGTTCCAATTTCCACTTCCCTGAGCTTTGTCCAGGGTTATGGCTTCCGCTAACCAATACATCGCAGGGGCTTACCCTGCTTTGTATAGTTAGTGAAAAGAGACCTCGGCTGGTTTGCCGTAAACGTTCGTATAACTGAACTGATCGACGACTGGTTTGCACCGCTTGAGGATTGCCTGTATGGGACCTCGAACGTACTTTACAGCTCTCTCAATCTGATCGGTTTCCTTCTGCAGCTTCTCACGATGCAGCCGTGCGATCTCATCGCGTTGCTTCTGTAGGAAGTTCTCCATGATCTTGGCCTGTTCCTCAGCAAGGTGACGGCGTACCTGGTCGGCTCGCAGGCTGTCCCGCTGCTGGCGGAACTTGTCAATCACTGCCAACATCGTCAAAGGATTGGCCACAGCCACCTCCTGATGGTGACGTTCTCCATCGATACTGAGCTGCAACAGGACACGTCGTGTTCCGTTGTGCAGTCTTATCGAGATGCATTCTTCGACGGTCATGAAACCAAAACTCTCAACAAGTCTCCAGAGATCAGAAGGGGAGTGCGCCATTGTCGTCCTCCTGAAGTGGTTGGTGTTGCGGTGGTGTGTTCGACGGCATGATTGACGGCTTCTGAAGCTTGGTGAGGACCTTCTGCTTGAACTCAGCGACGAGGAAATCCATCTGCTTGGTGTCGTCCCACTGCTCGACGCCTCGAATTTTCACCTTCTCCAGCTCTGGTAAGGTAATCTTACCTTCGACTGGATTAAGTGGGGAGCAGTATGGTCGCTCGATCTTCTGCCCCTTCTGCAGCACTGTTGCTCCTGTGATGAGCCTGCTGGCGTCGTCCTTGGGGTTAAATGAATACGGCTTGATAGTTGTTTCCAGACTTGCATCCCATGAGGGATTGCAGAGCGCTTGGATGATTGTCTTGGCATAGTTGCTGGTGTACTTGAGAGTGCATACATAGAACGTCGGGGCCTCGAGGAAGGTAAGACGCCACTGCATACCGTAGTCGGTATCTGCAATTGCGATATCTCGAATGATGCCAGTAAACTGGTCGTAGATAAGCTCATGGACAGTGTTTCCGTCCTTGGTGACTCTAGACACCGACTCGCTTGTCGGCTCCTTCAGGCGAATGCGGCATTTGCCGTCGCTGAGGGTGAAATAGGTAGCACTGATAATCGGTGCTGATGATTGAAAACCCATGATGGGGCTCCTAAATAGGTAAATAAAACGGGTTACTTGTGGCTGAAAAAATACGCAGGCGGGACGGTCAACCACAACCAATTCCCGCCCACGGTTTACGAGTGGCCCACGGAGAAAGCCGTCTCGTCGTCTATGTCTGTCTCGTTCCTGTTGAGCCTAGCGTGTGCATCTAGTATTACCTGTGCAGGGTCGACCACCTCGATGGTGGCCTCACCTGGCAAGGTTCCTCCGTATATCGTCTTGATCCTTGGCGATGTCTTCTGTGTTTCGTTGTAGAGTTTGCAGCGGTATTCTATTGCCTGCGATGTGCACTCACCTGTCTGGTCTTTGAAGGTGTACGTGGGGCCTTTGCGCCAGTCCTTTGGTAGCCAGTTGAACGTCTCGGTCACCTGTGGGATGTCGTGCATGTCAGCATGTTCGTTCCATGCCAGCCGATACATCTCAAGCTGGACGGCATAGTCGTCGTATACCGATGAGCCGGATTTGAAATCCACAAGCACGACCTTGCCGCCCTTGATCCTGCACACGAGGTCAGCCGTGCCGGCATAGCCATAAGTATCAGAGTGCAGCAGCACCTCAACGGCCAGGGGCTCGACCTCGTAATCACGATACCACTGGTCAAAGCTCATGAGGGCCTTGGCGTGGAACTCACTGAGTGAGCTCATGTCAACGTGCTGGCCTGACATGTAACGCTCGAACAGTACGTGCATCTCTGTCCCACGCTCTGCAGCATCGTCTCGCAGTTTGTTGGCTTCCTCAAAACCATGCTTTGCATACCACTGCATCAGGCCTGGTGGCGTCGGTGAGGTGGCCTTGATGATCTTGGTGACACTAGGATACCACCAGACATTCCCATCGACAACACGGCCGTAGAAACGCTCACCAGCATCGTCGTAGCGGAACAGGGCATCGGGGCGCGGTTGCTGTAGGTTCCAGATCATTCTCCCACCTCCAGCATGTCGAGTACCTTCCAAGCCTTCTCAGCTACCTCGGCGTTGTTGCAGTGCTGCAGCAGTTCACGCATTGACAGACGCATGTCCTCAATCGTATTATCAAACCAGTCGTAAGTGTTCCAGTAGTTCTTGTATGACCAGGATTCTTCTGGGTATCTGTTGCCCTCGATGAGGACCTGCAGGTTGCCGAGGTGGTGTTGTAGTGGGGCACTCATTTGCCACCCCACACGACTGCAGTGTTGTCCGGCTTGATAAGTGGATCAGGCAAGACCATGCCTGCGACGGTGAAGGTCAGCAGGGTGAACAGTGCGATAACGATCAGCGCCCCTGTGGTGTTCTTCTGGCGTTGTGTGCCCTCAACAACAGGGGCGACCATGTACCATGTGCGGCCTTCCATCTTGGCGCGCTTAAACTCGATTCCGAGTAGCATATAAACTCCGTGTAAAAATGTGGTTGTTAGTTGTGTGCAATCTACATTGCGTTTTGATGCTGTGCAAGTCTTTCGTAAAAATCGTGACGATTATTTTTCAGCCAGGTTAGGGCCTTGGTTTCTTCGTCGCTGTAATCGTGTCCCATGGTCATCGAGCCGATGTGGTGACAGTAAGCCCGTGAAACCCATATCGTATGGCCAGCCTGGCGTACGTCCCAACATTGGACGTCATCAGAAAACCAGTTGATCTCTGGGAAGTCTATCCATGACTCGGCAGTGTAGACTGCCAGGATAGGAGAGATCACACCGACGTTGACCATTTGCTGCTCTTCTGGGTAGCTAATCGTCTGCAGGTTTACACGGCCATAGTCAAAGCGTATGTTCTGCGGGCTCATACGCACGTAATCGTGCCTAGCTGCGAGGATGCCAGCAGCCTGATGTTCTACCCTGTCTGACGTCATCAGTAGTTCCCAGTCATTCTGCAGGTTCGACCAGGTATCAGGCCGCAGCACGATGTCGTCGTTGCAGATAGCGAATGTCTTATGCCCTTCCTCGAGCATGGACTTGACAAGAGCATTGTAACCAGCACCGAAACTAGGCTGATTGTACTTCACGTATCGCGTGACCTCATCAGGTACGTATTCAGCGACACTGGCACGAAATACGTGCTCGTGAATCGGTGTGCCTACAGTGCACCAGCCCAGGGCTGTGATCTTATTCTGCATCGTCTTGGCCCTCCCATTGATCGCACTTGTCTTCCCAGTAACGGTATCGTGCTTCCTCATGTATTTCACAGCCGTTACGGAATACGGCCTGGTAAATGCCCTGATGGTAGTCGTCACCTTCAAAGCAGGTGTAATGTTTGCAGTTTTCGCAGGACTTCGTCATCGCTTGCCTCCGTTCTTGGCTGCCTTGATTGCGTCGATCTTGACCTGCAGTAGCTTCAGCGCTTCTGGGTATGTTTTCGCGTCCTTGATCTCGACGCGCTTGCCGTCGACGATGGCGTAAGCACCGTATGTCGTGCGTTCTGTGGACATGTGTCCTCCGTGTGAATGTGGTTGTGGTTGTTTAAATAACACGGCCGGTCGGCAAAGGGATGATTGGGGTCCTATGGAGCTTGCGCAGGAGGCGCCGACCGGCTGTGTGTGGTTTGCAGTGTAGGATGCTGCACCCCTTATTTTTTACGCTAGAACTTTAGCGGCCCAACGTTCGGCCAGTTTGAAAGTTGCAAATGCTCTAAACATGAGTACCTGTTCTTCTCCCTTGTAAATTTGAACATAGGCAGCACGCACGCGGCTCGTACCGCATTTGCTGATATTCACGGCCTTCGTTCCTGATGCGTTTGCAATCGTATACTGTGTCTTTGCGTTCTTATCGACAGTCATCATCTCCGTCTCCCGTGTGGTTGTTTGTGGTTGTAATTTATAGTGCAAAACTACAGAGGCAATACTATACCAGTCAAGAACTTTTTTCAAATTCTTGAAATTATTTTTTAAGTCTAGTAAATACAGGTACTTACAAACCTAGATTTTTAGCTTGCTTCGCCAAATCCTCTGCAAGTTCAGCAGCTCTGCCCTGCGCACCGGTGGCATTTCAAGCTGCAGCATACGCTCGATCGTAGCCAAGAACGCTATTATCTGGTCTCTCATAGTGCCGTGGCTGCCTCCGTAAATACTCGCAGACGCCCTGCAGCAGTAGCGGCATAGGTTACAGACGTGCCCGAGTTAGACAACACCACAGCGTAGAATGTCGAGGACGATGACTGCGTCCCAGTGCGGACATACTTGTTTGGATTGATCGATGCAATCCAGACCGTGTCACTGAGACGCTTGTAGTCGGTGTCTGCAATCGTGAAGATGCCCAGAAGGTTTGTCTTGGCTCCGTTGTAGACAGCCCCTGACGTTGGTGTCGTCGGCGCTGTCGTGTTATACAGCAGCACCAGGAGAGGGCACTTTTTGACGTCGCCAGATGTTGCAGCCGTCTCCTCGAACTCTATCTGCTTGACGATGCAGTGCTGCTCTGTTGTCTGAGCAAGGCCAGATAGCGAGGCCACCGTCGTCGTTAGTGGGTAGTATTGACTCAAAGCCGTCGTTATCAGTGCTCCGAGTGAATACCAGCCGTGATCTGTGGATTCGTCGTAAGACAGCACGTTACTCGCTGTCGGTGTGTTAGGTAGGCAGCTCATAGATTATGGTGTTGAATGGTCAAAAGAATAGTTATTTCCGTTATCTGGTGAGTTCAGGCTGACGTTCTCATAGCAGTTCTCACGATGCGCTGAGATGTAACTATAGAGCGACGTAGGGAACAGCGACGTCCCTGTGTCCGGTGCTTGTCCCTGTACTGGCTTGAACTTGATCTGCAGGACATCGCCAGCCACCAGCGGTACGTGAATACCACCCTGCAGCCTACAGTCTCTTATGTGGTTCTCGCCCATCATATTGTTGTCGACCATGTCGATGGTCTTGTATTGCGTACCGTTTATGAACACAGCGAGCCGTGTTTCGATGACTTGCTTCTGCTGTGAAAACCTGATCGCATGGTAAGCATAGACCCACCACGTACCTTCTCCGTCGGTCGGGCACACATACCTCCAGTCAGGACTGTTACCATACGAGCCGGTGGCCATCGTACCCATCGCCTTGAGTATTTCTGTATCGTAAGGGATAGTATTAAAAGTGTCCATAGTGTAGTCTATGGAGCTTTTCATTTCCCACAAGAACGTGCGTTTATAATCACCGACGTAGTGCTTCGATCTGTGCTCGCTGTCTGCTATGGCCTTGGTTGTCTTGGCTTGGTTGCTGTAGTATGTTTGATTCGTTACGAAGTTGTTGATCGTTATACGATAGTTGATGTCCATGTAGTACTGGTAATTGTAGACATCACCATCAGGGTCGTCTATAGCGTATGCCTGCCCGAACGGTGACAGCCTGCGGCGCTCGAACGCCAGCGATCCTGGTGCTACCTTACGGTTCTGTATTGGGTCATTTATAGGCATCAGCTCACCTCGTTCTGTGTTGTTTGTGCGAGCAGGTAGTATTTGACTTTCGTCGTGCCCTCAAACCAGTTCATCGTTATAGACGTGGGCAGTGCCTGTGACCAGTTCAAGGCCGTGAAGGTATTAGCTACGTTATCCGTAAGGTTATGCCTACCGGCAAGGCCCTGCGGTCTGACGTACTGCGAAGCTGTATAGTTCCACTCCATCTCGGCAGTGGCGTTGTTGTCGTCAGCGAATACGTGCAGGTGCAGCAGGCACAAGGCTGCCGTCATGCTTGTCTGTGTCTGCATGGCTGCCATCTGTACCTGAAACAACGGCTCATTTGAGAAGTCTGCTTTGAAGGCTGCAGGCTCCTCTGATGCCGTCGAAGATACCTTTATCCATTGGTTAGCCTTGGGTCCGTAGTAATACTTCGTAGTTTCGTGCACCTTGATAAGGTCGTTCGTTGTATCGACATACATGATGTGATTCGTCTGCTTGAGCACGTCACTGCGTCCGCTGTTCTTATGGTAGTCCTTCATCAGCACTACAGGCACGTTGTGAACGATAGGCTCAATGTTCATAGACCGTGAAGAACGAGCACCTTTCTTGAGCCTTACAACTTCTGTGAGATCGTCTTGGTTTGTGGTCTCATAACGAACTTCAGCCTTGCCTATATTATCGCCACGCTTGACTATGGACGGCAGCGCGAGCGCATTCTCAATCGACAGCGTCACATCTGCCGTGTCTGTGGTGTTCGTCGTATCGTCACGGCTGCCGCAGATGCGCTTCGGAAACCACGTAGCTGTGATCCTGTCGACACCGGATGTCGTGCGGAAGGTAAACTCGTAGCTGGCCTTTATACCGAAGGCCTCACAGATGTCTCGCATGATGTCGTATACGGTGACATCCTTACGACCCCATCCGAAGTTGTCACCCATAGAGTAGATGCCACCTATTGTCTTGCCGTTATACTTTGGCTCGTAGGCATTGGTCAGAAGATACGCTGTCGTCGATGTTACGGCAGTGCCTATCTGGCGAGGGGTGATATTCAGGTTGCTGATCTTGTAAAGCTCTAGGGCTGTCGTCAGGAAATCGTCGACAACCTGCGACCAGTCGAAGATGTCAGTGGCTGCTGATGCTGTCCGTGCGTAGTTTGTCTTGATGTGGGTGGCCATGCCTGTTCTGATATGGCCGACTATATCGCTGAAGCTGTCTGCACGAGTGTCTGCTATGGCAGTCTGGAACTGCTGCCTTGCAGGGTCGTTCTTCATGCGCACTTGAAACACGTTGCTGCTAGGCTGTTTGGTCAGGCCTTCCTTGCCGTTGAATATAGAGTAGCCTGTCTTTGTCTTCATTGCATGGAACAGCATGTCGACAAGCTGGACATTGTAGGCATAGGTTCCGTCATCGAGTGGCTCAAGGTTTACAGCTTCGACGTTATCCTCGACGCCTGTGAACTCGAGAGAGTAGGTAGCGCCACCAGTGCCACGATCTGAGAATAACATCCACAGATTGCACTTATCCCCGTCGACGGAGGTTTCTATGTAGTACTGAACTGCACTGGGGAGCATATCCCAAGCCAGTTTGAACTGCAGTGTCTGCGGTTTGACCATGCCGTAGGGAAGGCCGTCAAACTCCGCAACCTGATCGCCAAGCTCCAGCAGGCACACATCACCGAGTGTGGTGACAGTGCCACCGAGGTTGGTGTCGTAGGGCAGCATTTCGAGGCGTATGTTCCAGCCGTTCGGGAGTGTACGCTGTATTCTGTAATGTGGCATTATATCAGACTCGATGCTTGACGGAATCGGTGCTTAAGTGTCAACGTCAGGCCGCGTGTGCCGTACTCCTTGCGTAGTTGCGACTCGAAACTATCTAAATACACAGGGTAGACATGGCCTGATGTTGTCGGGCTTGTCCTTGATCCTGCTGTAAATTTTACCCAGAGATATTTCTTGTTGTGAATACCGTCGCTGATTGCGAAGTAGTCGTCAAGATCTACGTCAGTTGATGACGCATCGAATACGAACGGCCAGCACTCGACTGTCCATATCGTCCTCCGCAATGCTGTCCCTATCGAGCCGCCACCGATGTCCACGAGTTGTGACGTCTCAAACTCGGCATCTTCGTAGGGTGCAAGGATAGGACACGAGCCACCTGGGAAGGTCGAAGTGATAGCACTATACCCCGACAACGACGTCAGCGAAGATGCTGCCACCGTGTCGTAAGCTGTCGATGACGTATCTGCATTAGCAGCATATAAATGCATTTGCCATGAACTATTGCCTGCCATGTTATCCTCTCAGGCCGGCGACTGCGGCCCTGTAGTTATCACGTCTGAAAAGATAGGTATCAAGACCTACGTCGAGACCGACGTTCATGCGTCCCTGAATTCCGTCCGGCATCCTGTCGAGGCGCTGACGTATTGCAGCCAGTTCCTGCCTCATGCCGTACATCTCACTCTGAATCTCTGGGTTGGCTATGCTTGCGTTCATCGTCAGTGGCAGCTTGCCTTGATTCATCTGTTCAAGGATGCCTCTGAACTTGCTGGTGTTTTCCTTGTTGATGACGAACTCACCCTTGTGAACGACACCTGCAGGTTGGTACTTGCCACCGTTGCCAGTATAACCACCTTCAGAGAAGCCCTGAACGCCTGCACGTGCTGCAGCGACGATGGCCTTGAGTAATGCTGTGAGTGCTGCGGCCTTGATAAGACCAAGCGTTCCAGCAGAAGCTACCGACTCAGCAGATGCGAGCGAGAAACCAGTAATTTGAGCCACTAAGATAGGCACGAGTGCGTCCAAAGTATCGAGTGCAATTAACAGAAACGACTTGCCAAATTCACTCTGTTCTGTTATTAGCTGTGCAAATGCAGCACCTGCGACATTTGCAAGCTCGTCGTATACATCGCCGAAAGATTTTGCCCCCGCTGCTGCTGTTCCGAGT
>Ga0208147_1000101_pt1 | contig 33615 bp, 35 predicted proteins | sample DEB3_08_DNA_FD_184520 | JGI IMG/M metagenome (GOLD analysis project Ga0208147, IMG submission 184520) | Aqueous microbial communities from the Delaware River and Bay under freshwater to marine salinity gradient to study organic matter... | ecosystem: Environmental > Aquatic > Marine > Coastal ... | reverse complement strand
GCGATAAGAATGCGCCGGTGAGGATTGCGCTTGACAGTTGGGGGCGCTGAGACGTTGATGGGCGGGTTTTCACCATGAGGATTGTTGATATCGCCCAGGGCTTTGACAGTCTGTTTAATCTGGACTGGTGTCGCTATGCCGTATTTCAGGTTTAGACGTTTCTTTTGGTGATGCTTCAATACCATCTTAATGCGCTCCTGTCATGTCGGCGGACAAAAATGATGCAGTTTTCGTGCTAGCTGGAGTGAGTTTTTCTTGATGTCGTAAAATGAATGACATGAGTATGGCTGATTGGACGCTTGCACTGTCCTCGAACAGACGGACGCTCTTCACGTCTCTAATGTGACAGACAGCTAACAACCAGTTAAATATCATCTTCTTCTGCTTCTCTGCTGTCTTTTTTCAGATAATCATCAATGCTTTCAGCAATACTGCTGAGCATTTCATGTTGTTCTGCCTCTAAACTACAATACGCGCTATAAAAGATTTCTTTGAAGTCCCTTCCATCATTGTGCATCATTTCTTTTAAAACTGAATGTATTAAAGATGCTTCTTTGTTGAATGGATTGTCTGGGGCTGGTGTTCCATACGCCTCTGCCATTGCAACATCATCACAAGCCTTACAGATATCTTCAAAAAAGACGTCATCGTCAGATAAGCCAAAAGCATTTGCAATTTTAAGACGCAGATGTGTTAAACCGATTAACAGATGATTTTCATCAAACTTTTGTTTATTTCTTTTCATCATGCAGAATTACCCAGGCCCATCAAACCAGCAGATAATATTACGTAACTTATCGACCTCATCATAGACAAAAAACTTTACAGAGCTTATGTTCTTTCGTTTGTTCAAATACATCGGCCACATCTCACCCTTACATTCTATATCGTTCGTACATTTGTGCAAATAATTTATTTCTATCATTTGCACAATCACATCTTTGTTGGCGCATTGTCGATTGTATCATTGTCGATTGTATCTCTTCAATTCTTAAAGAAAGGTCAATGACTAGTTTCTCTAATGCGGAGAGTTTATTTTGTTGTGCTTTAACAATTTTAGCGAGTTTCTTTTTCTTCATTCTTTATTTTCTTTCTGCCCATGTTCTTGAATGACATTGATGATGTGTGGAATTGTGAAGTTTTCAAGACTATTACGACTTTCAATTCTGACGATACGTTCAACCTCAGGACTGTATGTGACTGTGGTGCTAGTAACGCAACGAGCCGCTCTAACAACATCAGCACCACTTCCTTGTTTGTCAAACTCGAATACATACGCGGTAGGGTCGGCTTCTATTGATGCTCCTTGAAGTGGCCCTTTAACAATTAACACTGGAAGACCTGCGGCGCATGCATCAGCAATGTGGTTTGGTCCTGTCTCTCCGCATGAAGCACTGATGTAGATGTCGTGTTTTGGAAGCTCTTTTGCGAGGTCCTCAAGACCCAATGGGTCGATGCAACATTCTCTATATTTCCTCAGCGGTGTGTTCTGCCAACGACCTATGAAAGTGAATTTGAACGGTGCATTTGGTTGCAGCGAGATGCGCGCAAGAGCTTCATACGTGTCAAAGCCCTTCATTGAGTTATCGCTCCAATGGTGTGTGACGAGGCTGAATGGATTAGGCAGAGAAGCTTTTGGTCTGCGATGCGCTAGAAGTGCGGCTGGAGCGTAATTTGGAATGATAGAAACATCGAACACATCCTCTCTTGCTCCAACTTGTCGAGCAGCCCAGCGTGAAGGAAAAATGAATGATATGTCAGGCTTCAGAGGCAACAGTCCAAACATAGTGTGCCAAAACTGATTAAGCTCTGGCTTTCCCTGAAGGCCAATGTCACCCACTCGAACAACCAATCGTCCTCCATGTTTCTCCTTGTAGAACATCATTTCACCAAGACTTGGAGCTCCTGTTTCATGCTCTGCGTTTGGGTTGAAACACATCATGACGTCAAATGGACCTTCGTTGAGTGCATAACAGACATCATGGCCACGATTGATAAGTTCTTCAGCAAGGGCTGTGACGATGCGGTTGCCTCCACCCCATGGTTGAGTGCCCTTTGGTTGTCTGTTAAATAGAATTTTCATTCTTTATTTCCTTTCTGCATCAGTGTGATGACATAGAGCTGTTGGCCTCTTTCGGCGTTGTGTTGGAACAGCTCGAAGTCGATGAAGGGCTTCTTCAGAGTTATGACGTCATTGATGTTCACCATGCTCTTGATGCACTTCTGGTCGTCGTAATGAGCGCCAATTGTCCAATCAACGAGTGCGTGCCCACCGGGCCTGAGGTGCTTCAGGATGTTGTCAACCAGTGCTTGGCTGCTGTCTGCAAAGCACGATGCGCGTGTCATGATGATGAGGTCGAACTGGCGGGCATTGAGCTCGTGCCAGTCTCCGTTCATGTCCCATGTGCAGACAATGTCGGGGCTGTCTGGCTGCAGGTCATAGAGCCACTGACGCTTGCTCTTGATTGCTGTTGTAAGCCTGTTGCTCCTGGGCTGGCTGAGGAAGCAAACGTCATCGTGCTGGATCGACATCAGCCCGTGCTTCCTCAGCATCGCTTCGTAGCGTGGAAATATGATGCTATCGCTATGACCCATCTCAATCCACCCTGTCTTTCTTTCTTCCGTCATCTGGCAATCTAGACGGAGCCCAGTGTCGCTGTCTTGATGACTTCTTCTTTCTTGCGTCATAGACCATATCGTCAGGCAATAGACACATCGCTATGAGGATGACAATTCCTAACACTTCTATCGCTTCCATCAATCAACTCCTCCCTCAAACTTTGCTTCCCTGAACAGCATGATTGCATGCTGCCTCGCTGGCCCCTTTAGGATCATCGCAACGCTTGGGGGTGGACGTGTGGGACCCCTCTGCGTCATCCAGTTTAGGCCCATCTTGAAGGCCCGTTTTTGGACTGAGAACGTTGCGACGCCGGCTTGAACTGCTATTGCCCTGCATGCCTCCATGAAACCTACGTTATCTGCCCACATGTCGTCCAACATCTCTTTTAATGCTTCATCTGGAAGGTTGGCGTTGATGGGCTCTTTCTTTTTTATCTCAGCTGGCGTCTTTTTTGTCTCAGACCGCTGTGATTTCCGTGTGGAGACAGCTGTGTTGGCTGCACAGTTCCTGCACATATCTGTCGACCTGCGTCCGCATGCACGGAACGCTGGTTTGGGTTTTCCACACGACACGCATGGTTTCATCTGCACATCATTCATCTCATTCATGTTGAGCGTTTCTCTTTTGCTTGGCGGTGGCGCTTGAGCAATCAACACACCTGAAGGGCCTTATTGAGCCGTCAGCAAGCTCCAGGAACAGCCATGGTGGCTTGCCTGCGATGATGGAAATGTCCCTGTCACTCATGCTCGCTGGCCTTGCAACCTTGTTTCCAGTGATGCTTTTCATCGATGCCACATCAAATGCTGTGACAAGCGAACCATATGGAAGCTTTTGCATGTCATTGATGCGCTTGCTTAGGCGCCTTATCTGTGATATCGCATCCTCATAGGGGACGACGTTCCCAGCTTCGTCTATGTCGCGCTTCACAAGGCATAGCTGGCAGCGCTCATATGGGCTGGGCGTGGAGCATTCGATGCACTTTTTGCCACGTGTCCTCTTCGAGATCTTTCCACGCTTTGGAACAAGCTTGCCGTCAGCGATGAGCCTAAGGTACATCTTCCTGCATATGCCAGCCGTGGAGTTCACGTGCAGATGGATCTCGCCCAGGGCCAGCTTCTCATAGAGCCTTATGAACTCTTCATCAGACACTGGGTCGGGTGCACGTCTCACCGCATCTGTGTGTTTGTGCTTCATGAAGCGTCTGGAATGTCCTTCAGCAGGAGCTCTGTGTCGCTGGGCCTCTTTTGCAGCTTCTTCAGCTTTCGGAGCTGCCTTGCAAGCGCACGTGCCTGGCCCTTTGATGAGCCCAACCCCTGTGCAAGCTGTTGGTACGTCTCACCAGCGTTATACGCACCGACAAATTGCTCTACCTGCTCTTTTGTAAAATTGACTAAGTCTAAGTACTTTGTTTTAACCATCACCAATATTATATCAAGCGCGGGTGCTTTTAAACACTTAATCTTATCTTTTTTTCGTTCAACCTCTTTATGCTTGGTTCTTCATTGGCACGTCGGGCCTTGACGAGGACCTTGCCAGGCTTGGCACACAACACCTCCTCGATGCTCAGGACATGGTGCAATGCATCGCCCTTGCTCTTGTACAGGATTACCAGCCCCTTCCGTTTCAATGAATAGGAGAACAACGTCGTGATGATAATTCCAGTCCTCTTGTCTGCTCGGCGCTTGTGGCGCTTCTTCGATGCACAGGACTGACAGTCATCTGATGTCGGGCGGACCTGTCGCCCTTTCGCGAAAGCTAGCTTATCACGGTCACACGTTAAGCATTTCTTTGTTGAGACGTTCATAAAACATTTTATTCAAAAAAGCTTCAATCTTTTCTAAGAATGAATTCTTCTGGAGACAACACCTGGAACACGAGGTCGTTGCTGATGAGGAACTCCTTGTCTGTCCCATCGGGAGGGAAACGTATCGTTGAGCAGCTGTTCGGAATCGTTTCGACTGATGACGAAATGACCAACAGGTGTTGGTCTGCTGGCATGACCTCACGGTCATTGAACTTCATCATCAATGGAAACTTCTCTGACTTCTCATGCATCAGGGCACGCTGCGCCAACGGCGTGAACGTCATGAGGTCTTTTACTGGCTTAACGATTGAGCCTGTCGCATGCTGCATGATGATACATAATGTGCAAAATAAAATCTGGCTGGTGAAAGAGCCTATGCACAATTAACAAACCCTTTCACCAGCCAGAACACCATGACAAAGACAATTTATGTGACCAATACATGATAACATATACACCACATGTGTCGTTGTTCAGGCCACAAGCACACCTCCAGCCTGCGTTTTCACCAGGTTTCATCGAATTCTGCAAATTTCGATGACCAGATGGGTTCAAACGCCTCCTTTTGTGTGATGTTTTGCGGCATGGAGAATCCACCATCTTCGATGATTAAACCATTATGTAAGTGTCTATCAAAACCTTTGACTGATGAATTTGCAGGACAAGCCTGCCCAGAGGCGCTTAGCGCCGCTTGACATTTTTTGTTGTCACCTTTGTTTTGAGGGATGTTCTTCTTAAGAGGATTAATCCACTTTGTCTTTTCAGCCTTCTTTAAGCGGTCAAGTATCTTTTTTTCTTCCCATTCAGCCTTTGCTTTTTCAAAGACATCATCAGGCTTGAAGAATTCATCTTTTGAAGATGAAGCCAGCAAATTGTCAGCATCAAGCTGGTCATGCTTGACCTTGGGCTGTCTTTTAATCTTTTCCCATTCAATCTTTGAAAGGGCACGTTTTTCATCTCTACTTGCTTGGATGAATTCTTTAGCCTTCTTTCGCTCTACTGATTTATCAAGCAGTGCTTTCTTCTTGGCCTCTTCTTTTTTCCACTCAGCATATTCTTTGGGCCAATTTTTTTCAAGTTGTTTAAAGAGTTCTTCAATACGTCTTTCTATAGACAGTTTAATCTTTTCTTTTTCTACATACCCTCTAAACTTAAACTTTGGAAGTGTTTGTCTATGTGCTTCAACTGCATCACTTAACATTAACTTTTTTATGTCTAGTGTAAAACTTAAAGCACTTTTAAATGTTAAACCGTATTCTTTTAATTCTTTAAAATAATGTTCAGTTGAACGAAGTGCTGAAAATTTTAAGTCAGGGCTGTGTGCATAGTTCATTCCACCCTTTTTAGGGTTATATGGAAAAAGCTTGTTAAGTTTATCTTTAACGATACAGTAATGTCTGCCAGTAATGCGCTGCAAAAGACTGCTTGACCAACTAACAAAGTTTTTGTTTTGGTTTAATTTCAAGCTTATTTCACGTTCTTTTAGTTCTAAGCTGTCAAAACACTTTGTGTTTTCGTAAGAAGTGCAAGCCATCAAGTTTATGTTTTCAGTGATGCTTATTGAATAGATGAAACTATTATAAACATAATCAACAATTTCATTTGTTTTATTGTTTGTTAAGTTTAAGTCTCTTAAACAGCACTTTAGAGCGTGCTTAAAACCACTTGGCTTTCTCTTCGCATGCTCGAAGCAAGGGATAACAGGATAATGAGAGCCTTTAGGATTTGAGATTAAAGTCTTCAATCATTATCCCTTCTAGAACCAGGGCGCGACTCCCAGCACTGTCATTGCTGACAAGAATAATATATCTGGTTCCAACGCGATTGTTCAAGATTTTGTTCATTTTACTTGTTTATTTCCTTTTGTTCATGACAAAGATAAATCTGTGGTGCCATTAGTTTTAACATATTGATAATATTAATATCATCGGCAAGGAATTATTCATGATTGACCTTCGACAATGGGCGGCTTCATGGTTGGGCGTCTCACAGCACTGCAGGTTAAAAGACGCTGAGCGCGCCTTTAAGCAGAAGCTGTTTGTCGCAAGGGCACAGAAAGATTGGCACGCATGCATGATGTTGTTCTGTGCAAGGGACATATTCAGGGGCGTGCAATGAAATTGATTCATCCAGCCACATGTCACAGTGTGCATGCAAAAAAGGGCTCTCACAACCCTTCCTCTCAATCTTTGCATGCACACTGTGACATGTGGCTGGGCGGAGGACAGTGATGCTTAAGAGATTGCTTTCAGCGACGCTCGTCATCCTTCAGCAGAAGAGGCACTCGCCGCTTGCTGTCATAAGGGCATGCGCTGTGCTGCTCAGGCGTGTCAGGATGACGTACAGGAAGATTGATGGGACCATCGTCGTAAGGGACGTTGAGCCTTACTCACTCCGCGAGGGAAGGGCGAGGGACGGTGGAGCGCTGCTTTATGCCTTTGATGCTGTCGCGGGCCACATCAAGGCCTTCAAGCCTGAAGGGTTGATCTCAGCAGTGCCCTCAGGCTTGTTTGCGACGTTCAGGAAGAGATGGAACATTGAGCTATGAGCTGCTTGATGATTTTCATCTGTTCTTTCCCTTTGTTAAGCCAAGCCGCGCCTGTTTTTCAATACACCGCCTTGCCTTTCCACTGATGAATGGAGCACCCATCTTTCTCCAGTAGTTTGCGACGAACCATGGAGAACGACAGCCCGTCTGCCTTGTTATCTCTTCCAGTGGCGTGCCGGCGTTCCAAAGCGCAAGCATCAGGTCCCTATCAGCCTCATGAAATGTCTGACCGTATTTCCTTCCAGATGCTGACGTTCGCCTGTTCAGTGAGCATCCAACACCGCTTTGCAGGAGCTTCAGCTCTTCATCCCTTGCGTCTTCAAGGCTTGGGTGGAAAGAGACGACATCAACTTTCCATGTTGCAACGTCAAGGATGTCGAATGCATCAGTTCCACACTTTATCGTTTTCCTGCGAAAGTGCGTGTTGAGCCTGTCTCCAAGGCGTCCAGTTGAACCCAGGTATGTCTCATTGGTTTTAATGTGGATTACCCTATAGACGATTGCTGGGGCTGGGAGCGCATCAAGGGTGTCCTTGATTTTTTTGCGCAGCTGCCACTGCTTGTCCCTCTTGTAACCAGTGCGCGTCTTTGTTTTCAGGATTTTGTTTGTCATGGTAATACATATTGGCTTGAGTGTGATATATTATAATCAACATGGCAAAGATGAAGAAGCTTAAAGAAAAGGACCTTCCACCCACTGATGGAGAGTGGGAACAACATGATGCAGGCAAACGTTGGTATTCTATGCTCAATGGAAAGATGCACAACTCTTTAATGATGCTGTCATCTCTTTCTTGCTTGGCGTCGACAAAGAAGCATCAGAACTAATCAAACAGGAGATAGAACAAAATGCAAACTAAAAATGATAATAAGATGGATGAAAATGAAAATGAAGATGAGCAAAAGAAACGAGCGTTGTTTCGCATCACAAGCATGGATGAATGCAAGCGCTTCATCCAGGTGTGGAATGATTCAAGCTCAGCAGCCGATGCTGCTCAAAAATTGAACACGACGACGAAATGCTTAAATTCGATAAAGTCATGCCTGGTGACACAGGGCATTCATTCAATGAAATCGTTCAAGGCCGGTCGACCGTCAAAGGGTGAACGAAAAAAAAGGAGCTTCAAGACGAGGGAGTTTGTGTTGACAAACCTGACGCCTGAGCAGGTCTATGAGTTAAATGGTGATGCAATAGATGAATATTTCGATGATATGGTGAACCAATGAACAGCGTCATGAGCTTATTCAAACAGATACAAGATGAGGAGGAAACATCATGAGTGCGATACTTGAGCTAAGCAAGAGGTTTATGGCAGAGAGCGCTGCAAAGAAGCAGGAGGCTCTCATAAAGAAGATGAAGCATGTGCCACAGTGGCGCACCTGCAAATCGTGCGGCCATGAGCTTTCGTTGCGTGTTGCAAACGCAAAATCAAACGACAAGCCATGGCTCGGATGCAACAACTTTAAGCTTTCAAGGGGCTGTGCTGCTGCACACACTCCTGTTGAGGGCACACCTGAGCATGAACAATTTTTGAAGTGGGCAGCAAAGAAGAAGGCATCGATCTCGTACTACACGAAGGTCAAGAACATGCGCCCAGGCACAGAGTGCTTCGTCCAAAGGGACATATGGGTCAGGCCATTAAAGCCTGCCTCAACCTCTCCTGTTGAAGGAGGCGACCTTCTCCCTGCTGGCACCGAATGCACATTTTCAAGGATGATTGACATCGGTGATTTCTTTCCATACAGGGTCGCACTATACGTGATAAAGGGCACTGATGAAGAGTTTGCAGCACCAGCTCCAGGAAAGACGAAGTCTGCGCTTGTGCGATTTGCAAACGAAGAAGGAGATAAGAGATGATTTTTGGGATTTTGATTGGAGTTTTGATGACGCTTCTCACCAATCTGACATTAAGCGCATAGCAGAGAAAGAGGCATATCTGATATCAAGCTGTAGTTTATGTAATGATGCAAAGCGCAACGCTATGTGTCAATCTTGTGCTCACCGTCTGTACAATCATTCATAATCGTGTCTACTTAAGCTAGACACAACAACAATTGATACACGCATAAAATAACCTTGCTGTTGGGCAACGAAGCGTTGGTGTCTTTGCTTCAACTGAAGCATCTTTCTTCAAGCAAAATTCTGCAAAGCAACTGAATGGAATGAGGCTGCACCACAGCTGGGCATAATGTTTTTATTTATGACATAATAGGACGAATGGCTCCCCAGCTTTTTTCGTCCTATAAGGAGAGTGCACAGCCGTGATGCTGCCAATGATAATATATGCGATTCAGGGCAGGTCGTTCAAGCAAGCATCATCTTTCTTCGCGGAGCATTCCCTCAACACGACCAAGCGCCCTTATGATCTCGTTCTGTGAGCGCTCAATCCTGTCCAATCTCTCAGTCACAGCTTTCTTGTCAGCATCTTCTTCAATTTGATGCTCAACGAACTTTTGGTTAACCATAATCCTTGAAGCTTCGACAGCAGAAGCACCAACTTCAACTTTGACGTCTTCAACAGCCTCAGCAACGTCCCAAGTGACGCTTATCAAACCAAAGCCACATGCGATGATAACTGCAGCAAGCAACCTCACGTCTGTTAAGATGCATGCCAATGATTTAATAAAGTTTGACGCTTTTTCGATGCTTCCAATCATAACAAGATTTTCCTTATGCGACGCTAATTCCTATGCTATCGACAACTCCCCTGCATACGTTATTGCTAGTGTTTGCCCACAATTCAATTGCTGTGTTTTGTTGGTCCAACACAATATCTCCAGCTGTCGTGGGTCCGACTGTCTGCGTTGGAGCAGAAGATGTCAAGGTCGCTAATACAGTATCACTTTTATATGCTCGTACCTGCAATTCGACAGTCCCTGCTCCACCCTCTCTACCTAGCATTGCAGTAATACGATAATCGCCGGGTGGCAAAAATACTGTAGCTATTTTGACAAACATCAATCCGCTGAATCGTTGCACGTCAGGCGTCACAGCAAATGGCATTCCGTCAAACATTTAAGAACCAACGTAATTTATTTTTCATAAAGTTAAGTTAAAGCAGCTTCAGCTGTCCACGTGCCCCCAGTGCTTCCCGTTGCCGTGCATCGCCAGCGTGATGTACCTAGTGGAACAGGGATTGGATTTTCTATCGTATCACCGACTGCAAATGCACCCGTTATGGGTGTCGATGTTGAACGTCCATATGCTGACATTACAACTACGATACCCGAAGAACCAGAATAAATTGCAGCATTGCGCCCATCAGTGTTGCTTAATGTAAATGTCGTTGGGCCCGTGACGTCGATTAGGTAATATGAACCATTCGTTATTGGTAGCGTTCCTGATGTCGTGCCGACGCCGTTGATATAAACCCTTTGACTACTCGACATAAAGTGATTCGTTGATGTAGTCACCGTGACATTTGAGCCAGACCCAAAGCTCATTGACGATATCAAGAAGCGCTGACCGATGCTTTTCATTTCTAATGGTATACCACCAAGCGTGTGAGTAAAGTTATACGTACGAATATTATTTCTATTTTCGATGATAAGACCTGATGGTGTGATAAAGCGCCCCCGCCCATCTCGACGATTCGTAGCATCAGTATGCATAAAGATGCGCCCTGTTGAACTATTAGCATCTATCAGTTCCCACATTCCTTCGTTCGGTGTCGCAAAATGATTATGATGCATGCGCGTCTTAGAGCCGCCCGTAGCAACGTCTTCATAAGCATACACAGCATCAAGGACGGCGCTATCGCCAGCGTACATCCTGACGTTTGATGCAGAAGCATACACTGTTAACCCGGGAGTTATGCGCATTGTGCCATCGACACCAGCACCAAGAATGCACCCTGAATTTGGAAGTTGAATAGCTCCCTTGATGACGAGGGTTGGAGTGCTGATGTCTGCTTGGAAGATAGAAACGCTTTCGACATACGGCATCGTCCATAGACCACCACCAGAGCTGTTGTCGAAGAATGGCAGCACGGGAGTACCAGCAGATGGTTCGCCAGTTGCACAATTTATAAAATAATTTGGTAATAGCGCAGTATTAGCAATCTGAGATGGATTACACCCTGATAGACCAAGCGTCCATTGTGATGCATTGTTATTTGCATATACTTTATCAAAAATGCAATCATTTCCGTCACCGCCAGCGACATATAATCCTATACCACCGCAATTTAAGATGCTGCAATCTGTCATTCTGCTACCGTTTACGTTACCTCGTGTTTCGATTGCTTGGACTGATGCATTAGCTTTTATACCGCAGCCACCAAAGCCTTGGATGCCGACGTTCCGCAAGAAAAACGGCGCGTGTGCATTAATACCATGATATTGTAGGCCTGTTGTAGTGCCGTTGCCCATCAACTGCAAGTTCATCATCGTTAATGGTCCATGCGCATCACGTGACGTTCCGTCGCCGTACGTGCTTGGCCTACCATTGCTCTCAGATGGATAATGATTGACAATGCCCGTACAATCAACAAGCCACCTAAAACACGTACCATTGTAGTTTTGTGGTGATGTCAATGCAGATGGGATTGATGCTCTATCTTCGCCTATGATTGTTACTTTACGGATGATGTCAAGCGTTTGTGTGAAATCATATACGCCGCCTTTCACCAAGATTGTTACGCTATTATCGACTGTCGAACCAGTCATCGCCTCTTGGATACGCATAAAAGCGGTGCCGTACTGATTGCCGTCAGTATCGGGCCTATACCAATCGTCTAGATAAACTGTCGTCATTTAGGGTAATCCATTAAAAATTTCGATGTTGCGCTCTTTGGCCAATTCTTCTGTGATTTCTTCAGGAGGATGACACTCAACGCCGTGAATACGAACAAGACGGAAGCCCGCGGGCAATCTAATAGCTCGTTGGTTTATTTTTGTAATAAACTTACAATTCCTTGTAGCTTCAATGCCAGTGATGTCATAGACAAGAAAACTCATGTTATCAGCAAGGAATTGTCTTACACGCTTGCCATCAATCGTTTCAACGCGGTCATGATCAGAAATTATACAGATTGGATTTGTCATGGTACGTTCGTGCTGTAGCGTTCTTCTATTGAACCAGTGCTGTTTGCTCCTGCAGTACCGTTCATTAGCGTGAATGCTGAACCACTCACAAGGTTTGGAATTGTAGGGCCGCTATGATTTTCACCCATTGCCCAATATCCCCTTAAGCTTGCGCTCACAGATGTTATAGTACGAATATCAATTGGATTACCAGCATTATAGACATCGGCGACCTCCCCGCCAGTAAGAGCCCTATTAAAGAATGCAACTTCATCCATTGCGCCCGATGAGAAGTATAGCGCTGTAGTGCTAGCGCCCCTACCTAGCGTTAGTGGAATGTTCGCGGTCGGCAACGTGCTTGTTGCGGGCATCTGTCCAGAGAACGTAAGTGCTTGTTGCACTCCATCAACATAGACCTGAAGGATTGATGCACTTAAAGCTGTTCCAGGCGTTCCTGTAGTTCCAGAATAGACCATCGCATAGTGATGCCATAATTCATCTGTCGGCGGCGTTAAAAGTTGCCCAACTGTTCCACCAGTGTCATTCTGATGCGTGCTTATGAAAAAACCCATCCTGCCCACAGTCTGATTACCAAGACACCTAAAAACGTTTCCTGTATTGTTGAACCAACGCGCAATGATAGTCTGACTCAATGGACCCCACGCACCAGATCCATTCTTTCTTAACCACCATGCATAGCTCCACTGTAAATTAGTTCCAGGTCCAAATATGTCTGAGTTATAGCTAGATGATGCCCAATCTTGGATACCATCGAATAATACGCTTTGTGTGTCCCACAGCGATGGATTTTGAGCACCGCTGATGTACCCTATTCCGAAGGAGCCAGCTCCAGCGTTGATGTTTCCGTCTCCCCAGTTGATGAACCTTCCTCGTCTTGTGACCATCTGCTTAGTGCTCCGTTATTCAACGATTAAAAATCAAGGAAAGCTATCGAATCCAGAGCCCGTCATGATCGGTCTGAGCGATGCTGAGACAGGCATCAACGTTGCTCTTATCTGGTACTGGCAAGAAACTGCTGATGGCAGGCTGAGGTAGATTCCTCCGCATGGAGACTGCGTGAAGAACTCTGCTGGAACGCCAGATGAGTTTGCAACAAGCGTGACGTAGTGTGAACCAGAGTACACTCTGTTGAATCGTTCTGGGTAAACCACGCCCAGTTCATCGACTCCGCCGACCATGTGCACGTTGATTGAGCCCGTGGTTCCCTGTGTTATGACAGAGACATTAGACGCAAGGAGGTGGCACCTGCCGTCTCCCCATGAGCCGCTGCTTCCGATGATGAATGGGTGGTACACCTCGGAGCGCCTTGTCGCAAAGTTTCCAGCCTGAAGCACAGATCCCGTCATCCACTCAAAGACCCCTGCGCCAGAGTTCCAATCAAGCTTCTGTTCAAGGGGTTGAAAGCCCCCGAACATATCGATGTCACGAAACGTCTTAGCGTTAGAGCCCGTTGGAATTGAGCCAGAGACGGCCCCTGAGTTTAGGATTGAAAGCTTATACCTGTCTGAAAGGTCATTCTTTGCCATTACTTTTGGTTTCCTCGGCTTTTGGCCATGCACGCGTCGTGCTCTATTAAGTATGCCACATCATCACGTCTTTCAAAGCGCATCAGAAGTTTGCTCCTTCAGCTCGCTTCTGCAACACCTGTGACGGCGTCATCTCAGGGATTGAGCCCTTCAGTGGGTTGTCTGATGCTGGAAGCTGCATGACCTCAGAGGGCATCAGCGATTTCGTTGAGACCTGTCCTCTTATGTTTCCCGCTGAGGGCCTCTCGCTCTGCTCGTTTGCCATGTTGAATGGCTTTGAGTCAGGCATGCCTGGGATTCTAAAGAGGAACGCAAGGCGCTGTGCATTCCTTCTCTTAGCCTCATCAACCAATGAATCGCCCCTCTGTTGGATTGCGATCGTGATGTTCTGTCTCATCCTTTCGATCTCCCTGGGAAAGACGCGCTCAACCATGGCAACATCATCACGAGATGCAAGCGGGTGTTCAAGCAGCAGCTCTGGCTGCGCCAAAAAATCACGCTTTCTATTGAAATCACGCAGCCTTGTCTGGTTGACTGAGCTCGCCATCGATGAGAGGACAGCGCCTTCGTTCGCCCTGGGAATGTGCTTCATCAGCTCTTCAACTGCTGTGAGCGTCGTCTGCAGCCTTAATGCAGTCGCCCTTGGTGCAGCACGTCTGACGTATGGGCTGATGCTTGATTCAAGCACCTCTGGGTTTTCTCTGATCTTTTCGATGTCTGAGATGAACCTCTGTCGTGCCTGCTCATCAGTCTCACCCGTCGATGGCCTCGTAAGCAGCATCAATGTTGCGCCCCTTGCCTTATCGACGGGCCTTCCCTCAAGGACATCATCGATGGCTTTAAGCAGAGCAGCATCACGCTTCACGCCAAGCTGTTCAAGCGTGTATAGAATTCTTGCAGGACCAAGAGGGTCACGAAGCGTATGAAGAATGCCAGGTGCAACATGCGCGCCTGACAAACCAGCTCGAATGCTTCCTTTAAGGATACCACTCCCGATTGTTCCACCAATGCCAGCACCAACAAAAGGATGTCCGAGCGTTGCACCAGCGATGCCACCAAGAACACCACCAAGAGTTGCTCCTTGTGATGCATCTTCACCAGCTGCGTCAAGCGTCTGACGAATTCGCATTGCTTCAAGAGCATCTTCACCGACAACACTCTTGTTAAGTCTGTTTAAGTCAGCAGACTGATTTGAGATGTCTGTGGGTTTGATGTCTTTCATTCCTGGAACCTTGATGGGTTGTCCAGTGAAGGGTGTTCTGTTGAATTGCCATTGGTCTGATGAGACATCTCCGCCAAACCCTCGCCAACCTTCTCTGCGTTGTTTTTCAATCCTTTCGACAAGCTCACTCGTTCTGTCAGTGATGTTTTCAATGTCTGCAAACAAGTTTCCGTTTGATGATGATTCTTTCTTTAATTCATCTTCAATTATGTCTTCAAGCTTCTTGTTGAACGCTTCATCTGAACCCTGCATCGGTGCTTTAGCTGTTTTAAGCAGTTTAAAAGTGTCTTCACCGACAACACGTCGCAGGTCATTTTCAAGCATCGCTGTCTCATTAAAGTGTTCCATCGCCCAAGTCAAATCATGCGCAAGCTTATCTGTGTCAATTGGAAATCCATCAGCATCAACAGCACCAAGCTTTGTCATCAATCGACCAGCAACGTCATCTGACAAAGCGCGTGCAAGATTTTGTTTAATACCTCTCTTTTGCAAATTCGCAGACAATTTTCCTTTAAACTGCAAAATATCAAAGCCATCTTCAATGTTCAGCTTTTTTGCAAGAGTGATAATGTCATTTGAATTGTTTCGTGCTGAGACTGTTCCAGCATCCCAGATGATGTCAGCAAATTTTGGGTTTATTCCGTTATCAACAACAACATCACCAGAAATGCCGTGCAAAATTTCAATGACATCAACATCACCACGCTTTGCAGGAATGATTGCAACCATGGTTTTCTTTCCTCCAAGACCAGGCACAAAATCAATCTTTCCTCCAAGTGATTCAACAAGTTGTTTGTTTTCAAGTGTGTCTTCAGCAATAACTGATTTAACACTTCCAAGAGCATCTTCATTTGTGCTGATATGTTCTTTCAGAGATTTTGCAGCATCACGCTTTCTGTCTTCATATGTTCTGTCCAAGATGTTTGCACGAAGCTCTTGTCCTTCTTGTGAGAATGGTTGTCTTAAGCTGTCAATCTTTGCACGAAGCTTCCTTTGTGAATTTGTCAATTCATCGATGTCTTTGAAAGAGCCTCTTGCAATATCTTTTAGTTTTCCAACTCCTCCACCAACACTTCTCAAAGCAGCAGGACCACCAAACTCAACAACAGCGCCAAATGCTCCACCAAGACCAGCACCAAGCAATCCCTGTTTTGCCCATTCTTCTGCTGAAAATTCTCTGTCATGAACAACATCATCAGTGAGTTGTTGGCCAAGTGACCAAGCGCCGCCCTCAATCGCTGATGGAATTGCTTTCTTTATTGCTCCTTTGACACCACGTTCTCCAAGCTCACCAACACCCTTTTCAACAGCTTTGACAAGCAGGTCACCTGCAAGTCTTGGTGCTCTTTGTGCAGCTCCAATTGCTCTGCCAGCAGCCCTTCCTGCTCCAAGTTCGCCCAAGCCAGGAACAGCAAATGAAAGCAATTCACCAGCAATAATTGATTCGGGTGTTATTTCTTCAAGGTGTTGAATTGTTTCAGGTTCAACAATGCCAAGTTTCGTTCCAATTGCTCCAGCAGTTCCAAGCGTTAAACCTTGTGCAACTCCGTATCCCAATCCTTGCACGTCTTCAAGCAAAGTTGATGTTGGAGCTTGAGGGTCAAGAGCCAAGAAGCCCATTCTTGCATATTCATTTGCAACATTCGCATCGACATCGACCTCAGAAGATGTCTTTGGGTCAAGCATCTTAAGCTTTGCACCCTGCTGTGGAGTATGTGTGCCAGCAGCAAGCAGTGGAGATGCATCAATTGAAGCAACTTCTTCATATTGACCAGTGTCATGATTAAAAAGCTTCATTATTATTCTCCAAGCAAGCCAAGAATTTTTTTGCCGTACTCATTCATGTTTTTTGCTCTTTCAACTCTTTCTCTGAACGTTATTCTACCATCGGGTCCAGGATTATTTGTTGGTGCGTTCAAAGGCACGTCACTGACCAAAATGTCACGCCTTCCAGCTTGAAGCGCATTCCGAACAATTTCAGGACCTCCGTAATATGCTTTTGCAGCAAGCTCTTTATCACCCTCAAACTGTTGCAATAATTGAGCAAGGTGTTTTCCAGCACCAGCCGAAGCTTGCTTAACGTCAAATCTATCTTTGACACCAAGATTTTCTGCAGTGCTGTCAATCTGTTGAAACATTCCAGACGCTGATGACTTTGGATTCTTCGCAAGTGGATTGAATTTTGATTCATTGAATGCAATTGCAAGCAAAAGGTCTTCAGGCGCTCCAGATGCTTGTGCAGCTTCAGAAATGCTTTGTTTGATAAGTTCCCTGTTGTTCTCGGGAATGCGTGATTGCAACTTTTCAACAACAGATGGATTTGATGCTCCCAAACCCTCTATAGCTTCACTTTTTTTTTGAGGTGATTGCATACCAGTTTCATCATTCGATGAACCAGATGATGAACCAGCATTCGACACGCTTTGCATGCGACCATCAATGAAGTTGGTAAGCAAAGGTGTTTGTGGCACTCCCTTTTGTCGTTCTGTCAAAAGTGCTTCAATTGATGCATCAACAGCAGAGTCTGTCGAAAGCTTCTTGGGAATAAGACCCATCATTCGTTCAATGTCTTTGTCTGATGCGGCACCTTTGATGCCTCGCTGAAGCGTTGATGTGATAATTGAGACTTGTTGGTCCCATTCACGTGATGGATTTGTTCCAGGAATAAGTTCGCCAAATCGAGCTTTAATGTCCTTAAGCTTTCTTGCAGCGTTCAAGATGACTTGTGTTTCTTTGTTGTATCCATCACGCTGGCCCAACTCTTTCAATGCAGCATTTTGTCGTTTTGTATCACCCCTGAACGTGTCCATAATGACAGCAGCTGTTTCTGTGAGCGCTTGCGGCTGACGAGTTGATTGTTCTGCAACAAGTTTTTGTGCTTGCAGGTCTGCCAAGAAGTTTGCTCTGCTGTTCTCGTCAATGATTGATGCAAGCTTGACAGTGTTCTCAGCCATCTGTTTGTCAATCTTTGCAACCATTTCTGCACCCTGAGCAATTTTGAGCTGTGATGTTGTATCTGCCATTTGCTTATCAAGTTCAAGTTTCACTCCTTGAAGTTTGATGTTTTCAAGAGCAAGGACAGCAGCATCTTCATCGTTGAATTGGTCACGAAGGTCTTGAAGCGCTGACCTTCTTTTTGAAACGACATCACCCATCTTTGACAGTTTTGCTCTTTGTGCCATAATGTCGTTGCTGATGTGATTATTGATGATATCAAGCGCTGAGTTTGGACCACGGCTGAGACCAGAACCCAGACCTCCAAGAAGAGCGCCAACAACCGCAGCAAACTTTTGGCCATCTGAGCGACTGTCCCACCATTGTCCAGGATTGATATCTGCTTTTTCATACGCTTGTTGTGCTTCTTCAAGCTTTGAAAGTGCAACATTTTGGTCGAACTGTCTGCGCTCGTTCATCAAACGTTGTTCTTCTTCACGTTGCTTTTGACGTTTTATCTCTGCATCCACGAGTGCAGACTTTGCTGTTTCAAGCTGGGCTGTTGCAAGAGCTTGTGATGATATTGCTTCTTTTTCACGCTGCGCAGCATCTGAATAATCATTCAAGATGCCCATCTCAGGTGTCTGACGTTGAGGCACGCCCCTACGCGCCGCCGCCCGGGCCCGCGCCGCCGCCAAGATGCCCATCTCAGGTGTCTGACGTTGAGGCACCAAGGTCTGTTGCTGTTGTGGCTGTTGAACGATTGAAGCTGAACTCTGCGGTCGAGGAACTGGTGGAAGTTCTGTCTGCGCATTTTGTTGTTGTTCATTAACAACAGGCTGCAATGATTGAGCAAGGCCCAGTGTCGTATCTGTCGCTGACGGAAATTGATAATCACCAATTGAAATTCCTGTTCTAAATCCTGGAGGCGGAAGGCCAATCACTCTTTCTCTTGGAACTACTGGAGCTGTCTGTGCTTCTTTCAATAGTGGAACTCTAAGGTCTGTCGGAACATCAGCATCAATGTTTCCTGCACTCCGTCCATTTAGTTCATTTCTGTCAATCGGTGGCGCTGGTTTCTGAAATGCTGACAAATCAGGAACAGTTTGAGCGCTTGACGAAACAGGGGCGGAAACGGGAACGGGAACGGGAAAGCTCAAGCCCGTCAGCTCTCTTAATCTTGCACGCTGTTCTTCAGAAAGACCATTCAAGACATCATCAACATTTGCCATTTACTTCTTCTCCAACTTCTTTACTCTATCGTTCATTTCAATTAAAGCAGCAATTGTGGCTGATGAAAGCTTTCTCGCGTCAAGCGTCTTTGTGCCATCTGATTGTTCGCTGACGATTGCTTTGCCCATTGGTCCAGCTTTTTCAACGTCTTGAGCCATAATGCCGAGTTGTTCTTGTCCATCATCAACACGAAACTTCATGGCACGAAGCTGTTCAAGCAATGCTGTGGCATCACCATCTGAGGGCTTGATGTCCTGCTTTCGTCTTTCATCACTGATGATGGGAAGAGAACGAATCAGACCGAGTGGTCCTCCACCCATTCCCGAAGCAGACATTCCACCCAAGCGTCCTGCAGAAGAAGACATTCCTCCAGCTTGTGCCATGCCTTCGACAGAGCCCATTTTTCCATATGCGTTTTTTGTTTCCATTGCAGCACGAGCACCGGGGCCACCAATTGCACCTGCTCCCTGCTCAACAATGTTTGTACCTCCAGGTTTAAGCATTCCTGAAAGTTGGTCTTTTAACATTCCAATAAAGTCCATTATGCGCCCCCACCAGACGCGCCTGAGCCGCCCGCAACTGCCATGATACCACCAAGGCCGCCAAGAAGACCACCTGCTCCACCAGCAAGAAGTGTTGCCCAATCTTTCTCCGACATTTCACCAGCGCGTTCAGCAAGCCACCTTTGCAGCGCAGCAGCTTGGTCTGCTTGTTCGCCAGCCATCATCAACTTTTGAGCATCCATGTTTGCTCTTTGTTGTGCTTCTTCACGTGACATGCCCATTGCAACATATTGCGCTTCTTGTTGTGCTTTAAACTGTGCCATGTTGTTTGCAGCTTGTTGATTTGCAAGACTCGTTTGCTGTTGGAATGCAGCATTCTGTCCGGCAGTTGTGTTAAGCATTCCAGCGTTCGCAAGATTAAGAGCTTGTTCTTGTCCAATTGCAGTGTTCAACACTCCGCCCAGGCCGCCAATAGCACCAAGTTGTTCTTGAAGACGCAGTGTTGCAGCATCACTTGCACCCTTTTGTCCAATTATTCCTTGTGTTTCACGAAGTTGTGCAGCACCACCAGAAGCACCAAGCCCACGCGCTGATGATTGCAAAGCAGCAGCTTGCGCAAGAGCTCTATCTTGTCCCTGTCGAAGCTGTTCATTCGCCAACGAAGGACCAGTTCCAGCAGCCATTCCCTGCAATTGTCTAATCAATGCAGCCCTATCACCCTCATATATTGAACCTGCTCCAAGTGATGTTCCACCAATGTTTGCAGCTGATGAACGTTCAGCGTTGATGCCAGCAACATTCTGCATTCCCGCTTGTCTTTCACGTTCTCCTGCTTTTCCGATAGCTGAAGCATTGCCAATCTCATAATTCCTATGAGCACGGTCATTCTTTTCTTGGCGGCGTCTACGAACTTCTTCAGGTGACATGCCAAGTGAATCAGCTTCAGCTTGGTCAGGGTCTTGTTTCTTATCATTGCTTGCGAATGGGTCAATGTCGTTTGCTACACCCGCAATGGTATCCCATAAGCTCATTTGTTATATTCTCCTAACTCTATTGTTTCTAAATTGATTCATCATCGGCCTCACTTTAAACTGTGCGCACTCTAATGAAAATGCAGAACCAGTTGAATGTCCGTCTGAGAACCTCAATGATATTCCTTGACAAACGTTATGTCTAAGTATGTGGTGAGACTCAAGGGCTCCAGAAACAGCCATTGTTGTTGTGTCACTTGACCACTTTTCTGTGTGTGTTTCACCAAGAAAGCTTGCTGTGACTTGGAAATTGCAAGCATCAAGCCTTGTTCCATAAACATCAACACGCTGACAAACGCCTGCTTGCTGCTTTGTTCCTCCAGGATTAAAGAATGGTGTTTGAATTGCAAATTCATAGGCGTTGCCAGCATCTGAAAAGACTTCTTCAGACGAAACAGCAACTGTCGAAGCGCTGTGGTTTAAGACTGTTGTTGAACCATTCCATTGGATTGCATCAATTGCTGTCAAAGAAGACTCATGTGTGACCCATCTGTTGAAGTCATAACAAAACACAAGCGCTGAACCATCGTCAAGATAAAACCGAACTTGTCTGTCTGATTCAATATGAATTGAAGAAACAATTGAACGTCCGTCAAAAGCATCTTGAACTTCATCACCAATGTCACGAACATCGCCACCAGTTCCCATCAGTTTGATGCCAGAACGTGACAAAAAGAAGACGCCCAATGGAGTTTCAACAACGCTGTTTCTGTTTATGCACCCGACATCTGACCTCAACAGCTGTGGGTCTGAAAACGATTCACCAGCTTGTGTGTTGTCAGGGCCTCGTCCTCCAAGTGCAAATATTGCATCATCTTTGAGCACAAGCAAAATGTCACCAAGAGATGCAAGTGATGCAACTCTTCCACCATCTGAGGGCACTCTGATGCGTTGTTCAAGGCTGAATTCAGGACCTATGCCAAGGTTCTGTTCCTTTGAGAACCAGAGGATGTCATTGCCCCTGACGCGTTCGACGACCCACAGCCTGTTCCTGTGCGAATGCACGACATCAGACGCTGGTGGTGCTGTGTTGTTCGTCACCCCTCCAGCCGTGAAGATGATATCGTTATCGATGATGCTTGAGTCAGCGGATGTGTCAGCTATAGTGATGTAGCTCTGTCGCGGGTCGTTTATCGCTGGGTTGCTGGCGCTTGTCACCCGATAGAACAGGCTGGTCTCAGACTGGTTGACAGTTGTCCTATAGGGTGTTATCAGGACTGTGTCGAGGTCATCACCGAACGTGAGCGTCGGCAGCCTTATCGTGATGGCGTTCGTTCCTGATGAACCCGTCACATCGACCCTTGCACGGGGGCTTGCTGCAGACGTGTGCTGGTTTCCCTGTGCATCGACCCTGTCGTACGTCAACCTGTAGTAGTACGTTCCTGAGGCGATGAGGCCAGGATACGGACTGACCGTGAAGTTTTGCCACGTCGATGACGCAGATGGGTTGAGGTCCCTTATGTCTGGAAATAGATGGTGACCTAGGTCAAACGGATGCGATGTGTCCAGGGCCCTTAAAGAGCCTCCTCCCAAGACTGTCAGAGAATGTGAAGCATCAACCATTGACCTTGATGGAAGTGTGTCTATTGTCTGCGCTTGCACATTGTTTGCAACAGTCAGCTTTGAACCCTCAACATCTGTTATTCTTGTCGAATAAACAAAAGGGCAAGTGAATTTGCTTGTGTCATGCAACCTTCGAATCCATCGAGGAAGTTGTGTTTGGTCTGCACCTTCACCTGATATTGAAAGTCTTGCAACAACAGAACCACTTTGGTCACAGACAAAATTTGTTTGCTGAAGGGGTCCATCATGTGAAACGCCCAGCAAATGTCTTGATGTGTCACCAGACGTCTTCCAAGGTCTGAATGGGTTTGAAGACAATCCTGCACGAAGCTTGTATGACTCTATTGAAGATGTGACACTTGTTGCTGCATTCGTGCCAGACGTTATTGTGAATGATTTTATTTGGTTAAAACCGTGATTTTCATCTCCATTGAATGAACCAGAGCCAGCGCCTTCTATTGGTGCTTGATATGAAAGATACCACTTAACTGAAGACGTATTTGTCATGACGCCACCAGCATAACGAAGTGAAGCATTTGATGAAGAAGCAACAATGTCAGCAGCGTTGTAGAGATAACTTAGATTTGAGTTCAGTGAAGCATTTGTCACAATTGCACGAACACCATTCGGTGTGAGATTATACATTGCTGCTGACACGCCTCGAGTGCCCATGGTCGTCATGCCATAAAGTGTTGCTGCAGCAAAGCCCCCGATGTATCTTGTTGATGTTGTGCCATCTTCATCAATTGATGTTAAGTTCAGCGTGTTTGAAGGAGTTATCCAACCAAGCACTGCAACAGCATCTCCTTGATTGTCTTCTTGCGTAGGACTAAAAGCGACAGCATCAAACCTCTGTCCATAAAGGCTTGATGTTAAGCTGTAGAATGCTGCTGATGACGTTAGCAGCGTTGGATTAGAGATGTTGTATGGTTGTGATTGAACAAGGTATCGATAAACCAGGCCTTGTTGCGAACCAGAAGCTTGAAAATAGAAGATGTATGTTCTTCTGTCACATGTCACAACACGAACACAGGGCTCGATGATAACAGAAGGGTCTTTTGACGTCAAAGCGACATCATCGACAACCCTGTCACCAGTTTGTGAATCTATAACGCTGTAATGAATGCTTCCAGATGGCTCATCAACAAACCAAGCATAAACGTCAAACTGTCCGTTTGCACCATTCGACAACGTGTCCATAGATGGAGACTTTTTGTTTTTGACGCCTGCTTCAATGCCAATGCTGTCGATTGAACATGCTGTGTGCTTGCCAAGCGTCATCCAGCTTCCGACGTTTGGTGACCAGCCGACAATTGAACCAGTTGTGATAAGAGCCAACGTCTGTGATGCTTGATTCTCAATTGTTGCAAGGCTTAAAGCACCTTCGTTGATGCCTGCTGTCGAACCACTGATGTTTGCTGTTGTCAGTGCTGAAAAACCAGAACGCTTTTTAATGCTTCCGTCGTGCGTTATTGTTGCATTCTTTGCTTCAAGAAGTGATGGAGTCAGCTTTTCATCAATGCGCTGATTTAGTCCTTGATTGAAAAAGAATTCTATGTTTCTGAATTCAGCCATTAAAACACCCAAATGTCAAGCGTTGCTGCTGCAGATGCTTTAAGCCTGATGATGCGCGAAGGCTTTTCAACATCGAACGAACGAGCAATATTAACGACATCAGAAGCATTGACAACAAAAGCGCCCACCGGCTCTCTGCCAAGCGGATGAGCAACGTCAGTGAATTCAGCTGAAAGTTGAACACTTCGCAGAAGCGTGCCGTTGATAATTGGCGATGTTGCGACATGTCTGCTGATATCTGTCGATGGTTCACGAAGACGTGAAACAGTCTCTTTTGGACGTGCAGATGGCGTTGGCTTGTTTGTTGTCATATCACCATCTCCATCCGCCATCAACATCATTGACATCAACGATTGTCTTCGGCATGTCGTCAGCCAGCCTGCCAGCAACAGACCTTATTCTTGTCAAGACGTTTGCTTTCTCTTCTTTTATACCCTCTAGCGGTTCAAGCATCTTTGTTCGAACTCTGTCTGCGACTTCTAAAACGAGCCACTCTTCAAATCCGTTGTGCCCTTCTATTGTGTCAGTCAGTGCAAATGAACCCGTGACAGCAGGAATGTATAACACTCTAAATTCTTCTGTTCCTGAAGGCGATGGAATAAATGTTATTGCTTTTTGGGTCCCGCCAGACGTGTCTGAAAAATACCACGCGACGCTTGATGCTTGTGTCGTGAAAACATCGACTTGATTGACGCTCCAGCCAGTCGTTCCTTGCATGACATTTCTGTATCTTGGTGAGACTTGCTTAGCTTCTGACCAATATCCATTTTGTTGTCGAACGTCAATTGCTCTAATCTTATATGCTCCAGACGGCAATGCATATGCTGCTTGGCTTCCAGTGACTTGTGCTTGATAACGTGCAGAGCCACCGAATGACCAAATATCTTGTGACGTTAATTCATCTAACAACTTTGTATATGCATCAGTGAGCCAATCACGCAATTCAGCATCTGTCATAAACTCTTCATATCCAGAAGATGCTTCTATGTTAGCTTTGAGACGAATGCGGTCAATGAGTTCTTGGACTGTGAATGTTCTCATTTGACCCTCTTCTTCATTTTTGTTGTTGAAACATCTTGCTTAGACCCAGACACTGTTATGGGTGATGTATCACTTCTTCCAGATGGAATGACCCAGTCAGGCCCAGTACTTTTAGGGTCACTGAAATCTTGCCTTTCAATTTCGAGGTCAAAGCCTTCATCAACTCCCTCTTTTTGCATCAACTCTTTCATGATTGTTTCAAGGGCTTTCATAAGTTCGTCACCCTTTGGCTCTTGCGCCTTCTTGGGTTCATCGATTTGTTTTGCCTTGTAACCCATCATTCCCGATGAATCTTTGACTCCAATGCTTTCTCTGAGCCTCTGGCGATTGAAGTCTGGGATGCTGTTGGCCTTGATTGCATCAGCCCTGACGTCAGTGTCGAGCAGGCCAGCTTCAGGAATGAGATTTGGCATGCCAAGTGACTTTCTGCTTTCCATGATGCGACCTGGACGACGAAGCTCCAAGAAACTTTTCATGACTTCTGCTGCAAGTTCATCTTTTAACTCTTTGCCAGCTTTTCCTTTCTTTTCAAGCTTAAGAAGTCCTTCTGCGTAGCTGTCAAGGAAGTGCCTTTGAACCATCTCTTGGACGTCTGCACCAAACTGTTGTGGTGGCCTGTCACTCATTTCAGCAGGAGATGTCGTTGCAGATGTGGCAAGGAGCAATTCAAGCTTCTTTTTGTCGTCTTCAGAGAATGCCATCGTTCAATGCTCCTTTGCAGAAGAAGCATGCTAACAACTTTAACATTACAGCATGCTTCTTCTGCAAGAATTTATCCAATCTTTTTTTCAATAATCTGAAAGGTCTTCGTCATCGTCTTCTTCTTCGCTTTTGTCAGTATCTGAACATGCTGAAAAGAACACGGAAAGCGCATCAGACAGCTTGCTTGCATCATCAGCTTTAAATGCTTTAAGAGCGCTCTTTGCTGCAGCAAGCTTAACTTTCTCCATTTTTTCATCCATCATGGGTTAGTTCCTGTCGTGATCTGCGTGCTGTTTGAAAGCTTGAAATGGAAACTTGCTGTCAAGTTCGCAATTGGAGTGACAACATCATTCTTTGTTGAACCAGAGAAATGTTGAACAATTATTGTTCCTGATGCAAATAAGAGTGCATTATTGAGTGCAGGCAAAAACTGTGTTCCTCCTCGAGAACCGCTTGTCATCGTACCGCTGTTTATAAGCGATGCATCAAAGCCGACAAGCCTTCGATACTTTTGAACATTATTTTGATTTGGCAAGCCTCCCGATACGCCTTGAATAAGCCCTGGCTTGCCGAATGTGACAATAATATCACCTGGTCGTGCATAGCTTGAACTAACTGACGCGATACCGCCATAGCTTTCCCAACGAACAACGTTACCCGTTGAACCCGTGATAAAAACTGTGCAATCGATAAACTCAGCCTGTGGGACTGTGTCTCGTGCTAGGTATGTCTGTGGTTTTCCCATTTTATTTTTCCTCTGTGGTGCATCCCGTCAAGGGACCACCAGAGATCCTGCTGGACGAGGCGGTTAAGCATCACCCAGCAGGACCGTGGTTAAAGTGATTAACGAAGCGCCGCCACACCGTTTGCTCCAGGGTTTGTGCAGTATAGCTGCGCAAAGCTCTGTAGCCTAAACTGTTGAGCAAAGTCAGTCGTGACACGTGAGATCTTGCTTCCATCCATGTCATCGAACTGGACCAACGGTCCTGTGCTCAATAGCTTCCATGTATCAAGCTGCAGCGCGTATGCGCGTCCACGAGGACAGTGCCTATCACCCACGACCTTGACGGGTCCCTTATCTGTCATGATGACGAACCCACCGAAGCCGATGACTGCGGTGTTAGAACCATCCTTATCGCTCTTGTAGATAGAAGACCTTGCCTCTGCTTCCTCGCTAAGCTCATGGACCTCTGTCGGGTTCATCACGACGACGTCGACCTTCTCACCGACGCCGAGGTGGTGGATCTTCTTAAGCAAGAACTTCAATGTTCCAAAGATCGATCCTTGGTATGACACTGATACGCCAGCAAGCTTGCTCCTGCTGACGCTCCTGTCAAGTGAGTTCAACGTTTGGTTTGATGCTGTCAATGACTGTGGCAACCAAGCGCCAAAGCCCTGCAGCGCAGCGTTGTCATCGCCAGATGCTGAATAGAGGTACGCTGTCGTGCCCCAGTTCGTCGCCGTCGCGTTCAATGCTGAATCAAGCTCAATCACTCCAGTCTCATAATCGATCCCAACGATCTCCTTGACGCTGTCTGCACCAGATGTCTGGTAGGGCGAGCCACCAGCTGTCGCTGATGCCGTGATCCGCTGGCCAAGGAAGAAGTTATAGATGTCATCTGGCTCAGCCAACGAGACCTCTGTCGCTGATGCGCTTGTTCCTGTCGCAAGCTGGCCGATGACAGCCGTTGAATCGCGGAAAAGCTCAATCGACAGCTTGTTTGACAGACCGTTGACAGCCTTGTCCATCTCACGCTTCAACAGGTCAACGAAGCCCACGCCGCCGGCGCCCTGTGCACGCTTCAACGCTTGGTTTGAGATGTTGACAGCAGCGTACGTTGCGACCTGCTCAATGATCATCCTGTTGTACTTAGATGTTACGACAGACGCGTTTGTGATCGCGACGGTGCCATCGTGAGAGACTGCGCCATGGACGGTGTCCTCGATGTCGAACGTGATGGCGAGGGGACCACCCTGCCAGTTAAAGCGCTGTGGAATGAGCCCAAGCGTTGGTCTATCTTTGTATGTTAACGTGTCGAGCTTTGTCTGTGGATACAGCCTCTTAAGCCCATTTTCTACCTGTGAGTATACTACTGACATAATGTGTTTCTTGCTGCATACAGCAGCATCAACAGCACACCAGAATTTGTGATGCGCTGCACTCTAAGAGCTTGCCAAAGCTTAAACACACCCTCGAACTGGTTCAATCATCACCATTGAGTGAAGCCCTTCGCCAGTTGTCAAATTCTCTGATCACAGCGGCCTCGACCTCTGCGTCAGTGATGTGTTTGGAGGCATTCTCAGCCGTCCTCTTTGACAACGAATGGACAGAAAGCTGGTTTGCAGCGCTGTCATCAACGGAGCCCTCGGAAACTTTATTACCATTGATATGTATCTGCTTCGATTGTTTTTTAGAAAGCTTCGCCGAGACGGGTTCATAGACTGCACGGAGGCGCTTTTCTAGGACATCTAGCGCCTGCTTTGGAGTCAGGAGCGCTCCGTTATTCTTCTTTGCATGCTCTAGGCTTATCTGTGCGACGCTCTGTGCGACCTCTGCCCTGTCATACGCAGAGGCAAGCTCATACGTCGACTCATCAGCAGCGAGCCGTGCAGCCTCAGCCCTATAGCCGTCAAGGAGCGTCTCAAGCTCCTCTTTCTGTTCGATCTCCTTGCGTCGTGCTTCGGCCTTTGCTGTCGCCTCAAGGAGGGCACGTTGCTCAGCATCGAACCTCATCTCAAGCTTCTTGATCCGTGCAGTGTTGACGTGCTCTGGCTTCAACGAACCACCTGTGATGACATGCGTCAGCCTGTCGAATGCGTCTATCGGATCGATCCCAATCTTTTCAAATATCTTCGTGTCACCATCAAGCAACGCCTCAAGGAGCTCCTGCTTTGTGAACGTCTCTGGCGATGGCTCTTCCTTGATGTTCTTGGAAGCCTTGAGGCTGGCGACCTCCTTCCGCAGGGCGTCTATCTCCCTTTCCCTTCTCGTCAGCTCAAGCAGCTGTTGCGGGTTGTCATCAACATCAGGCTCCCGTGTGCCCTTGGGTTCATCGACACCCTTTGATGGTTGGCCATTGGAATTGCCGTTTCCCTGTGCTGGAGCATCGGCTGGAGCATCAGGCCCCTGCTTGGCATCTTGTTGGCCGGCGAGCTGTGATGTGAACAGCGAATCGAACTCAGATGCTATGGCAAGCTCCTCTTGTGAAAGGGCTGCAGCGACAGTCGCTGGATCGGTGATGTTATCTTGCATTTCCATTATCTTCTTTCCTCTTTATATCGACTGGCCCTGCTGGGGAGTCGGTGCTTGTTGCGTTGCTGGCAGCACAGGAGCCAGCTCAGCGATCAATGCTTTAGTGTTTGCTAAGAATGCCCTAAACCTATCGATGATGTCTGGGCCTGCGCCGTCAGCATCAGCCTGTATCAGATGACCCCTTATGAGCTCATGGATGACTGGCAGATCATAGTACTCCTGGGGTTGCGGCATCGCTGCTGTGGCGTCTGAAAGGGCGGCAGCGATGCGTTCAGAGAGCTTATCGTTGGCTGTCAGGCCTGCCACAAAGCTCTCTGTGTCTGGAAAGTCCAAGAGCGCTGGAGCCTTCTCTGGCGGGATGATCCCAAGGTCGACAAGCTTCTGCACATTATCGATCTTTGCTGCTGGAGTCCTGCCGAGCGCTGAGACCTGCGACCTGATCACGTGGTTTGGAAGCGTGTCTATGTCAAGCCATTCCCTGGGACCCTCGATCGGAAGCTTGCAGCCTGCCTCGATGGCATCTAATGCTGCATCAAGCAAGAGGACTGCACACTGTGCCTGGAATTCCTCATACTGCTTTTGGTTGACAGCGTACCTGTTGTCTTGGATGCTGTTTGCTTCACGGATCGCCCTGCCAGAGGCGTCTGGACCCATGGGTGAGAGGCCAGCGGCGCCAGACTGCGACTGTCCCTCTGTCTCATACATCATTGCCCTAAGGTATTCACGGTATTGAGCAAACTGTGGAGGGACTGCTGATTGGAATATGAACTCTGGAAGGCTTCCCGCTGAGTACACCGCACCAAACGTGTTATCGACGCTGCTGCGAGTGCTTTGTGGTATGGACTTAAGGTCATTAGCGTCCTTGACGACCGCGATCGGACGGCACGTCAGGTCCATCGCGCGTTCCTCTCGCTCTGTGCAGGAGTTCATCCTCATCTGCATGTCGACCAAGTGCGCTGGAACGCCCGTTCCAAACATCCCGACAATGGGCTTTTCCCAGTGCAGTGTCGCAAACGGGTACCTCTTCTTCTTGAGTGGTCTCTTTGACAGGATGCCCAGCGGACAGCTTGTTATGACGACGCCGTCTTCGTAAAACGGTGAACCCCTATAACCGCTGGGCAGCTTGAAGCTTTCGATGATCTCAACGAGCTTTGCTTGACCATTGAGAGACGGTGAGATTATGCTGTTAAATGAGACGCCAGCAGCATCCATGACCATCCTGTACTGCTTTGAGCTCTTCTTGAATTGTGCTGCAAGCATGTCTGCATCGATCCAGCTGATGACGTGCAGGTGCTGCGGATCTCCATCGAACGCGGCATTCCTGTCGACTAGGATGTTAAAGGGCATTATGCGTGATATGCTTATTCCTGATGCATCGCCTGTTATCCTAAGGAACGATGTGCCCGTGACAAGAGCAAACTTCAAGCACTCCCTCTGCAGCTGTGAGATGTTCGTGATGTTTGAAAGCTTCTGGACGTTCTTGTCGAGGGCCTTGCAGCGGCGCTTTTCATCGAACGTTCCTCCTTCTGTCAGGAACCGTATCGTGCTGTCAGTCTTGCCCTGGTCATTGTATATCGTGTTGATGATCGATGCAGTGACGTTGATGTTCGCTGTCGGGCGCATGCTTGGAGCATTCGAGGTGGGGGCATGGAGGTGGACATCGAATGGTTCATACGTCGCTGGCGTCAGGCCCACGCGGTGACCATTGGTGTATATTTCTAGGTTCGTCTCGCAGCAGTCCCTCTGTTGCTGTGCGTCTGCTGTGCATGATGCGACGGATGACTTGATCATCTTGAACAGCTCATCATCAGATGATTCTTCCCACCATCGAGCGCTTGATATGTCTTGGTTCATCGTCTATTCTCCATTGCTAACTTGCTCCTGTATTCTCTCCACCCTGGCTGTCCCCATGTGGGCTTTGGTTCCTCGACACGTGGAATATGAGCACGCCAGTGCATCGACTTTCTCCATGCGTAGTAGCATGCATCGATGACATCGCTGTGGATTCCACCGGTCGCTTTAAGCGTAACGCCACCAGCAGACGCTGACCTCCTCCATGTGACCTTCGACATCTCATCGACAAGCTGCGGCGTCACATCCCTAGAGACCCTAACTATTCCCTTGCGCAGCTCATCGTCGAACATGCGAAGCCAGTTGTCCTTGTCGACCTTGTCTGCGGCTGATATCGTGACGCTCGTCTCCGTCGCTGCCCTGATGCGTGCTGACCAGTCGTCTGCGAACTTCTTTGCGTTGTTGCTGAAATCACAGACGATGGCGGCGATGTTATGCTTGACGCTGAGGACCTGTCCGTCATCAAACTTCATGGTCTGCGGTTGTGACCACCTGTTGATCGTGTCAAGCAGCTGTTGGCCCAGTGCATCCCATCCCTGCTTTCTCTTTGTGAACTCCTCTAGGACGTAGAGCATGCGGCCCTCAGGTGCAGGGCGCCTCCTATCGTATCCAACGACGCACAACGCATCAGCGTCAGAGTGTCCTGTGTCCATGCCGATGATTATGTCCAAACCAGGAAGCGCTTGCGTTCCCAGGTCTTCGATGTCGTCTTGAGACAGCTTGCAGAGGCTTGGGAGGCCCTTGAATGCATTGATGTGCTCATTCCAATGGAACACTAGGTCTGATTCATCTGAGGCCCATATGCCCTTGTATTCCCTTAAGAAGCGTGCTGATGACGGCGACAGGTTGAACTTCTTGCACTCTTCGTCGAATATCTGCTCAGCCGTCATCGGGCGTCCCTCTGCTAATGAACGCTGCTCTATCAGGAATGAGTTGTCACCGAGGTCCCAGGGACCAAGCGGAGTGAAGCCGTGGTTGTTCTTTGTGCCATCCGGCTGTGTGACACCCACAAAGCACTCAAAGAAAAAGCCGGATGGCACGACATCTGGCGTCCCGATCATAGTGATGCGGCCACCACCCTGCGCAAGCGTCGGACCCAAGCTTTCCTGGACAAGGCGCTGCAGGTCTGGGATGTCCTTCGCTTCATCTATCACGACGAGGTCATAGAACGTTCCTCGAAAGCTATCAACAGCAGACTTGTTTGGACAGCCAGTCAGGCGGAGCTGTGACCCATTTGAAAAGCGGACGAGGGCCATGCTGTCGTGCATGTAAGCGTCTGGAAAGTATTCACTGACGAGCTGCTTGATCTCACGCCACACGTATTCCTTCACGTGGTCTAATGAGATGCCTATGAAGATGCATTTAGCTCCTGGTTTTGTGACGCACGTGTTGATGCAGTCTATCGCACAGTACATGCTCTTTCCCCAGCGGCGACCGAGGCACAGGCACTTTAGCTTTGCGTTGTGCTTAAACACGAACCTCTGTCGTGCATGCAGCAGGCGGAGTGGGTCCCATGCAAGCTTTTTCCTTGCTAGCGCCCTCAGGGCTGCGACCTTCTGTAAAGAAACGTTTGTCATACACCAGTGCTTTTACATCGCTTTAAAAGCGTTATCGAAGCCATCTTTCTTCTTCTTTCGTTCCTTCTTCGCTGGTTGTTGAACAGCTTGTGAAGGAGCTATGGGTTGCACATCAGAGACCATTGGTCCCTGGACTGTCGGTGTGTGTTCTGCAGCAGGCCAGCCCCTCTGAAAGTTAGAGACATTGACGTACATGACGCCGTGTGTGCCCGTGACCTTGATCACGTTGTCTGCTGGCGTATCCATCGTGATTGAGACGCACTGGCCAAGCGATTGAGCGTTAGCTGAACGAAACTTTTCACCAACCTTGACAAACGTTCCAGATGATGACAGCGTGTTGTCGCTGAACATTGCTTTTTCAAAAAAAATCATGCTTTAAGCTCTCCCTTGCTTTTCTTGTCGAACTGTTCTTCTAGCTCACGTGATAACCTGATCGCCACAGGCTCCAGCGCTTCAAGCTGACCCATCATTAAGTAAGGGCCCATGAAGACAAAGCTTGATGAATGCAACCACTCAAGCTTCCATGAGTCGCGGCCCGGGACCAGCGGGTCTGCGTAGCCGTTGTGCGTGACGTGTGATGGAGCGAACGCATACAGGCATGGAACGTCTTTAACGATGCCAAATGAAGCCATTGCTGATGTCGCGATGTTCATCTTTCTAAGCAACGGTTTAACGTAGACATGCCATAGGACTGGAACGCTTCCATCTGATGTCGGTGCAGCCTGCACGACGAGACAGCCAGCGAGGGCGGGTGACTTCGGATCAGCGATGACCCAGACTGCATCATGCAGGAGCCATGTGTCTAGGAGAAGCTTCACCTCAGACGTCAGCATCCCTGTCGGCACGCTTGGTGTGAGACGGGCGCTGTGGTAGCCCCTGCCCTTGTTCCTCTGCTTAGCGACTGGGACCTCTAGGCCGATGCCCTTGCGGTCTGAGAGTATCTGGCCCCTGCCGTCGATGCGGATCGCTGTGAATGTCGGTGACTGGAGGTGGACCTCCCTGATGGATGTCTCAACGAATGCCCTCTCTTCTTTGAATCCAGGGTCGCTAGGGCGCTTGTGCTTCCTTAGGACTAGCCCAGTCTTTCCCAGTGGGAGGTTGATGTCTGTCATGATACGTTGCTCCTTAGCTCAAGCATCTCGTCCTCTAGCTTCATCTTTTTTTCTTCCTTCTCTATGTCTTTTATCAGCGCGCGAAGCTCTTCTGCAGACATCCTGTCAAGCGTATCATCAACGACTTGCGTATCACGTGCTCCCTCGTCCTCAGTCTTCTTGATGCGCATTATCGTTGTCATGTAGCTTGTCAATGTCTGAGACGTCATAGGGTCTAACACTTCATCAGATGGCCTAGATGATATCAGGCGGATCTGGTTTGCTATGACTGCATAACCCATGTCGATGATGTCTGTCGGCGATGCGACTATCAACTCATCTGTGCCCGTTTGCTGATTGACTGTGCGGGCGATAAGAATGCGCCGGTGAGGATTGCGCTTGACAGTTGGGGGCGCTGAGACGTTGATGGGCGGGTTTTCACCATGAGGATTGTTGATATCGCCCAGGGCTTTGACAGTCTGTTTAATCTGGACTG
>Ga0208147_1000099_pt1 | contig 33744 bp, 48 predicted proteins | sample DEB3_08_DNA_FD_184520 | JGI IMG/M metagenome (GOLD analysis project Ga0208147, IMG submission 184520) | Aqueous microbial communities from the Delaware River and Bay under freshwater to marine salinity gradient to study organic matter... | ecosystem: Environmental > Aquatic > Marine > Coastal ... | reverse complement strand
TGCCGCACCGCTGCCGATAGAGCTTAGCGCACCAAGGGCAGAGAAGACCCCAGAAGCCGCAGAGGCTATGCCACCGATTGCGGTAGCTGCCGTTGAGACGGTGCTGATCGTTCCGGCTGTCGCGCCGAAAGCACCGAGAAGGGGAGCAATGACTAATTCCATCTTACTGACCCGCGCTCACCTGATATTCTAGGAACAATAGCGTCATCTTCAGCGGCACAGATTGGGTGACGGTAATGACGCCCTCATAGTCAAAGCCTAGTAGCGGCCCTATCTTTTTGATGCCCGTATATTCAGCCACGGGTTCATCGAGAACTTGCGTATCAAACTGCCGGAATGGGATGACTTGCCCATTGATAGACGCGGCCTGTGTCTCGTAGAACTGCGGGGTAACTTCGATAATGCGCTTCTTGAACCCGCGTAGCGTCCCGCTCTGAAGCCTTGGTTCGACAGGCATCGTCTTAACTTCGACACTGTAATCCAACCCGACCTGATAGGTGCTTACCGCCGCACGGGAGAAGGTGATGACGCCGCTCGAATTGGCCGTAGCATCTGGCAGCACAACACCATCCGCGATGATCTTGACCGTCTTGCCAGCAAGGTTCGCCGCAGTAACGCTGCTCCCACTTGTCCCGGTCACAGCACAGTCAACCGTCAGAGTATTGTCAAACCGCTCGACAAAGTATCGCTCAACGCCGTCGATCTCACGCCACACCGCCGCATAGATCGTATCGACATCCACACCGACAGCCAAGAACTCGCCGTCTGTTGTGAACTCAGATGGCGCAATGACTTGCTGGGAGCGAAGCATTGAGTAGCAGACTATCGAGCCGTCATCGCCATTAACGATGTAAAGCTGGTCGCTTTCATCCGTCGAGGTGGCCCGACGAATAGCCATATCAACCGGCGTCTTCAGAAGGTGAGAAGACAGAAGCGAGATACGGTTAGTGATGTAAGCAGCCTCAACGTCCGTATAGACGAACTCGTTAAGAGACTTGCCCTGCCGCTGCACGAAGAGCGTTCCAGAGTCAATGCCAACAGGCTTGATCGACGGCTTGCAGCCATTTCGTGTGGCGATCTTCACGAAGAAGTTCGTTGGCGTGATTGGCTCAAGGGTAGCTTGCGGCACATAGAACTCAGAGCCGGTTGTGAAGAATTGCAAGTCACGGCCTGACAGGCAGTTCACAATGGCATTGAGTTGGTTCGTGTCGACGGTGGACTCGACGGCCTCATCATCCAGAGACTGCCCTTTGTCGAAGTCAAAGAAGCGCCCGACAACAGAACCCCAGACAGTAGAAGGACGACTCTTGCTACCGCCGAAGTAAAGACGGCCCTCATGGAAGGTAACACTCTTCGGCCAACCGCGACCGGAAGACCATACATCTTCGTAGCCGCTCTGAACTTCCCACTCACCAGAGTTGTAGGCGCTTGTTTTATCGAATGGGATTTCAGTGACAGCAAGTACCTTAGAAGAAGAAACGTAGCCAATGATGCGGGCAATGCCGAATCCATAACCTTCTTTGATATGGATATATTGCCCGACATCTGCCGCAGTGAACGCGCCGCCACCAGCGGTTAATTCAACGGTTCCCTCTTTTGCTGAGGGAGTTAATGAATGGCTAGGCGATGTCTTCGTTAGGGTGAAGGCATACTTCGGGATGAAGTCAAAGCTGATTGCAGATACCGTCCAGCTTGCATCCGTCGCACCGCGCACCAGCTTCAGAGGAGCCAAGTCTTCATGCACGAACAACATCGTGTCGGCGGACTGCGCGTAGTTAAGATCAGGCAGGATCGCAGATGTAATCGTAGGCACGATGATGTGGTTTGGCTTCATGGTCACATTACCGCTAGTGGTAAGTGATCCCGCAGCCGTGACGGTAAATGAGCCAGACGAAGCGGTAGCTACCGTAAAGCTGGCATCAACGGCGGTGCCGCTGGTAAAGTCGAGATAGACCGTATCGCCAGCGATAAGCCCATGGCTTGCTGCCGTGACAGTAATTGTCGTGCCGCTCTGTGAGTAGGTTGCAGATATAGAACTGGTTATCTGGGTAATCAGAGAGCCGTTCTTGAACACATAAATGCGGCCAGCAATGATTGCAAACATATACGAATCATTAACGCTGAACTCGAATGGCGCGAAGATCACGCCATCATCCGCGATAGTGTTGGGTAGCTCTGTTACATAGCGGAGGCCGGGGCGGCGGCGAACACCACCCTGCGGGATGATCGTGACGTTGGTAGCCTTCTGAAGAGCCGAGTAATACTGAGCCAGATCAATGCGGCCACGGATAAGAGGGTCCGTTTCGCCAGTGCTGAAGTTCGTCTGAATCTGGATCAGCCGGGACATTAGTTCCTCACGGCAATGAGGCTGAAGTCTTCGATCATCTGGTTCGGCTGGGTCTGGCCGTCAATGTTCATGGCCTGACGGAAGTAGCCACCGCGACCATTCTCTTGAGGCGTGCCAACAGCCATGCTGCGCCAATACTCACCCTTGGGGAATTGGTCAGTGACAGGCTCCGCGAAGTGCCATGCCAGCATATACTTTAGTAGCTGTACGAAGTAGGACGGCAAGCGGTCCTCGCCGGGGTCGAACTGGTAGTCAATCCAGACCCGCTCATAGCTGGTAAGGACTTTATCTTCATACCGCTCCCACCAAGTCACAGGCCGAGCGCCGGGGCTGGAGGTGTCGAACAGCGCACGAGGGCCAGAGATGACATCGCCGGGAATCTGATATTCATATTTCCATTCAGTGACCGGGGTATTCAACGTCCTAGCGAGCTGAACCTTTTTGAAGCTGAAGCTCCATGGGTACATCGTAAGGCACATGATCTTGATGTCATCATAGAGCCGGTCCGCGACCTGAGCATTGTCGGTCCCTTCAGAGAAGGAGGAGATGACTCGACCGCCCAGCATAATCAGGGCATCGTTGCAGATCGTAAGTTTTGAGTCTCCGGTCGCCATCTCAACCTCTAACGAAGATATAATCGCGGCTGATCTTCTGAGAAACCTTATACCCTAAAGATTCCATAAGGTCGAATGTCTGTTGATCTGAGTAACCATACCGCTGTCCCAAGCCCTTTAACTCTAAAACGACTATCGGGGAACAGTCGTGAAGAGTCTTAGCCGCGCCCAATAGGGCCGAATGTTCTGATCCTTCAATGTCCAACCAGAGAAGGTCAAGGTCTTCCAAGCCAAGATCGTCAATCATGACTGTATGAATGTCTCCATCCAGCTTGACCTGATGCGCCCCGACATTGTTTGGCTTGATGCGATCAACCCCAACCATGCCATGAAAGTCAGTCAAGGCCGCGTTCCGCATGATGATGTTGTCGATCTTGCCGCAGTTCTCCTGCATGGCCATGAAGTTCACAGGGTCCAGCTCAAAGGTGTGAACGGCCTGAAAGAACTTGGACAGGGCCTTGGGGAATATCCCAATGTTGCCGCCAGCCTGTATGCACGAGCGCCGCTTCGGGCATTGGGGTGCGATCTTAAAGACCTTATCCACCTCGCCCATAACGGCATCGAAGCACTTCTCATCCTTCTCTGGCACACACCAGCCTTCGATCAGCTTATACATAGGGGATATCCGTTTGCTCCCAAGGCCGGGGATGGCCATGGAAGAAGATCACTCTGGCATTATCTGGGACATGCTTGCCGCGCACATCTACCTTGTAAGATATGAACTGGCCGGGAAGCTCATCCTGTATGTACGTAGTTTTACTTATCTGTGTCTCGATGAAGGCTTGATCCCCGCCCTTGATCTGCATGTGCCGGATCGGGTCTGAGATGAAGGCCGAGTAGAGATGGCTCATGTCACCGCACCACATCATCACGCTGGACTGCATGGCGGTGGGATCATTCTTGCCCCGATAGGCATCCCGCAGAATGGCGAATGGAACCCGCTTGGCTAGGTCAGCCGCCTTGTGGAGAGAGCCACAGATGATCGTATCGAGGTCAAAGTAGATACATGGCCCCGGCAGCTTAAAGACCTCCATCTTCGACCACCATCCCGGTAGCCCATCCCGTAGAGGCACGACATCTGGGCCGGGAACATCAGACAGGCACAAGAAGTTGAAGCTGATCCCAGCCTTATCGGCCAGCATATCCTTTAGTCTAGCTACGTGTTTATACGTATAGTCGCCGCCGCTCTTCATAACGGTCACGATCTGGATCACTTGGGCGCTCCGAATGTCTCTCTCGTCCAGCCGGACATAGATGATATGCCCTCAAACCGGCCTTCATCTTTCCGAATCAGGACCTGACGGTGCCATGTATTGAAGTTGCCGTCATCTGCCCATTCGGTCTGAGAGTTCTTCATTGGCTTCGATGGGTAGCCTTCCACATAAACCTTGCTCTCAGGGGTCAGTGGAATCCCGCACATGATGACCTCATCGTAACCTAGTAGCCACCGCGCCCACAAAGCCGAGCCAACACCCGACGAACCGCATATCCAATGCGCTGGCCAGAAGTAATCAATGTCTGGGTATTGCGTGTTGCCGTGAACAAAAATGGGTCGCTTGGCGTCCCTCTTAAACTGCCCAGCCAAAGTATGATGATGGGTCCAGACATGTTCAATTTCTGGGACAAGTGCTGCCGTATTGTTGCAGCCATAGAGTTTAGCATCAGGCCGAAGCAGCCGAGCCGCCTCTAAATCAGCAAACAAAGAAGGGGCTGCGCCACATACAATAGCGCAACCCCCATGCTTCTCAGTGTAGATGGCGTTAGCCACCTAACTTAGTCGGAGTCAGTGACCGTGAAGGCCGTGACGTTGGTGACATCGACCGTGCCAGTTGCCTTATCTTTTACGATATGGACACCAGCCGTCGAGAGAGCGCCACCGGAAGTCACGCAGACATAGATCACATCGCCAATCTCAAGGTGGTTATAGACACCACCGTAAGACGAACCGAAGTAACCCGCTGCATCAACCGCAGTGTGAGCATCCGTGGTGGTGTAGGTCCACCACATCGGAGCCTTGCCACGGCGAGACTGACCACCAAGAGGGCCGAAGTTAGCAATATCGAACGCCATAATGGTAGCTCCTTACGCTTCGTAGGTTTCGACCTTCACGATGCCTTCGGCGTCGATAGCAACCGCACCAGCCGAGAACATCGAAGCAACGAGGAACGATGTCTTTTCAGGGACATAGTTGATCTCAGTCTTCGAGTTCATGCCAATGCCCATGCCGACAGCATCACGATGGAAGAACCAGTTTTGACGGATATTCGCCGAGCCGAAGCCGAGGCCGCCTTCATCGCGGTCGCCAATCGTGACGAACCGGAAGCCGAGGAAGGTATTGACCTCGCCCGCGACGAGAGCGCGAACCGAGTTGAAGTCAGCCGAGGTCGCAGCCGTTTCACCGAGCAAGCCTTCGAGAGAGCGAGCATGGATGAGGGCGATGCGGCCTTCCATCGGGACGTTGTTGGCGTCCAGAAGGCGCTTAGCGCGACGAAGCTTCGTCACGTTGAGCGAGGCGTTCGTGCCACCGAGGTCTTCGTCCACGGTCAGCGCAGTGGAAGACGCTTCGAGAGCGCCAATCACAAGCTGGTCCATGCGGCGACCAATGGCACCCGCGACAACCTGAACCAGTTCACGGCGGTCATCGAAGTTGACCTTCTGCTGGTTGAAGATGTCCGAGTATTCGGCAGCAATGTAGTCCTGCATCGTCGCCGTGACCTGCGAATAGGACACGTTGAGAGGCGTGACGTCAGCCTGAGGGATGCGCTGCGTAGCAACACCCTTGCCAATTTTAGGGAACTTAACGGTTGAGCCTTCGACACCCGAACGTTCGCGGATGAGGCCAGCAAGGGCGCGTTGGCCCTGATATGCTTGCTTAACTTCCGCGTCGAACAGGGTAACAAAGGCGCTCGAAATCTGAAGCGACATTTGTTTGTCTCCTGAGAGAGTGACGATATTGGTTCGGCGCGACAGTTCTCCCGCGTGGGGCTGTCAGCTTGGACTTTAAGGTGTCCCGACCTGAGTTGTTCGGTCCGTGAGGATTGTCGAACGGCGAGAATATATACCCCGCCGTCCGATTAAGTCAAATAATGGGACTTGGCTTACTTGTTAAATGCTTTGGCAAACATGTTTTCTACTTCGCGTGTGAAGCGCATGTCTTTGCCATAACGAGGATCGCCAACCATTGCATAGAGGTCTTCTTTGGATGGAAGCCCTTCGCTGACCATAGTTGCGTCAACAGGGATAGCCATCTCGCCCGAAGCCTGTCTGATCTTATTCAAGGCCGAGACAAAAGCTGCCGAGCCAGAAGCCTTAACCACAGCTTCCGTTTCGGATTCGGTCAGGACCGTGCGCGATAGTTTGGTCAGCCATTGGTTATTGGCCTTCAGAATATCGTTCGCCTTGGGTCCAAGCTTCTTGAGTTCAGCCTCACGATTAACGGCTGTTTCCTCAAAGGCCGCCCCGACTTCTTCCATATATAGCTTAGCCAGTTCATCGAACGCTTCTTGCGAGACGCCGAGTTCTTTGGACTTCGTTACATACTTCTGAAGGAGATCGTCCTTCTCATCGACGCCAGCACTCTTGAAGACTGTGGTATCGTATTTGCCATCCGCAGGAGCCTTGTGCTTGCCCTGCGACATCTTAGTGCGAAGCTCTTGATAGGACTTAGCAAGCTTCTCAACGTCCGGCCCTTCATCGTCTGACCAGAATTGCTCAGGCCAGTAATCGGGTCGAACCCATTCTTCAGGCTTCTCTTCCTGATCGGGACTCTTCGGAGCTTCCTGCCCTTCCAAGTGGGGGATAACTACCTGATCTGGATTTTCTTCGGCTTCAGGCTCTACGCCTAACAGGCCCCGGTTCTCCTCAGGTGCTTCGGCTGTAGCCTCTGCCCCTTGGGCCGGAGTTGTCTGCTCTTCTGCCATTACGTCCTCGCGCGTTTAATCCGCTCTTCGATCATCCGAACAATCGAGTTCTGCCCTTCACGAGCAAACCCATGCGAAGCGTCTTCGCCGGGGAACCAAGATGGTTGCTCGATGGTGCGGCTGCGGAGATCAGCCAAAACTTTTTGGCCCTCCGGCGACATGAACAAGTGAGCGTACAACTTATCCATATCGGCTTGGCTATCCGCTGCCCCCTTAATCGGAGCGGCGAAATCTCTAATCACATCCCAATCATTCATTGCATTGCCCCCATTGTAGCTTCAGCACCTTCAGGTTGCGGCTGTGCCGCTACTGCTTGCTGGGCTACCTCTGCCATCTGCATCATCATTTGCTGGCGCTCTTCCTGAGTTGTCAGGAGAGAAGCCGGGACACCAAGGCGCTGGGCGATGAAGTCAATGATGTTGTCTTTCTTCAAGGCGATCTGCGCTTCCGGTCCCATAGTTGCGACCACTTGCATGAACTGAAGCACATCGTTCACTTCATCCATGTTCTGCGCTTGAGCCAACGGGCTAACCGGAACAACCTTGACTTGCTGGCCGTCGATCTTGAGCGGCAGGGTAATCAAGCCTTGCTCATCCATAATGAACAGGATGCGGCGGATGATCGGGATCATCGCTTCCGTAATCAGGCGACCAAAGGCGCTGCCAAGATTCTGGGACAGTTCCTTCATGCGCTGCACAATCTCAGTGGCAGAGCGAGCCGACATGTTATCCGGCGGCAACGTATCGTCGAGAAGCACCTTCTTCACGTTCATGCGGAGATCGTTAATCACGATCTGGGATACGTTGAAGTCAGCCGACTTAGGCAACGGCATGAGCGATGGGCCGGTTGGGCCACCGTTACGCGCGACCGGGATGATTGCTCCCGGCTGGATGCGAACAGTCTGCGGGTTCAGCACGCCATCATCGGCTGCGGTATAGACGCCAGCGATAGCCAGCGAAGCGTTCTTGAGAAGAAGCTCAAGCGTCTTGTTGAGCGTCTTGATGTCAGGCATGGCCGAGACAAGCGGGCCGCGACCATAGACTTCACCAGCCACCTTCATGTAGCGGGCCACGATCCATGGGCTAACCGTCATGGTGCGATAGACAAGCTCGCTGCGGCTTTTCTCATGGATAACATGGTAGCAATACTTACCCATGTCTTTGTTATAGACAGTGGCCTCAAGTAGCTCGACATCATCTGTAGGCTTGCGCTTGATTTGAGCGGCAAGGTCCGGTGGAATCTTGGCATCCATCCATTGCCGGTCGATCACTTCGCCCTTGATGCGAAGCTTGCGATAGACGTTATCAACCGTGCCGTGCGGTCCTTCTTCGAGGGCCACGAGATATTGCGGGACGGGAGTAAAACGGATCGGGGTTGTTTCATCTCCCGGCTGGATCAGCATAACGGCAGTGCCGACAGACAGATCAAGCAAGAACTCCGACATGGCTAGGTCGAAGTTTGTCTGCCGCATGATGTTGAACATCTGCTCGTTGTAGGCATCGAGAATGATCTGGGTCTGGCCCTTGCGATCCTGTGGAATCTCATTGCCAGCTTGCAACCGGCACCATGAACGGTAGGGCGGGAAGAGGCCGGACTGAATCCGGTTAGCAAAGCGTTGGGTCGAGTCAATCGCGGTGGAGTCGAAGACGCGCTGCATCTTCTTCTGACCGGGAGTGCCGCCCTCATAGTAGCCATCGTAGAGATTGCGCTGTGGTAGCGCATACTCGTAGCACTCTTCGTAGATCGTGCGCCATTCATCCTTACGCGCATTGGCAAGCGAAGAACGCTTGATGATTTCTTCGACTTTCATACGCGCCATGGCGGTGATCCTTACTTACCTTTTGTCTGCTTCTGGGCTTTGCCAGCCTTCGACAGAGCGATAGCAATCGCTTGCTTCTGTGGACGGCCAGCCTTCATCTCAGCACGAATATTGGATGAGATGGTCTTCTGCGATGAGCCAGATTTGAGCGGCATTACTTTTTGCCCTTACCGTTAGAGCCACCAACATTGATCTCGACTTTGACCAAAGACATCTCCTCTTCCATTTCAGGATAGTCTTCTTCGTCTTCCATATCCGTTGCGCGTTTAGCCTTCATGGCCTTCATCATCTTGCGCTTAGCCATCATAGGGAAGCTATCTTCCTCATCATCCATATAGTCAGGCATCACTTCTTACCCTTCATCGAGGCGCGAATGTTGTCGATCATATTCGGATAGGGCCGACCGGCTTTGTCAGCCATGGCTTTTGCCGAGGTTTTCTGCTCAGGGGTCAGCTTCTTACTAGGACCGAGGCCCTTGGGGCGCGGCTTATCCCAAACTTCAGGCATGGCTAATCCTTCATATTCTTGAGACGTTCAGATAGGCGCTTGGCTTTTGCCTTGGCATCTGCCGTAGAGTTTGCGCCCCACGCTCGAAGCGATAGCAGCTTCCGAGTAGGGCGACCCTTATCATCGTAATCAGGGCCGGGGTTGCCAGCCATGCGAGCAAGGAAGCTTGCCTTGCGGCCCAAGTCTTCGCGGCCCTTCGGTGCGCCCTTGACGGGAGCCTTCAGGTCAGCGCCTTCAGTCCGCTTGAAGTATGCGCGACCCGCAGCGTTAAGCCCGCCTTCAGGGTTCTGATACTTCTTGGCAACCATTACATGCGCGTCCCGGTTCCAAGCGTTGTGCTAAGACCCGTCTCAGGAGTTGCACGTTCCGTGCTGAGCAGCGCGCGCATACCAGCGCCACCACCACGGGCAACACGGCGGCGAGACATAAGCTGCGTTGTCTTCTCTTGTTCCTGAGCCGCAGCGCGTTCTTCCTGCTTGGCAAGAATCTCTTCTTGCTTCTTCGCAGCCGTCTCTTGCAGTGCGATGCCACGCTCTTGAACAGCAAGCTGCCGTTCCGTCTGGGCGGTGGTGTCCGGCACCTTCGGCTTCTTGAACATATTACCCATGTCTAATCCTCGCATAGAAGACGCTATCGCGCCCATCCGGCATATATCTGCGGATAATAGCCTCTTCTTCGAAGCCAATAGCCCGCGCCCATTTACAGGCCGAGAAATTATCACGCCGGACCACAAGCTGCAATCTTACGGGCTTGACAACCTCTTCGGATATAAGAACGGCCAGTTTCGAATATTTCGTTAAGGCGACCGGATACTTCTTCGCCATAGGCTGATCGACCATCATCCACATCTCGTATAGCCCCGGCCAATGGTTGACCGTGCCAAAGGATAGCCCCGGCTTGCCATCGACTAGAATCGTGCAGGATGGGTTAGTGTCAGCGTAATGCTGGACGATCTTGGTGTAATCAGGGATTACCTCCATCGTCCGGCTCTGTTCTTCATTAAGTTCCATTAAATAAAGATGCCCCCAATGAAAGGGAACTGCCTTTGCATTGGCTGGCAATACTTCATTTAGTCTGTCGATAAGCTCAGAAGACATTGAAATCCATCGGCGCAACGATTGGCATCTTAGGATGGTGAGCCGTGTGGCCTCTGGTTAGCACCCGATATTCACCACCGCCCAGCATGAGATAACCGTAGGCATCGCCAACGTGGGAGTGTTCGTTCTTATTGGGCGCATCACGGAAGCGATCAGTGCCGCCGCCGACTCCTATACGCTTGAAGTGGTAGCCGCCGCCAAGTGATTTGCGGACGCGGACACAGCTTGAGTCCACCAGAAGCCCCGGCTTACCGTCGATCAGTCTTTGCATGGGAGCAGCCCCGGCTTCGCGGCGCACCATGAAGTCATTGCTCTGGGTTGGCTGAGCGTTGAGGCCAAGAGACTTGAGATGCTGGAAGGCGGTGACTTCAAAGATGCCATCGCGTGCTAAGCCAGCCGGATCGCCCCAGATAAAGATTTGGGCCTTGTTAAACTTTTGTTGAATGTCACCAAGCAGCATGTGGCCGAATCGTTCGAGGCCCATGTCGAAGGCGACGATCTCATGCAGGATATTCCACCGCCCGCTAGGCAGACGCTGGCCGAAGATCGCTGCCGGAGTTAGACCAAAGTCTAGTCCAATATGAACTGGCAGATCGGGGCGATAGTCGATCTTGTCTTCGACCATCTGGCTGTCGATGTATTCCGGCCAGACGGCTTTGCCTTCTTGGACATAGACATACTCGCCCGCGACATAGCACTTGATCCAGTCAAGGTTCTTGCCGCCGAGTTGCTGGTCGTAATAGCCGACCGGCAGATTGTTAATGTTCTCCGCATCGGGATTGACGCGCCACCACTTACCGGCAGCATGGATCGCCCCATCGTCTTCCGATAGGCACTCGATCATGCCGGGGGGTTGCTTGAAGAACCGCCACTTGAACTTGCCTTGGATGGTTTCTTTTTCTGATAGCCGGAACCACCAATGGTCAGAATCCATGGGGTTGGTATCAGCCCAGATGCCGCGCCACGGTGCGCCGCCATTGGCTTTGGTTGGATAGCGACCTACGCGGTGGGTTAGACCTTGGACCACAGCAAGCGGCAGTTCGCGGGCTTCGTTGACCCACGCGCCGGTTAGTTCGAGCGACAGAAGCTTACGAACGTCTTTGGGCTGATCGAGGGCTAGGAAGATGACCTCTGCATCGAGGCCGGGGATTCCGTCTCGTGCTGGCAGCTTCAGATGGTGCGTAATGGGTGGCGACCACCGCATTGGACCCCAGACATTCTCAGGGAATATCTCAGTCCAAGTCTTGATGGTGGTGGTCCGAAGCTCTGGGTAGGAGTTACGAACTACAACAAAACGCGAATAACGGATATTGTCGATTGGGCTAGGCGGCTGCTTAATAGCGCGAAGTATGACCTCTGAAGCGCACGCATAGCTCTTGCCGGAACCAACCGGACCAAGAAGACCTCTGAAGAATGAATCATCATTGAGGAAGTCCCATACAACGGGGCTTTTGGAGAAGTCGAAGTTTAGGCTACCGAGGGCATCATGATCTACATCACGCTTACGCGCGGTGGCTCCCTTAGCTCTCATTGTCCTCTTCTTTCACTTCGTATGTTGTCACGGGTGATCCCGGCCCGTGCAGATTGATCCCAATGATGGAAGGCCGGTTCGTATCGTCTGTCGCTTCCATAAGACCATGATGCTTAGCCAGCAACCGAAGGGCAGCAATCTTGTCGTGCATTTCGACCTCAATCGAATTGCCTTCTTTGGTTGGTACGACCTTAACCTTCTTGATGGCCCGCTTCACATGGTCCGGTAGCTCATGGGACGGGATGACATGAACATTGCCAGCCGCATCCCATTGCAGCACGTCCGTAACCTTAGACCCGCCAAGTAGCTCAAGCTCACCCAAGACAGCCGAACGCTTATCCGCATCCAAAGCCGTCAGCTCACGCCTCATCTTCCGAACATTTCTCATCAGCACACCAAACCCGACTACAACTAAATTGTCTCTACGTAGTTTTACTATCTTGACAAGTTTTCTGATTCGGGTGAATGAGGGGGGGAGGGGGGAGTCTCCAAGGCAGAAGAACTCCCAAGACCCTAACAATCTCCCAACACTCTCCGGTTAGCAAGACCCAAGGGGCTACCGAACGGCTCCGCCGCTGGCTGCTTTCGAGTCGCGGATTTTCAGAAAAAAGTTTAGGGATGGACCCCGACCAGTACCGGACCCCCGGGGGGAGGGGTGTGTCCGTTTGCGTCACGGGCCTAGCTGCGAGAGGCGCGTGGGTAGGCATTTATTCCTGTGCATAAATTCCTGTGTGCGGTGCAGCATGGATTGATCGACGTCACCACCGGAGAGCGATTCGAGGAAAGCCGGAGCGTCACGGATTGCCAGTGCCTCGTCAGCGAAAGAACCATAACGAGACAACACCCGATTGAAAGCAGCAGCCACACCCTTTAGAACCCTTTCATTATAGGTATTCCCTTGGGGTTCATTGACTGGCTTTGGTGTCTCTGTGTCGGATTGATCCTGCCCGATGTTGTAGAGCTTGGCGTCATTCAGGTCCTCGTATTTCGGGATAGGATCATTGCCACGCCACAGCACTTGATAGCGATTGGTTAGCCATTTGGATTTTTGGCCGGGATAGTATTCCGGCTTGAGCTTTCGGACATATCCAAGCTTTTCGAGGCGTTTAATGGCCGCGATGATCCCTAATCTGCCAATATGCGTGAATCGCTCCATGGTCTCGATTGTTGGCCAACAGACTCCGGCTTGGTTCGTGTATAGGCCAAGCGCCGCAAGAACCTGAATATCGTTAGGGCTTAGCCTCTTATCCCCGACGAAACGCGCTGGCAGGACTGACCAAGAGCGTAAATCCTGAGGGATTCCCTCGCTTGATGAATTTTTTTTCGTCTGCTTTGTCATAGGGTTAGCTATAAAATAAGACTGAATAGAAAAAAAGATGTAACATTCCTGTTGACAGGGTTACAGTCCTATCATACATTCTTGTCACTGGCTCACTAAAGAGCTTTGCAAAAGAGAGAGAGAACCTAGCCATGCGTAACATTCACAAGGAAGTTTCGGACCGTATCCTTACCGCCATGGAATCAGGCGAGCTTCCATGGATCAAGCCTTGGTCAAGCCTTGGCTCTGGCTCAATGCCTCGCAATGCTATCTCACAACGCGCCTATTCAGGGGCGAATGTGGCTCTCCTCTGGATGGCAGCAGAAGAAAAGGGCTATGCCTCGAATCGCTGGCTCACCTATAAACAAGCGCAAGAAGCTGGTGGCAATGTCCGTAAGGGTGAGAAATCCACATCAATCATTTATGCCTCTACGTTTGAGAAAGAGAATGACAAGGGCGAAAAGGACCGGATTCCGTTCCTCAAATCCTACGCTGTCTTCGCTGTCGAACAGTGCGATGGCCTCGATCACCTTCACGAAAAGCCTGTTGAGATCAACAAGGGCGAACGCGACACTCTTTGCGAGGCGTTCTTAAAAGACACTCTAGCCGATCTCCGTCATGGCGAGGGCCGCGCGTACTATAACCACAAGGGTGATTTTATCATGCTCCCGCCCTTCTCCACCTTCACGGATTCCAATGGATACTATGCCACCGCCTTGCATGAGCTTGTGCACTGGTCCGGCCACGAGGCACGCTGCAATCGCCAATTTGGCAAGCGATTCGGCGACCAAGCCTATGCGGCAGAGGAGCTAGTGGCAGAGCTTGGCGCGGCTTTCATGTGCGCTGAGTTCGGATTCGATGCTGTCACTCAGCACGCGGCTTATGTTCAAAATTGGATTAAGCTTCTCAAAGATGATCCCCGCGCGTTCATCACTGCTGCCAGCAAGGCGAGTGCCTCCGTTGAATATCTCCGATCGCTGGCAATCAAAGACGAAAAACTAGCAGCCTAATCAATCGGGGGCGCGAATGCCCCCATTCCTTCAACGTCCACAAAAGAGAGAGCCTATGTCATACGTTCAACGGTCCTATAAATTCCTTCGCAAGATGACAATCCTTAGCAAAGCAGAGTGCCGCAAACTGGCAATCAAAGCTGCCGCTGAATACCACGCAAAGCATGGGGTGGCGTGATGACTGTACCTTACAGCCTATGGGTTGCGCTCTTCTATGCCATCTGTGGCGCAATCATTCTTGAAAACCTGATTCCCTAACAGAGAGAGGACTAACCATGACAACAGAAATAAGCCGTGAGTTTTTTGACTTTTACGCATGGCGCGAAGCTGTCAGACAGCGAGGTCTTAGCGTTGCCACAGACCCGAAGGGCGATAACGGGAGGCCCGTTGCATGGGCCTATGAGATGAAGCACGGCAAGCCGTTTGTGCGCGGCAAGATTAGGACAATCGGAATTGACGGCAAATCAGGTGTTCAAGGGTGGGTGACTGACCATGCGTAACCTTGACGCGATCATTAATCAGCTTGCCAATGAGCAAAGCCGAACCGAACATTTGCTCCTGTCAGACATTGAGGCCGTCAAAAACGAGGCACGTCTATTCTTTGACAAGCAAGCGAGAGAGGCAGATTCATTCCTCGCCCTACTATCCATGCGCTTTGATGACATTACGGCACGGGTCAGGGATGGATATCCCAAGGCAAGCGAGGCAGAGCCAGACGGCAGCTTTCCTGCTATCGTTCAGCGCCGCACCCTATCGGATGGGGAGCGGGAGAACATTCTAAGAGAGCTTGGCGAGGTTGCGCCCCATGATTCACGATGAAGACGTCTGGCCCTTGATAGGCATGGCCCTATTCTATCTGCTATGCCTCGCCCTGTTCGGGTGGCTCTGGCTAAGTTTCTAGGATCGATAGAGAGGCCATACCAATGGCCTTTCTTTTTGTCTGGTACTACCCTACCTAGAGGCCAAGCGCGGCCTATCTAGAGGCGCTCTGCAGCCCTTTAATCAGCCATGATATTCCCGACCAATCGAACACGGCCACCAAACTAGCGGCCCGAAACTACATTCCCTTACTCTTGCCAAGCGAGGCCAGCAAATCGTTGAACCTCGCGGCCATCTTGGCTCGATGTTCGGGCGACATCTCAGGTGCTGGCGGTGGCGGTGGTGGCGGTGGTCTATACGTCGAAACAAACGAGGGCTTCGGTGTTCCTTCAACGTCCGCCCATCGCTCGGCGTTCAGCCATGTTGCAGGGTGCGGAATAAACTTAGGGTCATCCGGCCACTTGTACTTACCGGCAGCACTTGTGATCTCATCGGGTGGAGCCTTCTTAATAGCAGACCGCCAAGCTTTAACGGCAGAACCCTTTGCCACCTTGCGGGGATACACCTTCCAAAAATCATCAAAGCCAGCGAGCGGAGCGGAGCGGCTATTATGGTTTTCTTTACCGGTTTCTTTTACAGGTTTGGGTAGCACCATGCCACCCTCGGGGGTAGCACCTTGCAACCCTAGGGGTAGCGCCATGCTATCCCCCATATGCAAATGGTACTTGTAGCCCAGCGTTCGACCGTGAACATCTGCCACTAAGACACGGGAGATCAATCCTTTTTGCTCTAAAGATTGGGTCGCTCGCCGTGCCGTGTCTCGGCTGGTGCAAGTATCTTCTGCGATACGGTCTAGGCTTGGGAAGCAATCGCCCGTGTCTGCATTGTGGCGATCAGCCAGCGCCAAAAGAATCAGCTTCTCGGATGAAGATATATCCTTCACCGTCCAAGCCCAGTGCGTAGCTTTGTGAGACATCGTTAGCCCTCTGTTGCAGCGAGGGCAGTCAACGGATATAAAGAATCCGCATCTTGCCACCGCTCTGATCGGTGGTATCGGGCCAGTGGAAGTTGGTAGCTTCGCTGGCCCATTCTTTTTCTAATACTATGCGGATTGTTTCGCAACATAATCCACAGAAACTACAGCCTTTGCTTCCTCACCATACCGCTTGACCACCCATAGCTCGACCACCTGACGGTCATCTTCAAAGACAATCCCATTCAGCGCATCGCTTATCAGCTTGACCACGTTATCAAGGTCCGGCTTCTTGGCTGGTCTTTCAACACCCGCCAGCATTAGCTCACGCTTGGCCTTGGTAATGGATCGCGGCGGCTCTGTTATCACCATGATATTCAGCGACACAGGCTCAGCCATCGGCGGCTTGTAACCCATCGCAGCCTTGGCAATCTTGGCAATGTCAGCCTCAGCCTGTCGGGTCTGGCTAGGCGTATAGACATGGCCGGTTCGTGTCACACGAGGCCGCTGCTTGCCCTTGATCTCGCCGGGGATGGTAAAGGTTATCATTGGCACCTCAAAAAAAGACCCACCACGGGGGACGTGATGGGCCTAGGTGCTGAGGGAGAGAGAGGAACCCTACAGACCGAAGCATAGCTCATTGCTTCCCGCGAATCCAGAGCCACATCAAATCTTCTGCCGACCACGGCACGCCCTTCTTCTTGCAGCTATCAAGAATCCTCGGCCACAGCTTTACCGGCAGCTTATTCCGATAGGCCGCTTGCCTCAGACTAAAGAACGAGACGTTCCATTCTTCAGCACAATGGCGAATGCCGCCTAAAGATATTAACAGGTCGCTTGCGTTCATTTCTCACCTCGCATTTTTTTTGTATTAGCTACAAACTTTTTGGTTGACAACCATTGAGGGCAACAAATATGTTGATAATGCAACGGCTAACAGAGAGGTAAGCCATGAATAGTCTCGGTAATATGCTCGGCGCGATGCTGGCTGGACAGGTCGCAGCCCTGCAGACAGAGCAACCCTTTGATCGCAGCGTGGGTATCGGTGGCAGTGATGCCATGCGAATCATGGCTGGCGATTGGGTCCGTCTCTATGATGAGAAGGTTGGCAACCGCCAGTCAGAAGACCTGAGCGGTGTCTTCAAGGTCCAGCTTGGCGTCTATACAGAACCATTCCATGCTGATTGGTTCGCCAAGATGCTAGGCACAGAGGTCACAGTTCTCAGCGATACGCTCCTGCATCCTGACCATGAATGGATGTATGCCCACCTCGACCGCTGGCTACCAAAGTACAAGACATTCGTAGAGCTAAAGCACACTCGCTCTGGCGCATCGGTATGGGAGAAGTCCCGCTTCTATATGCCGCAGCTACAGCACTACATGGCCGTGACCAATACCAAGTCCTGCTACTTCTCAATCATCCCCGGCAATGATGAGCCTCGCTACTGCGAAGTCGAGCGCGATGATGACTACATCGAGAACCTGATCCAGATGGAGCAATCATTCTGGTGGCATGTCAAAGAGAAGGAAGCCCCAGAGCAAACCCCTTTTGGTGAACTGGCCCGCGTCAACAAGATGGCAGAGGCCGTCAAGGTTGATGGCTATCGGGTTGCCGACATGACTAAGGACAATCTCTGGACGGATGCAGCCGCTCGCTTCATTACCAATCAGGCCGCAGCCAAAGCCTTTGACCAAGCCAAAGACGATCTCCGGTCAGCCGTTGGCGATGATGTGGGTGAAGCCTATGGTCATGGTGTTGTCGCCAAGCGTGACAGCCGTGGTCGTGTCTCGATCCGCGCAGCTAAGGAGTGAGCCGTGTCGAAGCTCCTGCAAACCAATGACGCAATCAATATGCTGGAAGAACTAGCCCAGCTTATAATGCTTCGATGCCCAGACATCGTGCTTCTGCGCCGTGCCAATGATGCCTTAACGGCTATTGAGCAGCATGACATAGAGCTTGGCGAGCAAGAGGATGAGCGCGAGCGCATCGCCAATGACAATGATGACATCGTTGATGATGTCCAGAACGGACCCGCTGAAGAATATGACAACCAATATGGGGAATACAATGAGTGAGCTTAACCTACATCAGCGCCTATCTGCCGCTATGCAGAAGGTCAGCTATATCCAGAAGGAAAAGAAACAGGGTATGCGCTACAGCATCGTGAGCCATGATGCCGTCACCGCAAAGGTTCGCCCTGCCCTGCTAGAAGTTGGCGTGATCTACTATCCAGTGCAGCTAACCAATGGACAGACCGGCAACCGGACTGACTGCACGATGGTCATCCGCTTCGCCAATGTGGACAATCCATCTGACTGCATTGATGTGCCGTCCTTTGGCTATGGCATTGACGATCAGGACAAAGGCCCCGGCAAGGCGATGTCCTATGCAGTCAAGTATGCGCTTCTCAAAGCACTTGGCCTTGAGTCTGGCGATGACCCAGACGAAGATCAGAATGTGGTGTTTAATAACCCCATCGTTACTGCATTGGAGACTGCTATCAGTCTAGCCAATAATGGTGCTGGCCTTGATGATGCAGCAGAAGAAATCCAAAAGCACTCTGCTCAATTAAGCGCCGCAGAACTAGCAAAGCTTCGGCAGGCATTCGCCGCTCGTCGTAAAGAAATCACCAAGTAAGGAGAACTATCATGGTCGCTAAAGTTATTCTCGTCGGCAACATTGGTCGCGCCCCAGAAATCAAGTCCACGGCTAACGGCAAAAAATTCGCAAGGTTTTCTGTCGCTATCCAAAAGTATTCCAACAAAGAGAAGTCAACCATGTGGGTTGATGTGACCTGTTGGAATGAGAAGACGGCCGAAAGACTCGAAGCCTTTGCCGCCGCAGGAAGCAAGGTCTATGTGGACGGCACCCTAGAGAAGCGATCCTATACGAAGGACGGCCAAGAGAAGACTGTCTTTGAGGTGAACGTCTCTGCCTTCAATGGTGAGATCGACATTCTCACACGGCCAGAAGCCAAAGAAGAATCCCGGCCAGAAGCCATCGACGATTCAATGCCATTCTGAGAGGTGAGTTGTGACTACCATAAACATAACAAAGCTACCGAAGATCAGTGCGGTAGCAAAGGTGACTAGTGAGGTGATTGGTGTTCCGCTCGTTGATCTTTACAGCGAGCGGAGACCCCACAAAGTTTGCTATGCTAGGCAGGTCGCATGGTATGTGGCTCGGTTTTCTTTGCTGAAGTCATACCCAGTTATCGGGCGAAGCTTTAACCGCGACCATTCAACCGTGATTAACGGCGTGCAAAAAGTGCAGCGCATGATTGAGAAAAATGAGGGCGCATATCTTCATCATGTCTTGGAAGTAAGATCGCGCCTTGATCTGGCAGATGACAAGACTCTCCTTGAAACCATTAAGCAATGGGAAGAGCGCACGACTACCGATCAGAACAAGAACTTGAAAGCCTTCGCTTTTGTAATCCACCGCGACCTAGAGCGCATGAAGAATCTGACAGCCGCATGAGGTTCAAGATGAGCAAGATGAGTGATCTATCATACGATCTGCAACAGGCCGCGATGATTATCGCAGACCATAACTATGATCTCCGTGCTGAGAACGAGAAGCTAAAGGAAGAGATTGTCTATCTGAAAGCAACGCTCAGAAAGATGGTCTTGAGAGCAGCGCGACAAGCCCGCCGTGATACGATTGATGAGTGCGGCAATGACTGACATCGTTGAACGGCTTAGAACGACTTTGAGTGCAAGCCAGTTTCAGAGTGTCGGGGCTTTGGTTGCTCAGATGGATTCCGAACGTATGGAAGCAGCCGACGAAATAGAGCGACTGCGTGAGGCGCTGCGGACTATTGCGGACGGAGATACGCCAAGAGAACACGCAATCGTATATCGCTCTGACGGCGTTCATTCAAAGCATGACAAGTGCAAGCATGGCGCATGGATGTATGACGGGTGTGAAGATTGTGTGGCTGAATATGCCCGCGCCGCGCTTGGGGAGGGGAAGTGATGAAGCCCGTAGAAAGAAACAGCCCGAACAATGGCGACTGCCTAACGTGGGATGACGGCACTCCACTCACGACAAATGAAGGCAAGGCGTGGTGGTCCGGGTGGGAAGAAGGAAACGCTGATGGTATCGCTGATATGCAAGATGTAATGCGCGAAGAAATAGAGCGGCTGCGTGAGGCGCTTGGCAACGTAAGCCGCATGAAGGTTTTCCCTGACCCCCAGATAAATCAATTCACTTTGGCAACAGCAATTCAGATCGCCAGCGCCGCGCTTGGGGAGGGGAAAGAATGACTGACATTCTTGAACAATGGCGCTCTGCAAAAGAGCGTTGGATTATTTCCGGCGAGGCAAACGAAATGATAGTCGGCCTTGAAACGGAAATAGAGCGGCTGCGTGAGGCGCTGCGTGAAATTGCGGAAGGCGACAGACCCGACAGCGATGAGCAGTTCTGTGTTGGCTATTGGGGCGCAACGGCCCGCGCCGCGCTTGGGGAGGGGAAGTGATGGACCGCAGCAAGCACGCTTTCTTTGAGTCAGTCCAACGGCAGGAACGTGAGTCACGCAATCGCCGTGAAGACCCAGAGTATCACAAGAGATGGATGCTCAAGAGCATGAGCAATGGCTTTGCCAATGGCACACGAGTCAAGCCCAAGATCACACTAGCCAAGATGTCATGGGAGAAAGACGATGGGAAGTGAGGTATGGTTCAATGGGTACGAAGCTGCATACAATGAGGCAGATGACAAGGCCGCTGAACTGATCGCCCAGCATGATGCAGAGATCGAGCGATACAGGTATGAACTAAAGAAAGAGATCGAGCGACGAACCGTAGCCGAAGGCCAGAACATCAAGCTCAAGAAAGCCATCGCCCCATTCGCTGAGGCTGGCAAATGGATATGGCGGTACAACAGTAACTATAGCAGCGATGCAGAGGCCAGCGTCCTGATCTCTGATTTGGTCAAGGCTCACATCACAATCAAGACGATGTGATTACTTCTTGGCGACAGTAACCACGCTTGTGTTTGTCCCAGCAACAGACCGGATGACGGCTTGCATCATGTTGATCCCAAGCTCTCGGATGTGTTCCTCTTCGATCTCAGAGGTCACGCGCATGAGCAAGCTAAATGAATAGATACGCTCGGCCACATAGTCTTCAAAGACAGGATGATCGAGCGTAATCTCTTCGGCTGGAAGAACCTCAAACATCTCTTCGTCTTCATCCTCGTCCGACATCTTCACCCTCTTTGCCAGTTTGAATCCAATCATCCGTTACAGGGCTAGGCACATCGTCAATGATGCCAGTGCTTTTAGGAACCTCACGCGCAAAGGCATAGGACCGCAGCCGGTCAGACCGATCAAGCTCAATGGACAGCACAGCGAACCGCTCGCAGAGGTCATGGAAGGCAGCTTCCAGATTGCCATCATGCAAGGGAAGAAGCTCTGCCCGCACCACACCGCCAAGATTAGTCGCCATACTCTTCCTCCAAATGCTGCATTGAGTGGAACCTATAGTCTTCTATATGCCCACCCCTGATCTTGATGTCGTATATACCGTATGTCCATCCGGTCGTAGAGGTATTCGCATAGGGCGCGACATAGCCATCCGGCATGGCAGACCCGACATTCAATATCTCGATTGAGTTCTGCGGCCCGATCTTAGGCACCCGCCGGAAGACAGCCCTATGGGTATGCCCATAGACCACAGAAAAGATAGCGTCATTGCCGATCTGGTTCTCAGTGAACTTGCCGCCATAGGGTTTGCCCATGATGTTCTTAGGCACATGGCTAAAGCCTACGCCACCAATCAGAAGCCACTCGCCAAAGCCATAGGTCTTCCAGTTGTAGCGGGCCATCGTCTCTAGGAAGGATGCCTTCAGAAGCCCTTGCGTCTCAGGGTGGCCCTCTTCCCAGCGGTCGATGCGGTACTCATGGTTGCCCTCAGTCATAAGCAGAGGGATGGAATGGCTACCAAGCTCCTTATGGATCAGGGTCAGGGCCTCTTCCAAGCTCTCCATGTCCTGCTTGAAGGAAGGCTTATAGTTGTAGGTAATGCTGCCGGGATGGGCATGGGTCGAGCAGGATTCGAAGTCACCCATATCCCCAATATGCACAACCTTGTCAGGCCGTGACTTGGCGATGTGACGGGCGATCCATTTGAAGCGGGACTTGTCTGGGAGATTCGGCGCGTCATGGGTGTCGCCAATCACACAGATACGGTAAGCCTCGCCTTCTGGATTACTGCTAACCTTCACCGCAATGCGGGGCTTATGCACCGGCTGGTACTCAAAGATAGGCTCAGGCCGCAGAGCAAAGTTCACCTTGAGGTCAGGGAAGTTAAGCTCGATAGACCCGCCTTCTTTGACGCGGGAATATATCGTCTGCCGGGGAACACCCATCTCTATGGATGCAGCCTCAACCGCTTGGTTGCGGGTCTTGCCCATAGCTAGGTGAGATTCGACATGCTCTTTAGTTCGCCTAGCCTCCGCGTAGCTGAGAGAATTACGCCTAGGCATAGCACCACCGTCAGGTAAGGGTCAGAGCCTTACGCTCTACCGTCATGACACGCTTCTCCCAGCCACGGCCAAACACACGCCATGTCTTGAGATCGCGCAAGTAACTCAACCGGGAGAAGGAATAGGACTTAATCAAGTTCTCCATCCCGTGCCGGTCGATATAAGAGTTGAGTGCTGCCATTGTCTTAGGGCCGATAGCACCGTCAGGTGACGCTCCCACGACAGACTGCAAATGTCGGATCGCCCTAGCTGGGCCAGAGTTCACACCGAAATCAAAGACAACCATATCAAGGCCAGACGGCAGTTCATCGCCGCGCACCTTGTCCCAATAGAGCATCTTGTAGATGTCCCGCAGTTGATCGTCTGTGATGTCCTTCAGCTCTCTGTCAGAAGCAGGACGGCCAAGGTAGTTCTCATAGGTAGCCTTGGTCACACCGCGCATGGTCGAGCCACCGGGGTCATCTGGATGCTTAGCCCAGCCGCCCTCGTGCAATAGCGTTTCCGCTAAAGCCACCTCGAAGTTGCGTTTCATTTGGAAGCAACGCCCTTAATTTTTTCAAAGGTGCGAAGGCCACCAAGGCCAACCATGCCAAGGGTCAAGCTCATCAAGGCTTCGACGTTAAAGGACGGCAGAGGGATAGGGCTACCCATCATCGTGCTGATCCAAGTAATCATAGGACCAATCACATAGATCAGGGCAAAGGCACAGGCACATGTCCAGCCCAATGCCGGACGCCACCCAGCAACGAAGACGCTATCGTGCTGAGCCTCAACAGCGTTCACATCAGACTGAGATTTATCCCAAGCCATGAGGCTAACGCGCAGTTCAGCCTCTGCCTTAGCTCTAGCTTCGGGGTCTGGGATGAACTTATCTAATACCTTGAGTCCAGCCGCGACAGCATCGCCAATCCCAAAGGTCATCTCATTCGTCCTTATTGTTGATCTTCTCTTTGCCGATCAAGCCTTGGACGGTATCAGTTTCATAGATTCGGATACCCGTCCAGATTATAGTAAAAGCCGCAGCGATAGCGGGCAGAAGCCCTGATAGAGTTCCCACAACAGTTCCCACACTAACAATATCCCCGATAACTTTCTCTGGCTCGGTTAGGTGGGGAGAGGCCATGGCGCTATTCCGCTGGTTGAATGACAAGCTTGCCCTCTGCGACGAGAGCCATGATGTTCTGATAGTCCGTGTTAGCGGGGTCGAGCGGGACGAACGAGGTCACACCGTTGATGTCTACGCGGATGCAGGACGGATTGCCTTGTGTGTCATTTTCGTATTGAGCATTGCTATACATATCAAAGCTCCGCTGTAGCTGTCGCATCACTGAAACTTGCGTAAGCACTGCCCGATGTCCACACTGATGCGAAATCTGCTGTGAGTGAGCCGCTAGTTCCTGTCGCGCCTGTAAGTGTTGGTGATGCCCGCATTGTCACTTTGAAATACCACTGAACATAGTTATATGTTGCGCCATAGCTGCTGTATTGGTTGCCGGATGCTTTCTGATAATAGCGTTGTGCAAGCTGCAATTCTGTGGTGTAGAGCCTCCGCTCAAATGGCGTGGCGACTGAGCCTACTTCTAGCTGGACGCCTGTGATGTAGAAGGTTGCGCCGTTGGTGCCTACGACTGATGTTGCGCCTGTTGCCGTAAGATACGCTGCTCCTGCCCAAACCCCCGCTGTTCCGCTATATGTTGATCCTGCACCAAGACCAAAATATATTGAAAGACCAGTTGAGTTTGTTGTTTCCCAAGTTCCGGTCGTGTCTCCGGTAATCGTTATGGTTTTTTGCTCCCAAGTATTTGCGGAGTTAATTGTGTATGTAAATGGATACGACCTATTGATCGCATTATTGCCAAACGCACCACCAAATGTCCCTGTCAAACTTGAGCGAACCCAAAAAGACAAAGTTACTGTTGAAGGGGTAGCTGTTCCAAATCCAAAATCAGCAACATTATAGCCTTCAATGCGGTGAGAAAGAGCAAAGGCATCACCAGTCAAAACTGAATATGCGGAGGAGGAAACAACCCCAACATAGTTTTTGAATCCAGCTGGAGGAGTAACGCTACCTGAGTTCTGCTGAAGTGTAAGCTTGCTGTTTTGAGTGCTTGTATTAAACCAGCGATCAACAGGGAACACATTTGTTGATGAAGACCCTGTTACACTCGCCCCCGCATTGCGCTGATCTATTTCCATCGCGCCATTGATGATCTTATTCCGCATGGCGAACGGAGAAGACATGACAACCGTGCCATCTTTCATAAGCACGCTGTCAATCGTCACACCAGAAGCAGATGTTTTCTCATTGATTGTGTCAGTCGTAACCGCGCTATCTTTGAGAAGAACACCATCAATAGTTACGCCAGCAGCCGATGTCTTTTCATTAATCGTGTCAGTGCTGACTTGAGAATCTTTTAACAGAACGCCATCGACAGTGACGCCAGCCGCCGCAGTCTTTTCGTTAATAGTATCTGTGGTTACAGCGGAGTCTTTTAGGAGAACTCCATCAATGGTTACACCAGCCGCCGCAGTCTTTTCGCTGATTGTATCAGTCGAAACCTCTGTAACCGTAAGAACGCCTGTATCAGAAAGCGTTGCGCCAGAGTTCTGGATAGCCTTGCCGCTTGTGCCGTCAAAGCGTGCAAGAGCATTGTCTGTCGAAGATGCAGCACCGACCACATCACCAGCACCAGAAGGCGTTGACCACGACAGAGTTCCGCTTCCATCAGTCCCAAGGAATTGTCCGGACAAACCATCCGCTGCCGGAAGAGTCCATGACAGATTGGCCGTGATCGAAGCCGGAGCCTTCAGGCCCACATAGTTCGTGCCATTGTCAGTGTCTTCAGCCAGACGAATCTCGCCCGTCGAAGAAGATGTGCCGGGAATCGCAAGGGGCGTCGTATAGGCAAACGTCACGCCGCTGATAGAGCCGCCCGTAATCGTGACATTGTTGGCATCTTGGGTCGCAATGGAGCCAAGACCCAGCGATGTGCGAGCAGTAGCGCCAGACTCAGTGATGAAGTTCGTGCCATCACCAACGATGAAGTTCCCATCGCCCGGTGTCAGGCCAGCCACATCCGTAAGCTGGGGGTCATAGGCTTGGACGTCTGTGCCAATCGCTAGGCCAAGGTTGGTTCTAGCATTAGCTGCCGTCGAAGCGCCCGTGCCGCCGTCCGCGATCGCAAGGTCTGTGATGCCTGTGATCGTGCCGCTGGAGATGGTCACGCTGGTCAGCGTCTTGCCAGCCATAGTAGCCGGGAGACGCGAATCAGAGACCGTGCCGCTGGTCAGGTTGCTGGCATCATCAGCGCCAATGTCCGCCCGAACAGAGGCCGGGGACCGCAGCTCATAAGCCGTGCCACCCGTGTTCACGCGGGGGTAGTAAGTGGCTGTCAGGCTGGATGGGAGGGAGATAGAACCAGCCGCAGGATTGCCATCCGTATCAAAGGCCAAGACCTTACCAGCACGGTTGGCCTTGGTTGGGAGCTGCATATTCAGGATGCCGCCATCATCGACCGCTTCAGGGTCATAGGGCGGAGCCTTCATGGTGCGCTTGTTCTCTTCGGCAAGCTGTTGGACCATGATGGTCAGGCCATCAAGCTGCTCGTTCAGAGAAGATGCCGCCAGATCGCCAGCCGTCACAAAGTCAGTGGTGCGCTGGATAGCGCGTGAACCAATGATCGTGATGGTGTCAGAACCTGTCGCGGCTACAACTAAAGTTACAGAGCCGGTGCCGTTTGTGCCGTTGATCGTAACAGTATAGTCGGTCGTAAGGGTCAGCTTAGTCGAGTTCTTATAGACCACGATATCGGTCTGGGTAAGAATCGGGAAGGTAAAGGCATACGGCCCAACACCCGCCGAGCCGGAGAAGACTTTACGCCGTGTTACGGCAGTGATGTTGTAGTCAGCCATGCCATACCTCGCTCAAGAACTTATACTGATTTTCCCTACTTCTGGCAAACATCGTCATTGGATGATCTGACTTGGCGGGAACATAAAGGTAGTGTTGTTTTCCTTCTGGATACGCTCTTCCATACGCCGCAGATAGCCGGGGTTAATGGCCTCCTGCATCCGATAGACTACCAAGTAGTCAAAGACAGGCTTGGCATAGAACAGGTTATAGAAGGGGGTATTGTTAAGGATGACCCTGACCGCTTGTCCGGCAGCATCATCGCCAGCCTTGACCCTGCCGTAGAGATCAAAAATGTCATTGACCGTTCCGACTGTTGGGCCAAGCAAGTTTGATACAGGCGTCTGCCCATAGCGGTTCTTCATCTCGCCAAACAAGAAATCGCCATAGATACCAAGGCCACCGCCTTGCAGCATCGCCGCTTGGGTAAGCTTCAGATAATCTGCCATATCTTCTGGCACTCTAGGCCCACGGCCCTTCAGCATTTCTTTGGCTTGCAAGATGCCGTAGCCGAATACCGTTGACCAGATGAAGAGCTGGGCTAGGCCAAGCATCTCGCCATTGGTGTTTTTGAGCGCCGAAGACAGCGTATCGGAGCCACGACCATAAAGCTCACGGCCAATAACCTTCTGCCCAAAGGCTACCGGGAATGATTTGAATTGGGCGAACATACGCATCATCTCGCCCATAAAGGTTCCCGGCCTTGTCCCTTGACCAAGAAGCGCCTTAGTTTGGGCATCCGGCTCTAGGACCGCAAAGCTGCCGCGATCATTGAAGTAGGTGCGGAACTGAGAGATGATTTCTTCCCGCATCTGCCGGACGTTATAATCTGTCGGCTTCTTATCGAGGCTTGTCAGATAGCTACGGATCGTATCATCCGGCACATCGCGCAATCCATCTGGCGTCAGGTAGTTACGCCCGTCAGCCATCTTCTGAGGGACAGACCGGATGATGTCCCACTTGCCAGCATCAATGCCGTAAAGCGACATGACGCGGCTAAACTCTTTGGGAAGCTCATCAAAGTTCTTTCCCGCATGGGTGGCTGCATGATGGGCGAATGTCTTCACTGCCGCAGCACGGGTGTTCTCAGTCCACCATGTCAGACCGTTAGCCTTAAAGAACAGTTGCTGAAGGCGGGACACGGCACCGGGAATGTTGTCGGCTGGGTCAAAGCGTTGGGAGATGCCGTTAGACATGCTCTCAAACATAACAGGTAGAGATTCGACAATCTCACGGGCTTCCGCGCGGCTCTTGCCTCTGACAAGTTCGCCAAGCGTATTAGCCATATTCCTAAAGATGCCGCCGCCATTCTGATAGTTGACCTCAGCCGCAATGGTCACAAGGTCTTGGGCGGATGAGATTAGAGCGCCACCAAGCTTTGACATATTCTGGACAGATCGAACCGACCCAGAGATTTGGGCGGCAAGGCTATTAGATGGGATGCGGGTGCTGCCATCAATCTCATCCATGTAATGAGATAGCATACGCCCCGGCTTGAGTTGGTCAGACAGCTTTGCCTTAACGTCTGGATCGACGTTCTTATCTTTCAGAATCCGGTCCACAGTGCGATTATAGACATCGCGCGGGTTAGGCCCGAACTTCCGCATCAGCCCGATATTCTGAGCAGAGATTTCCATCTGCCGAAGGGCAGTGTCCATCAAGCCGCCAATGCCGAAGCGAGCGTTGTAATCGAACCAAGCATCAGCATCCCTGAAGTGAAGCACGCGGTCAGCACTTGCCCGCTTGCCAAGGTTCATGGTGCCGCCCTTGAAGCCTGTGATCTCGTCTCTGGCTTTAAGATGAACGCCGGAGATGATGTTCTTATAAATCTCTTCCAGAGCCTGATCTGGGTCGCGGCCATCAGCAAAGGTGCGCTGCATGTCGAGTCTAGGAAGAATATCCTTTTTCCATTCCTCGAAGCCAGCCGTCCTAATCTTGTCAGAGTCATGCGACTGCTTAACGATGTAGCCAACTTCTTTACGAATATCAGCGCCAGCATCATTGTAGTGCTTGCGAATAGTTTCCTGATACTTGTGCAGAATGTCTGCAACCGTCTTGGCTTCTTCAGGGCCGCTGTATCGAGGCGCGTTAGGGTTATCAATGGCAAACAGGGCGCGTGCCACATCGCGGTCAAGCGATCCGTCCTTAACGATCTTAAGCACATTAGCCCGTTCAAGTTCAGTTAAGAACCCGCCCATATACCGGACCAGCAATTCCTTCTGTTGAGCTGCCGCGCTAAAGCGTGAGCCTTCGCGGACCATGTTGGTGCCAACAGTAGCAGCTTGAAGCCCTGTCCCAATGTCATTGGGGAAGTTGGTTTTTAGGAAGTCATATAGCTCAGCACCCTTGCGGAGAGCCAATGCAGCATTGCGCTTCTCAATGAAGGCCGCTCGCTTGACCTGTGCCGCCAAGTCTTTAGCCACGCTTGCCGCAACTTCATCTGATGTCTGAAGGATAGCATCCGCTTGCGCCAGCTTTATCCGGCGCTGTAATGCGGTCTGCAATTCAATCATCTCATCGTCAGTGAACTTCCGGCCAGCCGCCGCTTCGATCTCAGATACACAATCCTGCCAAGCCATCTTTAACCCCTACGCAAGCCGCATGAAGCCGCAGCTTCAAAAGCCCGACCAACAGCATCTGCATCCTGAATAAGATCATCGAACTTAGCCAGTTCAGCATCAAGCTCAGCTCGCAAGCCAAGAGCGTCACCGACCCTACGAGTTTCTTCAATAATGGCGTCAAGATCATCTACGATGGTATCTGTTCTTTCAGCCGCCATTGCCTTGGCATAAGTCTCATCGACAGCCCTGACAGCTTCCATATCTGCCATACGCATGTTCTCTGCGCGGTAAGATTCGCGCATCCGCTCGTAAGCTTTCTGGACTTTATTCCTAGCAACATCTTCATCAATGAGCTTAGATTCAGCATTGATGCTGCGATCCATCGCTACGCCGAGATCGACCAGTTCTGGATTGCGTTTGGCGGCATCAGCCATACCTTTTGGCGCGTTCTCAACCAGAGCAAACTTCATCTCGCCGTTTTCCATAAAGGCAACAGGAGTGAGGTTGCGGTCCTTTAGCTCTGTGATCGACTTAGCTGCTTTGTTTGCTGCACGCTCTGTAACAAAAGATAATGGCGTCCCATCAGGATTGCGGACAGGCTGGGCATCATACGGACGGATTAAGGTATATGTGCCATCAGGTAGCTGCTTGATCTCTAGCTGCTCATCGCGGTTTTTCAGAACCTTTTGCTGGATGCGCTCCGCTTCACGGACCGTCTGATAGACAGGGATTTCGCCAGCACTATCCATAGCGCCGGTCGTTACTCGAATAGGTGGCTCAACCAGCGTAGGATTGACAGCACTATTCAGAGCTATCTCAGGCGTGCTTAGCCCCGTAACCGGCGGTGGCTCAAACCGAGTAAGAGGCGTAAGGCTTGTCGTTTCCAATGCGCGGGTTGTGACATTCTGGAATAGAGGGTCCATCCGAAGACGGGCCTCAATGTCAATCTGCCGACCGGACAAGACTTGCCCGACAGCGCCACGCATAACATCGGAGCGGGTTTCCGGCTCAAGAGAGTTAAGAATCTTTGCGACAGTGCCATCCGGCTTAGCCGTAAGCGTTGACCCTGTACGGCGAAAAGCATCGGCAAGAGCGCCAACGCCCATGTGCAGACCGCCACCAAAGATTGTGCCGAAAGCCAAAGCCTCCAGCGAATCAGTCATGCCATAGTCGGCTTGCTCATATTGAGCGGTGGCATAAACGATTGGTTCTACAAGGGCGACACCGGCAAGACCTTCAACCGCACCGACACGAGCGCGAACGCCAGCCCTACCCAACGCACCAGCCGCATTGCTGAGCATAGAGGTATATCTAGCTTGCCCATAAATAGGAATAAATGCAGATGCCACGTTAATCGGGTCAAGCAGACTTGCGCCAATAGAAGCGCCGAATGTTGCTAGGCCAGCCGCAAACCCATCAGGGCCACGTTCAATAATCCCTTTAAGCCTGTTCTCTTCATACTTACGCTCCATCAGAATGTTGAGAACATTCTCCTTAATTCCGTCATCTGGGATTGTGAGTTTAAGACCTTCTTGCTCCACTCTTTTTCGAGCTGTCTCTGCGTCGATGAGGGGCGATTGTTCGACGTAATCAGAATAAAGCTGCTCACCACCACGAAATAAAGAAGCAGTGGGACTAAACCGCAGAGTCTCCGAAATCGTCGCAGATACGACTTCACCTGTGCCAAGTGGCATCTCCTCAATATATCTGGTGGCCTCGTTAGCCTGTGTATATATCGGCATCTTCTTACCTATTCGTCGGGAGACGGAACGAAGGTGCAATAGATGGTTGGGTTGTTTCCTGCCTACGGCGCTGTGCCGCTTGCTGCGCTCTGGCTTCTAGCTCTTGAGAGCTAAGCAGTTTCAATTCGTTCCATGACAGATTAAGAACGCGCTCTGCCTTTGACTCAGGATCGACAACCTTCACAGCATAGCCGTCAGCGTCAATGATGTTCACGCCAGTCTCATCCGAATTGGTTACAAACCTACCGAATGATTTAAGGCTCGATACATATTGGCGCATAATCTCATCAGGCTTTAGCCCAGATATGCTTTTAGGCTGGGCAAGCGGATACTTCTCAAGCGTGTTTCTTGCTGTATTGATCCCGAACGATACAACATCTGGCGTAATATCGTTTGGCCTTCCATTGACAAGATTCGGAATACGGATCGCTTCACGAGAAGTTGTCGTGAACTGGTAAGCGTTGCCAATAATATCTTTATATGCACGCTCAACCGCGTCTTTAGCAGAAGACCCCGTATTGAATATGTACCGTTTTGCAAGTGTTTCTACAGATGTAGAGTAGGCGTTAAACTGCTCTGGGCCACCAACGCGAAACTGCAAGCTGCGCTGGAACTCAGTAAGTTTAGAAGCTGTCTGGTCTTTGATGTCACGATTAGCATCTGGGACCGTCGAGATGTAGCTATCGACCTTCTTCTTCTCATCCGTCTGCAATGCCGACGCAAGCTCAAATGCAGCATTACGCTGACCGAAGTTGAGCATATTCGACACAACCGACACTTCTCTTGGGAACTTATTGTCAATGAGCTGCTTCTCAATGACAGGCCAATAATCAGGCCCCCAATAGTTTGCCTGAGACTGGATAATACCAGCAACATTCTCACCAGAGTTCATACGGCCAGTGATCTCAAGAGCAAGAGTATCAACGGCTTGCTGGGGCAGAATAGCGCGATTCGGAGCCGGGACACCAAGATATGTTTGCATATCAAGGCTTGCCCGAGCATAGTTATCAATCGCTATGCGGCGCTGGTCTGGAGAGCTGTTAGGGTCAGCAAGAGCCTCTTGCATAGTCCTATATGATTGTTGGACTGATGGTGCCTTGTTGACATAAAGGGCTGGGTCTTTTGTCAATGCAGCTTGATTCGTTGAGATCATGTTCTGGATCGAAACAAGCTCAGCGCGGCGCGTTGTATATTCTTTGCTGTTAGGGTCTAGGGCTGCGGTCATGCGCTGCACAGTGGCTTGCTGCTCAGCCGGTGTTGCAAACATGAGCTTTGACACTTCAGAGTTAATCCGAAGTGCGCTTTCTACTTGCATATTGACGCTATCGGCTCTTTCTCCAAGTAGCTTTGCAGTCTTCTCACGCGAGAAGAAAGAGAGATCAACATCAGTGCGACCATCTTTCAGCGCCGCTACAGCGTTTTCTAGCTGGTCTGTATATCGTCCCGCTTCAACACGAAGCTGCGCTTGCTGTTCACGCGCTACTTGGTTTTCATACGATTCGATTCTATTGATTAGGGTATAGCGTGCCTCTGGCTTTGATTTAAGAAGGTCGCGGTATTCGCCAGAGACGAGTTGGCGCTTCACGCCTTCAACATCTCCATTCAGGATTGCATTGCTAACCTGAAGATCGACACCCTTAACTACTTCCTTGCTCCAAGCCTCACGATACCTTTCTTGTTCGTTTGGCTTCAGACCTTTAATGACATTTTCAAGCTTGGCTTCTTCAATACGAAGAACCTCCTTGACGGGCATTGTTACCGCTTGCTGAGCGCCGGTAGGATCAGAGTCCGTAATAACACGATCCCCTGCCTCAAGCACATATTTGATGTTGTCGAGCTTGGCATCTGCAACATCTGTAATTGACTTTTTTGCAGCCGCAGCCGCAGCCGCAGCGGCCCTAGCTGTAGCAGCCAAGAACAGAGTATTACCATCTTTAGCTAGTTCAGCTTGCAGTTTGCGACCCATCACAGGATCAAACTGACCCAATGCTGTTGAATAGCCTTGGATAAGAGAATTGACTTGAGGCATGACACCAGATGGGCCAATGGCCCCTGTCGAGATGCCTTCTTTAATTCTCTTTAGGTCTTGCTGAGCTTGTGCCTCAACACCAATCGCTGCAATGCGGGTCGAGACTTCACGAGCAGCCCTACCGAAATAGGTGCGGGCATCTCCGATAGGCTCAATCGGAGTACCTGTTTCAACAGCAAGCTTAATCTGTTCTTGGCTAGGGGCATTTTCAGCGCCATAGACGCGGCCCTCTTCGGTCGCTGCAATCTGCGCTTCTTTGAAGAAAGCTCCTGACATCATGTCAAGAGCATTGCTGATTGTATCGAAACCGCGCGTAGCTTCACCACGATTGGGGAAGTCAATACGCGGCAAGTTGTCTATCGAACCGCCAGCTTGAACGCCGATATTCTGATACCGAGGAAGTGCCATTTCTTAAATCCCAGCCGGACGTACAGGAGGCAAAGGAACATTTGCCGCTGGATATGATGCAAGACTACTTGGCCCTGAAGACGATGGCCCGCCGATTTGGCTTAGTTGCTGAAGCCCGCCGAAGACACTCGTAGCGCCACGCGCATACCCAGCGATGGCAGCTTGTTGGCCGCTCATCTGATACAAGTCAGACTGAATATCAGACGCGCCCAAAGACATAAGACCGCCCTGCCTGATTAGCTCTGCGCTTTCTTGCGTAAGATTAAACTCACCAAAGCCTTTGCCGAAAGCGTAAGTCGTAAGAGCTTGAGCCGACCCAGAGAAAGGATCAATAGAGCCAGCGCCAGCGCGAGCGGCAATAGTGGCAGCAGTAGAGAGAGTGCGGTCAAGGGCGGCGATACCTTGCTGGCGATACTTCAGTTCATCCGACCGCGCTTTGAGTTGAGCCTGTCGGCCCTGCATCTCAGCCTGTGTCGCTTGCATATTGTAAAGCTGTTGCTGTTGGCGTCCTGCCGCTACCGCTGCCGCACCGCTGCCGATAGAGCTTAGCGCACCAAGGGCAGAGAAGACCCCAGAAGCCGCAGAGGCTATGCCACCGATTGCGGTAGCTGCCGTTGAGACGGTGCTGATCGTTCCGGCTGTCGCGCCA
>Ga0208147_1000095_pt1 | contig 34309 bp, 39 predicted proteins | sample DEB3_08_DNA_FD_184520 | JGI IMG/M metagenome (GOLD analysis project Ga0208147, IMG submission 184520) | Aqueous microbial communities from the Delaware River and Bay under freshwater to marine salinity gradient to study organic matter... | ecosystem: Environmental > Aquatic > Marine > Coastal ... | reverse complement strand
CTGCTCCTGCATGAACTGATGCAGGACTTATACCTTGAATACTACTTGCTGTTGGTATAGCTGGAGGAACTACATTCCCTCCACCTTTATACTTTTTTCTACGTTTTCCTGCTCCTCTTTGTCCTGCACCTAAAGATCTAGATGCAGCTACTTGTTGAGATATTTTCGCAGATAAACTAGTAGTTGCAGCATCTACAGCAGAACCTGCTATTTTTTGTGGAGCGTGTGGTTCATTTGGAGCAGAATGTGCTGCTTCTATAATTTGTCCACCGGCGGTAATTGTAGACATCTTAATGTATAGCGTAGAAATAATACAAATGGACCAAGAAGAATTTTTGAGCTCTATGAAAATTCAATCTTTAGTTCGTGATATGGATACATCTATGCGTAAACATAAAAAATTAAAAATTTCTAACTTTACTGAATATCGTAAAAAATTATCTGAAGAAAACGAAGTTCTTTATAATAGATTTCCTACTATATTTGAAATGCATATTCAAGGAAAATTAGATCAAACTTTCTTTGAAATGTTAAAATTACGTAGACAAATTGAAAAGAAAGAAATTACGGAAGATGAAGCTTCAAAATTAATTGGACAGAAATTATTTGATAGATTTGTTGGTCCAGTTGTAAATAATACTCCTCCACCTGAAAAACCTCTTTCTTATTCTGAATTCTATAAAAATTTTGATAATAAAGAATAAGAATGCCTACAGAAGATTATTCTCATACTCGTCGTATTGCTAGAGCTCGTCAAATTGCTTCTTTAAAAGGCCTTAATAAAGTTGCAAGAGCTATTGATAGTGAAACACAACTTGTTATTAAACTAGGAGGAATTCTAAACGTAATGAAAACTCCTACTGGTTTAAGATCTAATTGTGGTAGATGTGTTAACTAAATTCTTCTTCTTCTTTTAATTTTTGTCTTAATTCCATTAAAAGTTTTCCCATATGATTATCACCTCTCCATTTTGATGATTTTAATGATTTAGGTGTTCCCATAGCACAACCAATACCTAAAACAACATCACGAGGATCAGCATATCCTAAAATTTTATCCTCAGTTTCTAGTAATTGTTTACGCAATTCTGGAAATTTAGTGAATTTTGCTCTTAAACCTTTCGATAAATGTCCAAGACATTTTTCATTCCAAATCGTTGAATCAAAATTCTGGACTTTTTTACCAAGAGCTTTAACGGCTTTAGTTGTTGGCGACTTCATCATTTTCTCAAGAGTTTTTTCATCCTTAAATTCTGTAGATTTCATACATTCCATATAATGTGTTAAAGTATTATATTCTTTGTCATCAATTATTATGGCATGAGCAGAATCAGGACTGAAATTTCTATGTTCACCTGCTGACGCATCTTCACCAAAGAATAAGATTACAGGTTTTTCTTCTTCATTACCACCCCCTTTCTTTAATTTACGAACTCCTTTAACTACTACTACTGGTTTCTCTTCTTCTTCTTCTTTAGAAGGTTCAGGTTTTTTAGATTTCTTGAATATGAAAGTTCTATTTAAGAATGAGAATGTTTGTTGTTGTTGATTCAAAATAATGTTTGTTTGTTGAGCATAAAGTTCATTGAACATTTTAGTGTCAACTAATTCATAATCAAATTCTTTTAAAATATCAGTAATTTTTTCAAATGGAACTAAATATTCTAAAGCAGGTCTATCAAAACTTTCTAAGAATACTTTTATACCCATACCAAATTCTTCATTCCATGATTCTTTATCCTCATATTCTTTTGTAAAATCACCAGACACTTCTCGGTCTTTTCCAAACATATGTGTTTTCTTACCAATCAATAAAGTATAAACAGATTTACCATCTAAACAAGTTCCAAAGAAAGTTTCTTTACCTAAATCTTTTAAGTTACTTGCGAATGCCCTGAAAGTTTCTTCTGATTCACACGCATAATGTATAGCAAATTGACACGAAATATTATCAAATTTATTTAATCCTTCAAATTCTGCTAAATATTTAGTTGTTGCCTTTTCTTTACCTAATAAAATAGGCATATACTTATCTTCTTGTTGAAATAAAGGATGTATTGACATATCACCTTGAAGAAATAAAACTGGAGGAAGATAATCTTCAGGATGTTTTTTACGATCATTCAAATATCTTGTCGCAGATCCTTGTGTAGGTGAAATAATATTAGCTAATGAAATATCTAGACCTACAACTTTTGAAGGTTGTGTTTTTTTCCATTTATATAAATCACCACCTCTTCCAACTGCTAATTCTAAGAGAGTAGAACCTTTTGTAATAACCGATTTATACAATTCTTCTTTTACACGATTATGGAAATCATATACATCACTAAATACTCTTGAAGATCTTTTTAAATCATCTCTATAATACATATCATCTTCATATGATTCATCAGGTGGATTTGACATAAAACTTGTAATCATTGTTTCAGTTATAGGAACGTGCATAGAAGTCCAAATATTATTTGCTACTGAAATATCATTGCCATATTGAGGTTCTCTTAAAGCACGATATTGATAAGTTTTATCATATCTTGTTCTCATAATAGTCCAACGTCTAGTTTCAATATTAAATGAACATTCAACGATAGTATTATCTTCAACTCGATTATCGTCATCATCTACAGTTTGGCCACGTTCATTTAAAGGAACTAAAATTTTATACGCATCAGGATCACGAGGAACATTAGGTTGAAATGGTGATGGAATACGTGTATTTGTTTCAGATACTTTTTGAAGATCGGTAGGCAAAGATGGAGGTACATATTCTCCATTCATAGTTTCACGAGGATAAATAATATCATCACCTTGTGATCTTGAAACATATAATTGTCCTCGTCTTACTCGTTTATCTATCAAAGAATCATATGTTTCATCTGCGGTAATTTTCAAAAGAAAATCAATACTATTTTGTGTAGATGGTTTCCATTTATATACACGCAACCAAGTCTTACCTTTACGGTCTTCTGATGGTGCTACAGGAGTAGATTTAGGTGTGAAAATTAACCCATCAATTTCATATTCAAATTCTGTTGCTAACATTGTACGAATTGCTTCTTCCATTGAAGGACCATCGCCTGCTAAGAATAATTTAGTTTCAATTCTCAATGGATTTAATGAAGGTGACATAATAAATTGTGTTCGAATATCTTCAACAAATAATCTAGCACAACCTAATCTTGAATTTAGAGGATTTTTCATAGTATCTTCATCATTTTTCATTAAAGGTAATTGTCTCAAATCTCTGTTTCTAAATCTATAAACATCAAAGATACAAAATAAATTCTTTTCAGGAATATATTCCCCATCAATAAAATCACCTATATGTGAATCATCATTTGCAACAATACCTGTCCATATAATTTTATTATTTTTTGCGATACGAATTAATTTCCTATCTCTTGCTACATATAATCCTGAACGTTCACCATCTGCTTTATTTGTAACTGTATATCCTTTAGAAATATTATGAGGATTTATAGGATTAATATGACGTCTAGTTAAAGTCACTAAATCATAAAAGATATTTTTTGATAATTTGAATTCTTGTTCGTATTTATTCATATCAGAAACTTTTAGAAGAAAAGGTGATTGATAAAACGATTGTGATAAAGTAGTAAGTATTTTCAATAATTCTTCAACAATCATTTTTTCAGGAATTTCAGTTTTCTTTTGAAGAAATTCAATCTCAAGTTCATATGTATGAGGTAATTTCAAAAGATCTTTGATAGTTTGTTTTGAATTTACACCTCTAGTTTTAACAATAGAGAAATCAATACGAAATAATCCATCAGGAGTTGCAAAACATTTACGATTAATTAATCGTATATGTGTTTTAGAATCACTTGGATTTCCTTCCCAATCTCTACGTATTTCTTCTTCTGATCGTAATGTAAATCTCATATTTCCTTCAGGAACATCAATAATATCTTTCTTACCTTTATGTGATTCAAAATATTTCAGTTTCTTTTCTACTACTAAAGGAATATTACGAAATGAATTTGTAGAGCATAATTTATGTATATTTTCTGATCCCATTACATTAACACGTGTTGAGTCTGCGTAAGAAATTGATAATCTATTTTCTTCACACCTAAGACCTGTAGATAGAGTATGAATAGCTTTTAAAATACGATCTGCGACATCTTTAGTATAAATTTTACCCGAAAGCAGTTTACATTCTAACTCTGCTTTTGGATCTTCTTTTGCTATCTTAATAAACTCTTCTAAAAGAAGAAGTGTTTCTGGATTTATAATTGTATCCATATCCCTATTATATTTTACTTGGATTAAACCTTGTTCGTTTTTGACTTATGAATCAGTAATTAATCTTTCATAAGTTTTACGTGTTTTTGTATCTTCTTCTATACGCTTCTTTTGATCAATTGAAAAATTAATATACTGGTTAATTTCTTCAAGACAATCATTTGAAAGTTTATCTGTTGATACTAAAATACCTGATTGTGTTTTTGTAAATGTATTTGTATATTTTTTAATAATATTAAAAACTTGGTTATGTTGATTAGAATCCATTAAATCTATCTGTTCTTTCATCCATTCTTTCTTTTGTTTATTCATTTGTTTCTTCTTTTAAAGGAGTATTACCTGTAAGTTTTTTCCGTCTTCCTTTAATTACCAGTGCTCCTTCAGCAGGAGGTTCAAATACAACTTGTTTAACGGATTCACCTGATTCTTCAGGTTCTTTAGAAGATACAACAACTTGTTTTTCCTCTTCTTTTACTACTGGCGCATCATCAGGTCTTGATAGCAATTTACCTACAACTACAATTTCAGTATCTCTTTGCTTAAACGTCGAACCAACAACTTCAAATTCTAAATCTTCACCTTCTTTTACTTCATCAAATTCTGTATTACCTAAATGTAAATCACGAGGAATTAAAATCTTTAAAGGAGGTAATTCAGCATGAATACCTACCTTTGATTTTAAAGTCATTGGAGCTTTTAATTTTTGACCTCGATGAGGAAAACAAATATCTGCTTGAAACGTAATATCATAATCTACACCTCCTTTAATATAATTTGTTCTACCAAGAGAATATTCAAGAATTGTAATTGAATTTCGTTGAATAAATCCTTCTGAAGAACATTTTCCTTCAGCGTTCATTTTAAGTTGTGCTAAAATAACAGCATTCATATTCTTTTGAAGAAATTTTGAATGGATATGAACTTTCTTAGTTAATTGGCGTCGTTCAAATAATGGATCCATCCTTATTATTATTTAAGTTATCTTGTATTTAATTCGTTTTTTGAAAACGGATTTAGATGATTAAAATTATTTAGTATAAGGCGCAACAATGGGAAACGCAGTAGTTAAGCGTTCAGACACTGTATTACTTCCTATGGAGTATGTAAATATTCCTTACTGTGTGATCAGGACCTCAAATGACATCGATAAAGATCATATGTCGTGTACAACTCTTCATATTAAAATGGAAAATTATCGGTCACTTAACTGTATAGATTATCGTGAAGGAGGTTTTAGATGGATAAAGAATCACGCCACAAAACGTGATAGTGGATGGAGAGTATATTTACAAGCAAATAGTGAAGATAGACATGTTTGTGGATGGCGACAAATTGAAAAATTTTGGCCTCTTGAACTTGATGGACAAGAAGAAAAGATTGCTGAATGGCGTGCCGAACTAGTTGAAAAACTTGAAAAACTTGAACTTGAACGTCAGACTAATCAACAGAGTCAAGATTTAAGTGAATCTGAGTCGAATTAGGTTTTAAAGAAGAAAGAATATCTAGTGTGTCTTCGTAACCAAATGATTCTAAAGGAACTCTTATATTTTTACGAAACAAAATATTATATTGAAATAATAATCTTTCAAAACGAGTTACAATTTGATTAATTGTGGTATAAATAGAATCAATAATCTTACCTTTTTCTGATTCGTCATAGTTAACAGCAATAATACTTTTTTCTCCTTGTTCTAATAGTAAATCTATTCCTTGACATGTCATCAAATAACTATCAGAAAGTTGTTCTCTATAACTACTTTCTGAAAGATAAGGGTTTCTTAAAAATCCTGACATTATTAATAACGAATAATTAATTATTAAATTCGTTTTTAGTATGTTCAGCAATATGTAGAAGTTTACTATAAAATGTGAATTTGAATGGGTTTAATCTTTCTAGTTTATGTTGTTTTTATTTGGATAATAATAATATGACACTATGTACAGGTCTTTGGTGTATTTTTTTAAGATTGACAACATATAATGTTATATTTGTTGCCGGTATATTACTTGCAAGACAAATATGGAATGTCCCCAAATTTTTTATAGATATTGTGCGAGCAATTTCACTTGGTATAGTTATCTCAGTGTTATATATTCATATTATATACGACCCCAATATTATTATTGATATATATAAACGAATATTTCCGATAGATTTACCAATAGACATATACTATATCTGTGATATCATTCTACATATACTTCCAGTAATTATCTTTGGACTACCACAAAATTTTCTGTCTGTAATTATCGGTTTACTTATAATATGGATATGGTATGGTTCTTTATATTCGCATATTCAATATTTATATAGTCCTAATATCTCTATGAAAGAATATAATCGCATTATTATTGTCTATACACCCATAATGATGTTAGCAATCTATTTATTTAGTCATTGTTAATCTTTCATTCTCTTTCTAATATCTGCATTATTATCAGGTTGATTTAGAATTTCATATTCTTCAGGTGTTATCCAAAATATACCTTCTTTTTCATCAATAATAACTTCTCTAACTAATAAATCTAAGTATAAACATCTATTTTCTTTCGTTTTAACTTCCGGTGGAAATTCATCTTCAACTAACCATTCAGAAAACTTATTTAATAATCCAACTTTATATACACCACATGTTCTTCCACCTATATTTTTAGATCTATCTGCCTTTTTAATTTCAGAAGCTTTTTCATCAATATTAAATATTAATACTTGATTTTTTACAGACGCAAAAATAGAATCTTTATTTTCAATATATTTGTCTTTTGCCTTTTCTAACCATGCATTATACAAATCTTTTAATCCACCTGTAGGTGTAATTAATTCATGGTTTTCATCGTATACTTTATTTAATCCTAGAATATACAATTCTACTTCTTCTTCATCATCTCTTGCTAATAAAGGTGCAGCATAAATTGGAGCTTCAGACCAATCCAAACTTAATAAATATCTTATTTTATCTTCAGGTTTTAAAACCATATCAACAATATACCAATCCAATACATCTTTAGCAAATCGTTGTTTGATAAAATCAGGAAATTTATGTTCTAATTTAATTTCTGGTTTTTCTTCTACTTTACTTTCTTCTTCAGGTTCTTTTGTTTCAGGAATTTGTAAATCTTGCTCTATTCCTTCTGATTTCTTTATAGAACGTTCTAACATTGTATCATTTTCCATAACTGAAAAGGCAATAATATTTTTACGTGATTGTAAATGACCTATTCTACCATTCTTGTCTTTTAATTGAAATCCTGTATCTATTGCATTTTGAATTATATAATCTAAAACTTTAGGTTTATATGATTTCAAAGCATCTGTAGAATATAAATCATCTTTTTTCCAAATAGGTTTACGAATAAATAACTTTAATAATTTATCAAGAATTTCATCTTTTACATCTAAAATAGCAGATAAAGGACGTTCATGATCAGGATCTTCTTTGTTTGGAATTAATTTACAACTTATAGATTCTGTTTCTTCCATGAATGTTGGAGCAGACATTTCTTTCAATGTAAACGTTTTTGTTTTATTATCTTGTGATCTAGTTTGTGGAATTTGAACGTCATTTTTCCATCCAGAAGGTAAATTATTAACATGATATTGTAAATCACAATCCATAGCAGATTCCATAACAACCTTTTTAACTCTTGCTATTTTTATTGCCTTATCTTCAACAAACGTTCTATAAATATATTCGTCCAAGGTTTCTTGTGTAGAATCTTCATATCTACATACATGTAAATAAACAGTACAATTTTGTAATTCAAAATCTAAAAGAGAATGAGAACATGTTCTCATACCTCTACCTAAAACTTGTTCAATTCTACTCATATTAAACCATGGATCTAAAACATGTATTTGTCTAACAAATCTAAAATCTACACCTTCTGATACTTTAGGAGAGGCAACAATAATTCTTATATCTGAACCATCAGAATTTTCAGGACGTTTTGATCTTATTATTGCTTTTTTAATATCAGAATCTGTTGTAGCAGAAGTAAATAAGACATATTTTCCTTTAGAACCTTTTTTAATTTCACCTGAAGTATTTCCAAGTAACTGGTTTCCAAGAGCAGATTCATATCCATGTTCTTCTAAACACATACTAAATAATCGTGCTCCTGATTCTACAATATTTGAATATACAAAAACAACTCCTTGACTTGAATCTAAAATATCCATAATTAATCCAAATTTTGAACTATACTTTTTAATTTTGGATGGAGCAAGAAATTTTAATTCTTCATCTTTATAAGTATAAGTTTCACCTGAATTAAAAGTTTCTCGAAATGTTTTATTTTCAGGAAAAACGCAAATAAGTTCAGGTTGAGTTGCTGCTTTAACTCTCAACGGATAAATTGCATCTTGTTGTAATGATGATACAATAGACTTAGTTAAAACAAGGTATTTTAAAGGCGTTTCAATTTCTTCTTCGTATATATCAGTTTCTCTATCATTTTCTGCTTTGACATCGTCAGGTGGAGGTAATCTAAATGGAAATGTAAATGGATTTTCTCCCTTTACAAATGATACATATTCTTGACACCATCCTCTAAATTCTACTTCTTTTCCTGCTTTAAATTCACCTTCAACTGTAAAAATATCGCTTGATTTTATAGTTTCCTTTAAACTCATCTTTCTTTCATTCCATAAAAACAGATTAAAATAATACAATAACTCATCATGTCTATCATACATAGGTGTAGCAGTTAATAATACTAAAGTAATACCATTCGCAGTTTTCAAAATATTTTCAAGTGCAATTGCAGATAATTTTACAGATTCGTCTTCTGATGATTCTCTTAAATTATGAGCTTCATCAACAATTACTAATCTATTATCAAACGTTTTATGTATCCACGCATCCATTTCACGAGCAGATTTAGCAATTAATTTTTGTCGATCTATATTATTAGAAAATTCAGTATATCCTTGAAATTCATAGAATTCTCCTATTATTTTAGAAGCTTGAGTCATAACTTTTTGTTGTGAAGTTTTATCAGTATAACGTAGAGGTTCTGATTGTGTTCGTTGTAACATTTCTAAATATCTACGACCAGTACATTGTTGTGATAATAATAATCCATCAGGATCTACAGATACTCTTGATATATCAAAAATTTGATTCTTAAAATTTTCTTGAATAGACGGATTTGCTAAAACTAAAACTTTCTTATCCTGAAATTCAGGTCTTACAATATATTCTTCTGCGATTTGAATAGCAGTACAAGTTTTACCTGAACCTGTTCCATGAACTATTATTACACCTCTCGTATTTGATTCCGGACTCATAACCCTTCTTAAAAATCTTTGATTTGATTGTAATTTAAAATCACGAGAAGATGATGTAGAGCATTGTTCTTCTCTCAATTTTTTCAAAGCACTTAAACTTGGTGGTGGAAGTTCTAATGCTCTTGTTTCTTCTAATTCTTCATATGTCGTATTCGGCATTCTCTATTACTTTTAAAACGGAATCAATTTACAAGTAATATACTTTAGTATGGAACTTAACAAAAAAAGCGTAGACATTCTTCTTATGCGTAATTGGTTTGTTAATGATGATGATATTCCTGATTTACTTGATTGGTTAGATCAGGATGTTTATGATTATGTTTATACAAATCGATTAAAATATCCTTTACGAGTTAGATATTATATTGAACCACAAGACTTTAGTATTCCAACTAGATATAAAGCAAAAGATTTGACTGATTTTGATATGTTTAAGGAAGAAAAAATGAGATTAGAAAAAAAAGAAAAAGAGTGGCAAAAATATGTAAATGAACATAAGCTTAAACGTCCTTTAAGCAAACAAGATAAGGAAAAAAAAGGAAAGGAAAAGGAAATTACAATAAAAGAAAAAGAGCTAGAAAAATTAAAAAATGAATATTGTATTCCTCGTCTTCAGGAAAAACAAAATTTACAAATTGAAAAAATAGAAGATAGTATTATTGATTTAAAAAACGAACTTAGAAATTTATTGTTTCAAATTAAGATAGAAGATGATAAATTCGTCCAAGAATATAAAAACAAGTGGTTATGTGGAGAGATGTAGTAAATGTAATAAAAAAAATCATATTTTAATTAATTGTCCGTGTGATAAAAAGTTCTGTTTAGATTGTAGATTTCCTGATTTACACACTTGTCCGTTTGATTTTAAAGCTAGAACACAAGAATATTTAAAAAAAAATAATCCACAAGTTATCAAAGAAAAGGTTCCGAATAAACTTTAAATGATTAAAGTAATGAGTGGTGGTTTGTTTGGAACTCCTTTATATTTAAATCTGAAATGTATTATTTTTTCAGGAATTATTATATTCATTTATTGGCTACCTAAACCTAAATTTATTCAACATAAATGGATAGCTTCATTTCTTCTTGCTATGGCTGCATATATTATGATGGCATGGTATGATATGATTTATGATTGTAACGATAAATTAGGACCTACATTTTTAGGAGGTTTAATTGGTTGGGCAAAACCTTATGGAGGTGTTCCTCCAGGAACAAAACCATTACCTATCAAATACAAAAAAATTGTTGGTGTTTTTGACTTTTTTGTTTTGTTAATTATTGTTGGAGCATTTATTTATCCTTATTATGTGTCATAGTTTCTCCATAAGATTGATAATGAAGTCTTTTTACTCTACAAAGTTTGAAACAAATCTCATCAACGAGAAGAATTGTTCCAGACAAGAAAATTGTAAATGCTGTATACATCATATTATTTTTCTTTTTGAAAGATTTAAATTTCGTTTTTAATCCGAATCAGGTGGAGATGCTGGAAGAAGCATTGTTTTTTCAAAACAAGTTTTTTTATAAACCATACTTGCTAACCATTCAGGATCTTCATCTGAAACACGTCGAATCCTTTTTAATGGTTTAGGTGAAGATTCTTCTTCTTTCTTGTTTATATTTTTAAACAAAAGTTTTGCAATAATAAAGTGAATGAAAGCGTGAAACAAAACAAGGAAAATCACGTATAAACAAATTTTTTTCGAAGGAGGAGGAAGATAATCAGATTTAATGCCCATATTAATAGCCGCAATGCGGTCTTGGTCAAAATAATCGAAAAGGTTGTTGTTAAGAATTTCGTGCACCATGTAAGCAAAAAAGTTTATTGGTTTTAAATCCGTTTTTCATTTAGGAAGGAGGATAACGAGCAGATGCTAGACTTGTTAGTGTCTGCATAAAGTGCACTGCAGGCATGTATTGAGTTTTTACAGTTGCACCATATCCTCCTTCAGGAATCATTGGAACACGATGACCTCCATACTTTTGCGATTGTTCAAGTCTATATTGAAGATCAGTAGCAAGATTGTTTATTTGTGAACACAATACAGGATTGCCTTGTGCATAATTTCCAAATACATGATCAGACATCTGCATAACTTGTTGAGGTGTATATATATCACCTGTTTGAGGTGCCAATTCTCCTCGAGTACTTGCAGTTACCAAACTCTTAAAAGCTGCATTGTGTGGCAATGGTCCACAATGACTTTTTGCACTATCATCAAAATGTAAAGTAGTTTGAGGACGAGGAGATGAAGTATAACCTGCCATCATCTGACCCCATTGCTGATTTGCGGCACCGACTTTTCCAAACATTCTTTTCTATATCTGCCTTGATAAAATTAGGTTATAAGATACAAAATCCATTTTTCATAAAAAAAAGGTATTTTATTTTCTTTTGTTTTTTTACCCCCTGTTTTTTTGTTTTTAGGCGCGTTTACCAAGGATTTCAACGACGTCCTCTCGTGGCACACCCTCTTCTAATGCTGCTGTCTTTATGGCTTCAATCAGTAAGTGATGTAAGTGGCTCCCAGGACATTGAGACTCGTTTCTCATGTACCACCAAAATGTTTGGAAGTTTGAACGCTCGGAATCAGGTTTTTTGGTTAGTCTCCAAAGGTTGTCTGCCTCATCTTTCATGCGCTGCTTTACACTTTCTATTGCCTCGTTTAGCATTGGCAAGGACTGGACCATGTGAATGACGTAGTTCCGCCACGCAACTCCCAAAGTGTGTTCACGTAAATTGTTCTGAGTGCCTGACATGTTTCCTTGTTTATCGCCTTACAATCTAAAAATATGAAACCAATAAATCCATTTTTCATAAAAAAAGGTATTTTATTTTCTTTTGTTTACTTTTCCTATGAGTTCTCAGACTTTTTTATTGACCCCCATCAAGGTGTTTAGTAATACTTTCCTCCCTCTCACGAAGAGTTGCGATAAGTTGAACAATCTCTTCCAACTTTTTTGAACGCTGTTTGTTTTCCAACATGATGCGCGTCCTGCAGTAAATACAGGATATGCTACTCGTTTGTTGAGCCCATTCACACCGATCTTGGTCATACACGCAAATATCACACCAACAACTATGAGGACAAACACACATGTATTCCACCAAACACTTGTTACACTCAAAAGTGTCAACAACGCCTGTCTCTGGATTCATATCACTTTCGTGACAATCGCATTCTTCTGGGATTTCAAGAAACTCTTCTTCGTGACTTTTGTTCATTTCAACTTGTTGCGCCATACTATATAACAACTTAAAAGTAAAAAATCCATTTTTTAGGGTTTCTTGACTTTTTCCATTTGGCGTTCTTTTGCTCGAACTCCTTTTTGTGTATATTTGCCATTTTCACCCCTTCCCTTTTCTTTTTGATCTTTCTTTGACTCTTTACGTGTCTTTGGTGTATTCTCCATACTCAACAAAGCATTTAAACCTAAAAAATTCGTTTTTAACAAATGGCAGACGTATGCTCTATATGTTATGAACATATGGATATGAAATCTTTTCAAGATCCAAATTCATCTACAACTACATGTGTTAAATTGGATTGTCAGCACGCTTTTCATACAACATGTATAATTAATGTATTAAATAAAACTAATTCACAATGTCCTCTTTGTGGTAAACATAAAATCACAGATGAAGTTTTAAGAGAAGGATTATTGAAAAAGATTTTTTCTTCAGCAAGAAGAAATCCTGAAATTAAAAAAGGTATTCAAGAATACAAAGAATCTTTTTCTGCATATAAAGAATTACTTAAACAATTGAAAAAAGAAACAGAAGAATTTCTTATTAATCGTATGAAAGAAACAAATTTCAAGCAAAATAGAACATATCTAATTAAAACTATGGATAATGTTAAATTTGGTGTTAGAAGATTTGCTAAAAGTATGGGTCCACAATATGTTGGTGCTTTAATACCTGGTGTTAATGGAAACTTTTTCATGAGAAGAAGATTTAATACAGAAATTTTTGGATTAAGAGGATGGAGAAGTACTTATAACCATATTAATTATCCTTCGTTTAGAATTGGTATGAATTCTATATTGAAAAAGATATAATGGAAACATGGTATCCATTTGTTATTGGAGTTGTTGCATTTTTCTACATTAAATCATTTAATAGAAATGCGAAACTATATTTAGAGAGTGAAAAAACACTTTCGTGGAATGATCTATTCACGAAAGTGGTTCCAGTTTTATAGTCTAAACGATCTCTGCAGGGATTGAACCTGCGACCTTCTGGTTAACAGCCAGACGCTCTGACCACTGAGCTAAGAGATCAAGTACCCTACATGGGAATTGAACCCACGGCCTCCGACTTAGAAGGTCGGCGCTCTATCCACTGAGCTAGTAGGGCAAATAGCAGCGGTGGGAATCGAACCCACGCGGATTTCTCCACAGGTTCTTAAGACCTGCGCCATAACCACTCGGCCACACTGCTACTTTATATACAAAGATTATCTTTAAATATGTTTCTTAGTTTAGACATTATGAACTTACACTAGTAAATATGTGTGGAATTTGGGGTATATTTGGATCTCAATTTCCATCAAAAGAAATTATACAAAGATGTATTGAATTACTAATTCCAAGAGGTCCTGAATTTCTTTCAATAGAAGAATTTACGAATGTTATTTTAGGATTTACAAGATTAGGCATTAATGGATTATCAGAAATTGGTAATCAACCTATAATTCGTAATAACATAGCAGTTGTATGTAATGGTGAAATTTATAATTATAAAGAATTAGCTACTGAATGGAATATACACTTACCTAATGGATGTAGTGATTGTGAAATTTTACCTTATTTGTTTTTAAAATTAAATCCTACTGAATTTTTTAGATCCTTAGATGGTGTATTTTCAATAATCGTATATAATATTTCTACAGGTGAAATTATTATTGGAAGAGATCCTTATGGTGTAAGACCTCTTTTTATAGGTAAAACAAAAGATTATTTTGCTGTATCATCTGAAATAAAAGCGTTAGAAAATATATGTGATGAAATAAAACCTTTTGAACCTGGAACATGGTTATCTCAAAATAAATATACAAAATACCATACAATTCCATGGATAAAAAATCCTTGTTTGAACGATGAAGTATTTGCAACATATTCATTGAAAAATGTATTTGAAAAAGCAATTAAAAAACGTCTTTTAAGTGAAAGACCTATTGGTGCTCTATTAAGTGGCGGATTAGATTCTTCTTTAGTATGTGCTAATCTTAGTAAATATACTCATAAATTAAATACATTTAGTATTGGAATGAAAGATTCTACTGATTTAAAATGTGCTAGAATTGTTGCTAATCATATCAAATCAATTCATCATGAAATTATTTTAACAAAAGAAGACTTTTTTAAAGTCATTCCAGAAGTAATTTATGCAATTGAATCTTATGATGTTACAACTGTAAGAGCTTCTGTTGGCAATTGGTTAATTGGAAAATATATTAAAGAAAATACAGATATTAAAGTTGTATTTAATGGAGATGGATCAGATGAAATTGGTGGTGGATATTTATATTTTTCGAGAGCTCCTTCCGATCAAGAATTTGAATCAGAAATTGAAAGATTATTAACTGATATTCATATGTTTGATGTTTTAAGAAGTGATAGATGTATGTCTTCTCATGGATTAGAAGCAAGAACACCCTTTTTAGATAAACAATTTGTTAATGTTTGGAGATCTATTCCAACTAAATTTCTAAGAACTAAACAAGAAAAATATATTTTAAGATCATCATTTTCTAGAAATTTGTTACCTTCACAAATTTTATGGAGAAAAAAAGAAGCATTTAGTGATGGTGTAAGTTCTATTGAAGAACCTTGGCATGCATCTATAAATAAATATGCTATTTCTCAAGGTTATGAATCTGAAAAAGATATGTATAAAAAATTATTTATTGAATTTTTTGGAGAGAAGTGTTTATCTGTAATACCTTATATGTGGATGCCTAAATGGTCTCCAGAAACTACAGATCCTTCGGCAAGAACTTTATCAATTTATAATTGAAATCTTCTCTTAAAATCTTTTACGGATTCTTTAAATGAAGGTTTATTCCACAGAATCCATTTGCTTAAAGCGCCAGGAGTATCAGGTTTATTCCAATGTTCTCCCATTCCAGAATGTCTTTTTAGATATCTAGCTTTGCGCGTCTTGTCTTTATGTTTCGTAAAATCTGAATAACCTTTTTGTCCAAATGGAACTACTTTTTGATGTCCATCTGGGTAAACAAAAACAGCATCAAATTTCTTTTCTTTTTTATGTGATTTTCGAATCGTTTTCAATCTCATTACTAATAATAATGGAAAAATGGTTTATAGAAGTAAGACAATTAAGAGATAAAAGTGAAGATGGATATAAAACAGAAGAATTTTGTCATCATGTGTGGCATAATATAAATACTAAAAAATTAAAGAAACCTGAAAAATTTAAACTTAAAACTGGCCCTGAATTTCATTCATGGATAGAATCTTTAGAAGAAAAGTATGATGAAAAATTAATTAAAGCTATTTTGGATGATGATGATTTTTGGAATCTGACATTTGAGACTGCTCGGAAATCATAGGTATTATAATCTCTTGTCTTTTTTCTATAGTTTCCATAGATAATTTTGAAGGAGGAATTTGATGTCTTATAGGAATTCTAATTATAGGAATGCGATACGGTCGCATTTATTTAAAACGGAACAATATAAACATAGGAATTATTAATATAAGTATGGGTGATACAATTATTGGAGTTCAATTTGGAATCGCCAACCCCGACGAAATTCTTTCAAGGAGTGTCGTCGAGGTTATTACAGATAAAACTTATCAAATTGACCAACCTGTTCCAGGTGGTGTATTTGATCGTAGATTTGGTGTGATTGACAACGGTTCAGTTTGTACAACATGTAAGCAAACAAATCTTCTATGTCCTGGACACTTTGGACATATTCAACTAGCTCGTCCTGTATATTTATATCAATTTCTTCCTGAAATTATTAAGATTCTTCAAAATGTATGTTTAAATTGTTCTAATCCTTATTTAATTGATGAAGAACTTGAAAAGATTGAAAAGAATTTTCAAGGTATGGATAGATTTAATGCAGTTCGTGATAAAACTGCAAATTATAAAACGAAAGAACTTAAATCAGGTCAGTGTCCTCATTGTGAAACACCTCTTGTAAAAAAGATTGAAAAAGAAGATTTGACTGTTGCGTCTCTTCAAGCAATCACATATGAAGAAGAATCAGAACCTATTCCTTTGGAAGTTGAACTTGTTCTAAGATGTTTTCAACGTATTACTGATCGGCATGTAGAATTACTTGGATTTAATCCTAAATTTTCTCGTCCTGATTGGATGATTTGTACTGTTTTGGCAGTTCCTCCTCTTACTGTTCGTCCTTCTGTGATCATGGAAGATAATCAACGTATGGAAGATGATCTAACACATAAACTTATTGATATTGTTCGTAATAATCAACGTCTTCGTGAAAAGATTGATAAAGGTGAATCACTAGATGTAATTAAAAAATATACTGCACTACTTCAATTTGATGTTGCAACATATGTAGATAATGATATTAAAGGATTACCTCCTGCAGCCCAACGTTCTGGTCGTCCTTTAAAAACATTGAAATCACGTCTTGGTGCTAAAACTGGTCGTGTTCGTGGAAATTTAATGGGTAAGCGTGTAGATTTCTCGGCACGTTCTGTTATTACTCCTGATGCAAATATTGATGTAGATGAACTTGGAGTTCCGCAAGAAATTGCAATGAATTTAACTTTTCCTGAAGTTGTTACTGGATATAATCGTGATAGATTAATCTCTTATATTCGTAATGGAACTGGAAAATATCCTGGTGCAAAATCAGTATTTATGAAAGAAGATGGTCGTTCATTAAGTTTAAAATTTGTAAATCCTGAAATTATTGATTTAAAAGAAGGTGATATTGTTCATCGTCATCTTGTTGATGGTGATGTTGTTTTGTTTAATCGTCAACCTTCTTTACATAAAGGTTCTATGGAATGTCATCGTATTAAAGTTCTTCCTTATTCAACTTTCCGTCTTAATGTATCTGCTACTCGTCCTTATAATGCTGATTTTGATGGTGATGAAATGAATATGCATGTTCCTCAAAGTATAGCTGCTGCAACAGAGCTTAAATATTTAGCATCTGTTCTAAGACAAATTATTTCACCAAGAACTAATTCTCCTATTATTCAGTTCTTTCAAGATACGATGACTGGTTTATTTCGTATTGGAAAAGATACAGAAGTTCCTGAACATATTGCTATGAATATTCTTGCAAGAATGAAAAAACCTCTTTCCACATATTCTCGAACGAATAAAAATATTAGTGGTCGTGATTTAATTTCAACTACATTTCCTTTGATTGACTTAAATAGCAAATTAGTTATTAAAGAAGGAAGACTTATTAAAGGACAATTAAAGAAAGGCGCATTTGGATCAGCGTCGGAAGGTTTGTTACATGTAATTTATAATGATTTTGGTCCTCATCGTGCAGGGCAGTTTATTAACGACGTTCAGAATGTAATTACAAAATTCAATTTATTTACTGGATTTTCTGTTGGCGCATCTGATTTAATTGCAAATGAAGAAACGATGGAAGTTATTCGAACACAACTTGAAAAAGGTAGAACAAAAGTAGCTGAAATTATATCGAGTGTTCATGCAGGAACATTCTTAAATAATTCAGGTCGTCCTGATGGCGAAGAATTAGAAAATCAAATTTCGAATGCATTAAAAGACATTTCATCTGAAATTAATAGTCAAATGACCGCAAGTTTGCCTGATGATAATCGTATGAAAGAAATGGTAGAATCAGGTTCTAAAGGTTCATATCTAAATATTGGTCAAATGGCTGCTTTATTAGGTCAACAACTTATTGGTGGTCGTCGTATTCAATATACTTTACAAGATAGAACTCTTCCTCATTTTGCTAAATATGATGATGGTATTGAATCTCGTGGATTTGTAGAAAATTCATTTATTACAGGTGTTCGTCCTGCTGAATTCTTCTTTCACGCTATGGGTGGTCGTGAAGGTTTGATTGATACAGCAGTAAAGACATCAGATTCAGGATATATTCAACGAAAACTTGTTAAGTCAATGGAAGATTTACATGTAGAATATGATGGAACTGTTCGTAATGTTAATGGAACTATCGTACAATTTAGGTATGGTGGTGATGGTATTGATTCTGCATGTGTAGAAGTTCAACAATGTAATCTTGGATTAATGTCTCTAGCAGATATTTATGAACATTATGCTTTGTCATTAGATGAACTTAAGAAAGTATGTTCTGAAGATGTTGATGATACATCTGATTTAGTAGATGAAATTATTAAAGATAGAGATATTCTTGTTCGTGATATTCTAAGATTTACTAAAAAAGAAGAAGTAAGTGCTCCTGTAAACTTAAAGCGTATTACTGAAAAATATGCGAATCCTTATGCTACAAAAAGTAATTTAACTCCAAAATATGTGATTAAAGAATTACAAAGAATTTGTGAAGAACCTATTCTAAAATATAATAAACTCTTTCATATTTTACTACGATTTTATCTAGCACCTAAAAAATCAATTATGGTTCTACGATTAACTCAAGAATTATTTGATGAATTAATTCGTGAAGTTCAATTTAAATATATTCAATCTACAGTTCATCCTGGTGAAATGGTGGGAACTATTGCAGCACAATCTATTGGTGAACCTACTACACAATTAACACTAAATACTTTCCATTCAGCTGGAACTGCTAAAGCTAATGCAACGCAAGGTGTTCCTCGTATTATAGAACTTTTGAGTGTATCATCCAATCCTAAAAATCCTTCAAATGTGGTATATTTAGATTCTAATATAGCTGTTTCATCTGACGATGTTCTAGCAAAGAAAAAGGAAATCCAAAAAACTACTATGCGTGATATTACAAAATCTGTTCGTATTTATTATGATCCAAATCCTTTAACACCTGATTCTGTAGTTGAAGAAGATCGTGAATTACTAAAATCATACCAAAAGTTTTCAGTGACACAAGGACAAAATTGTACATCTCCATGGATTATGCGACTAGAATTAGATAAAGATGAAATGGTTGCTCGTAATATTATTGATATGACATTAATTCAGACAAAACTAGAAAATAATAAAGTTCTTCGTATATTCTCTTGTGCACATTCAGATACAAATTCACCTGATAAAATTGTAATTCGTATTGTATTCGCACAAGAAGTTGTAAAGAATGCTTTATCTTTAAGATTTATCGAAGATAAGTTACTAGATACTGTTTTAACAGGAGTTGAAGGAATTGGAAAAGTTTATGTTCGTGAATTAGCTAAAGAGTTATTATTTGATGAAACTATTAGTGGATATGTTCCTTTAAAGCAATATGTTCTTGATGTAGAAGGAACAAATTTACTTGATTTAAGTTCAGTTCCAGGAACGGATCCTTTTCGATCATTCTCAAATGATATTTATGAAGTTTTAGATGTATTTGGTATTGAAACTGTTCGTTCAATGTTATTTGAAGAATTTATGGAAGTATTTGCTACAGAATTTGTGAATTATCATCATATGATTACATTGATTGATACAATGACTTATCCTGGTCGTCTAATTGAAGCAAATAGGTTTGGTATGAATAAAAGTGAATCAGGTGTTCTTGCTAAATCAACATTTGAAGAAACTACAAAAGTATTATTTGGAGCAGCATTAGGATCACAATTTGATAATATGCGTGGTGTATCGGCAAATATTATGTTTGGACAAAAACCGCCATGTGGAACAGGATTTGTAGATATTCTTATTGATGAAACTAAATTACCTGAAGGTTCAGAAGAAGATTTATCTGTATTTGAAACTGATTTGAATTCAGCAAATGCTCGTGTAGAAGAAGAAGAACGTAAAGATGTAGAGCAAGGTGCATGTAATATGGAAGATATTGCAATGGAATGGTAATTTACTTATAAGATACTTATATTAATTATAATGGATTCAATAGTTCAGAGTGTTCTTAGACAATTTCAAGAACGATCTGAACTAGGACAAAAGAAGTATGGGACTACATTAGATAGAAAGGATTTAAGTTTTTCACAATGGATTCAACATATGAAAGAAGAATTAATGGATGCAATTTTATATTTGGAGAAACTTCACCAACTCCATGAACCTCCAAAACCTGAATGATAAACTGCTAATGATTCAGAATATTTTTCTTTTAGACAATTATGTAAGACTTTATCGTCTTGAGTAATACATTCATTAGGTTTTGCTTTTCTATACGCAGAATCATTGACCATAAATGGATATATTTTCTCAGTTGGAATAACTAATATATCATCACTAGGTTTCATTGCTGATCTGAAAAAATACGGACCAGTAGTGCGATTAATATAAACACTATCCCAATCTACTTCTTCAAGAACATCATAATTCAGTAATCTTTTCAAAATTTCTGAGCCAGGTTTTGAAGCAAAGAATCCATTTGACATATATTTTTTTCCATCAACACCTTTACAATTTAATTCACACGGATCTTCATTTGCTACTATAAGATTTTTCTTATTATTTCTAGTTATAAATTCTAAAAATTTAGTAGAAATTTCAAATAATGAATCCATATAAATACCACCAAATCTATGTAGAATTTCCAATCTTGCTAAATCTGCAACTTGTGCGAATCTTGATTGTTCTAATTCTTCACCTTTTTGAATAGCTAATTGAATAAATTCCCATACAAGAGGAAAATTCTCATAAAATAAATCATCATTTGTCCAACATTTATATTGATAACCATTATTCAATGCTAAAGTTTCAACGTTTTTCATTAAATGATATCTAACTGAATTTGTAGCAAGAGGTTTACCGAACCATATTTGATGAATTATTTTAGAAATTTCTTTTTTTTCTGGAAGATAAACTTTTTCATTAAAAAAGAATTGACGTTCAGATACTTTTAAACTAGTGCTTTTTTTATTAAAAATAGTTTTACAAATAGATTGAGTTTTTCTATAAAATAATAAAGAAGCTCTTTTTCTTTCAATATCTCCAGCAGAAAGTTTAGATCCTAAATCAAAGAATTTAGCTCCGCGAAAATACTTTTTTACTAAGCGATGAACTTTTCTATGATGTTCATGTCCATATTCACCTTTTTCACTATGTGTAAGAACTAATTTCCATGATTTTGAAGAAAGTTTTTTTAAGAATTGTTCAAATATTGAACCATCATATAATCTATCTGCTTCTTCTGGATCTTCTGTATATTCATCTTTAACATCAAACATGATATATCTTGTAACATTACAATATGACATAGTATTAAAGAATTCACGAGATCTTACAGGATCGTTTAAATGCGTAGAGCATATAACAAACCATCCTGGTTGTGATAATAAATTTATACCTCCCCATAGAACTTCATCATCAGGATGTGCTACAATAAGTAGTTTATCTACTTCCATTATTTATTGATATGAATATTATTAGTTGGAATAAGCTAGACCACCCATGCCAGACATAATACGAAGAATGTTATAGTTAATCGCGTATACACGAACGTCCCATGTATTATCACTATCAGGACTTACTACTACATCACCTGAAAGAGTTATTAGAAGATGTGCCGTATCAATTCTTGAAAAGTTACATGTTCCGGAAGGCTGGTGCTCTTCAGGTTTTAGAGCAAATGAATAAGAATAAATACCAGGCTGAGAATATGCAAGTTGATTAGGCTGTCTATCCAAGAATTCAAGTAATATAGTTTCACTACCACCTGCTGTGGCGGTGATATTCCCTGTTTCAGCTGTAAACGCAGCAGCATTTCCGCTATAATCTGCTTTATCTAATGGTATTGCTGTTGTTCCAGCAAACTCAAAGTTCCGAATTAAATAAATTCCGTTATTTCCAGCTTTGGAATTTATAATACGAACTCTCTCATTTACATTTGCGTCAAATGGTAGTCCACTACCACTTAAAGTTATAGTGTCTGAGGTAGCAAGAGAATCAATACGAAATGTCATGCTGGGTGCAAGTTGATAAGTTCCAGCTAAACCTGTATGATGTTGATAAGGCTGAACTTTATTATAATAATCGCCATATCTCTTATCCATTCTATCTTGACCGTTAATCTGTAACCATTGTTCGTATACAGCATCACGATCATATGTAAAAGGTTTTAGGGAGGTCGCACCAGCAGCCTTAGCTAGATTACAGTTTGTGTAAGAAGAAGGTTGAACGACCCAAATGAGTTCTTTTACAGGGTGATTGAAAGTTAGATCAATTCTGTTAGAATAAGAAGAAAGAGATTTATCTTCATTGAACTGAGTTTGTTCAATGAGATATTCATGTGATTGTTGAGCCATACGACGACGTTCTTCAGTATCTAAATAAATATAATCTACATATACTGCAGCTTGAAGAGGTTGAGGAACAGTGCTACTAGATCCAACTAATGTAGTGTCAAGATCACCTGCAATATTTTGTACTTCATTCCAAATTACATTAATACGAACTTCATGGTATTGAAGAGCGATTAAAGGTAAAGCTACACCAGGATTCTTAGTGTAGAAGAAGGATAGAGGGATATAAAGAATTGTAGGTAATCCAGGACGACCTGAACCAGCATTACAATTACTTTGCCCACCTGCGAAGACAGGTCCACTTGATAGACCACCACCTACCATTTGAAACGCTTTAACTGATTTTAGATAATCAGATGATAACGCATCCCATAAATACATAAATTCGCCATATAATCTATCAATTAATTGTCCACCAATTTCAAGTTCTACACGATGTAAAAGATTGTACCCAAGACGTCCTTGATCGTTATTGTAATTACCAGAATCAAGAACTACTTCAAGGTAAGTAGAATACATTAGATCGGCGTGACGACCAATGACAGCTGAATGTTTTACTCCCCATGCGGCTTGTCCATTAAAATTCACACGAAATGCTTCCATAGCAAAATTCGTGTGACGCTTGTAAAGAGTTTTAAAGAATGTAATTTGAGGATTACCTGAAATATACGCATCCTGAGCACCATATGCTACAAGTTGTAATAAACCACCACCCATGTTTGTATTTATATATTACATTACTTTTTTTCCTTAGATATGAACTTATTTACGACCACGATGACGACGACGAGTTCTTCCTCCACTTAAAGGAAGAGGTGATAGAGGAAGAGAACCACCTTTCTTTTTATAACTTGCCTTTGCCGTTTTTAATACATGTTTGAACCAACCTTTACCCATTGATCCTTTCTTGCTTTTTTCAGATTTCATTGTAGCAGCTACATGTTTCATCCACGCAGTCTTTCTACGACCACCGCCAGGAGGAGGAGGAGGAGGAGGAACTTTAGGAGGAGGAAGAGGAGCATTACCAGACATTTTTATACTTTAACGCAGAGAAATTAAATTACGACGTTGTAAATTGGAGAAGTTTTTTGCATAGGTTGAAATGATACTGAGGGGTCGGGCATAATAGGAGTTTTATATTTTTTAGGTTTTAATGCTCTTAATCCGGCAGGTTTTAATACTGAACTATTTTGTTGAAATTCGCCAATATATATTTCCATCATTGTATCAATTGAACCATAATTCATTAATGTCCATTGACATCCATATGTTAATAAAATTTGAGGATTATTATTCTTTAAATCTTCTAAATTATCAGGAACAACCATAGTAATATTATTACGATTATAATCAATTAATTCATCATGATCATGAGGTTGAGAAGCTTGTGAATATGTATATCTACGTAAATGAGAAGTTGACCATGATAAATTAATTAATTCTTCCATTAAAGTCCCTTTAATTTCATTCCCACCTGAAACAATAATTACTTTATTTTGTAAATTACATATAGGTTCTACCGCTACATTTTTACGTTGATATCCATATTCATAATCTAATAATCTAGGTTTTATTGCTGATTCTTTAATTAATTCTGCTGCTGCATTAATTACTATATTTTTATTTGTATGAAAAACTAAACTTAATATAAATGGATCCGAAGATACAGGACAACTTATAGAATTAAATGCATTATTTCCAATAGAAGTTAGACATGCACTTAAAGGAACAGTATTATAAGCATAATCTGTTCCTAATTTTTGATTTTTAAGTCCAACAACAGGTTTATCATTATTGTCTGCATAAATATCTAATTCTACTAATCTTGCTCCTGCCTTAATTACCATCGGAAGAATTTTATCAGAAATATAATCATATACATCTGAGCCTGGAAAAAGAGAATATGATGAACTTGCAATATAATAATCACATAATCTGAATGCTGGTGTTTGTGGACATCCCATAGGAGCTAATTTAGTAACAGATTCATAAGTTTTAAATTTTGGTGTAGCTTCTAAAAGAGCTTTATGTTCATTAGGAACTAATGTTTCGTAAAAAAACCATGCTATTAAACCTATTCCAATAACACCTATAAATAAGTAAACATAAAGCATAGTATTATCTGCTGCTACTGGAAGAATATTATCCATTACACTTTCGCTATATTAAAAAATAATTCTCTAAAACTTCTACACACTTTATCATGAATTCTTTTATCCATAGGTATTTCATTTAAGGAATAATGATGAAAAATTAAACAATACATTCCACATTCACTATCTTCATATTGATGACGAGTTTTATTATATGAAAGAAGCATTTTCTCTGGATGATTTGAATCCCATTCTTCTTTCCATCGAAACATTAATCTTTGAATTTCAGTTTCAGGTTCTTCAGCGTATGAATCAAAATATGTAAATCTTGGATATTCTAATTCAGGTCTTATATCACAATATATAGCAATCCAATGTTCACCAGGTCCTGTACTTACATCCGTATTAAATACAATTCCTATTCTTGTATAACCTTTCTTTAAAAGAGTATCTAATTTTATAGCACATAAAGAATCAACAATACATTTTCCTAATTCTGATTTCTTATCAAAATCAATTGGAATAGTTCCTAAATATTTATAACCTACATATAATTTTTCAAATTGTTTTTCAATTTTATCTATATCTTCTGATGTCAACCATTCTTTAGGATTTGACTTCCATGATTCAGGAGCTTTAGGTTTTTTCATAAATTCAGTAATAATACATTGTAATTTTTGGTCACAATGTTTATGAAATCTTTTTTGTAATTCTTTCCAAATATATGATGTTGAACCTTTCGATATTGGAATTGAAGAATGTTCTTTATTAAAAGCTTGTCTTAATTTTTCTATTTGTTCTTTATCCATTATCTTAAAAATGGATTATGTTTTATTGATATTCATATAATATTAAAAATGGAGACATATAATGAGAATATTCTCAAAGAAGTCAAGAGTTGTGTTAAGAAACTAGTTAGTGTTGAAAAAGAACTTTTCAATCTAAATAAAGAAGTATATGAAAAACGAGAACAACGTTCTCTTATTAAAGATCAATTAGCACAAGTAATTAGACTTCCTGAATTTGCTCAATTAGATAAAATGAAAGTTGAAGAAGACAATGTAGAAATTCAAATTATCAAACCTGGTTCTCAAAAATCTTGGTCTTTGTCCAAGAAAGATCTTCAAGAACATCTTCAGAATTGTTTAACTCATATGGGCGGACACGCTAACGCAGAAGAATTGTTTGGTTTTATCGTAAAAGAACAATCTAAGAAACTTATTTCTCAAGAATACAATTTTAATGTTGTATTTAAATAATGGCATCTCAAAATCCTCAAAGTGTACAACCAGATATACGCGCAGCTATACAAACAATTCTTACACCACTACAAATATCATCAGTAATAGACACAAAATTTAAACATACTTTAACAAAGTTTGGTCCAAGCGAACTTATTCGTTTGTTAAATAGCGTATTAATGTTTAGTAGTGCAGTAATGGATGAAAGAACACGATTTTCACTCTTTTTAGTATTAATAAAATCAATAACTTTGAATTCTGGAACAACAATAATTACTGATAGAGATGTTATTGAATTTGTTGGTGCAAGAGCACAATGTGAAACAATTTTTTCTCAACGGGCAACAACTCAATCTGGTTTTCCAACAAGTAGAGATGGAAATTCAAGATGTTGGTTATGTGGATGGAGTGTTCAAGAAATGGGTTATGTTCTAAACCCTGAAGAAAATTGGATGAATGATGGGTTAACTGCTAGACAAAAAGCTTCTTGCTTAAATGCACCAGAATGTGAACATCTAGTACCTGCAGCAGCTTCAATAATATATTTAGATTTACCACAAAATATTCCAGGTGCACCGCCTTCAGAAGTAAATCTTTTTAGCAATTATGAATGGGCACATAGATTATGTAATGGTAATAAAGATTCATTACTTTTTTTTAAAATGTTTGATGAAGCAGGAAATCTTACAAATCCAGAGCCAAGTGTTAATTTAATTGGAACTTATTTAACTTCTCTTTCTAGTGCTCCAGCTATTGTCAGACTAATTACAAACGGTGGATTAGAAAGAGCAACATGGCTACATTCACGAGGTGGACAAATTATGGCTAGAATTAAGATTGTTACAGATTATATAGCAGCTAAACGTAGTAGGTATGCAGCAGGTAGAAATGTTGGCGGTTTTTATATTGAAGATTTAAGTTCTCTTTCTAGAAATGTTAATTTTTTATATCGTAATCTTATTACATCATTACACGAAAACGCTGGAAAAATTATAGCTAAAAATACAGAAGAATCAAAAACTGAATGGTTAATAGCAAAATATAATGAACTTTATGACGAATTAAAATCCAACATTTTTCCACCACTATTAATTGAGGCCGCTACAGCCTCTGGGATTACAAATTTACTACCTGATATGAGTGCGGAATATTCAGCAATTCAAGGTTTAACACAGTTCTTAAACAATATTGGAATTATCGCTGTAAATTTAGAGAGTGCGAAACATCCTTTATTACCTCAGTTTAATCAATTATTTTTACAATATACAACACGATTTTCAGCTATTAAGGAGGAAGCAAATAGGAATTTTGATGGTGTAGTAACTGGTGCAGACATGATTGCGTTATTAAGAGGTCAAATTCACATGCTAATGGAGAATCAATTTCCAGAATTAAAAAGTTATTTTGACCGCACAAAACAAACTGGTGAATTCGCAAGGGATTCTCTATTTTGTGGTGAAACAGGATTATTAACTGGAGTTTTAACTGATGAACGATATGGTGTTATATGTCATGGTCAACCAGGAAACGCAGGAGGTAAACGCAAAAAAACACGTAAAACTAAACTAAAACGAAAACGGACTAAACGTAATAAGAAGTCTAAGAAATAAGAATGTATAATCCTTATAATTCAAGAAATAAACTTCTATCATTAAAAGATATTCAAACTATACTTACAACTTATAAGTGTAGTTTCAATATCAAAAATTTAAAATTATTTCAAAATGCTATGATTCATTCATCTTATGTTCGAAGAGAAGAATATACTTCACCAACAGGCGAAAAAATTAAATTAATTGATAAACCTGATGATTGTATTGATTTATTTGATGAATCATATGAACGTTTAGAACATTTAGGTGATTCAATTTTAGGTGCTATTGTATCAACTTATCTTGTAAAAAGATTTCCTAAAGAACAAGAAGGATTTCTTACAGATTTAAAAAAGGAAATTGTTTGTAATGAAATGTTAGGTTCATTAAGTATAAAAATTGGTCTTGATAAATTCTATATAATTTCAAAACATAATGAAGACGCATGTAATGGAAGAACAAACATTAAAAAATTAGGTGATATTTTAGAAGCATTTATTGGTGCTTTATGGACTGATTCAGGAAATGATTTTAAAGTTGTTTCATCATTCATAATTAATTTAATTGAAATGTATATTGATATTCCAAAAATTCTTATGAATAATCGGAATTTCAAAGAACAATTACAAAAATATTGTCAAGCAACATTTCATTATACTCCAACTTATAAAATGATAAATTCTACTCAAAATTCTTATACTATGGCTGCTATGAGTCCATTAGGAGAAATTGGAGAAGGGACATCTCAAACTAAAAAACAAGCAGAACAATTAGCCGCACAAGATGCTTTATTTAAGTTTAGGAATTCTTCTAATAAGTGATTCTTTAGTAGTTCCAGTTGATGACATATTTTCATCAACACCTTCAATATTTCTTAGAACTGCTGCGATTTTTTGTGGTTGATCAGCAAATTCAAGTAAAAGTTGTGTTTTAATTACATTTCTACGTAAAGGAGGTTTAGAAGTTCTTACGGATCTTGAAATATTACCTAATCCATTACCATCCAAAACAAAATTATCAACTTTATTATTTCTCATAAATTCCAAGATTTTTTCAGAATTTTTGAGTTTTCTTTCTTTTAATGAAGCAAGTTGTTGCTTTAATTTACGCTCTTCATCATCTAATGATATCCATTCTTTCAACGTTTCTTTAACGTCCTCCATTTACTTGTATTGTGTTTACGTCTTGAAAATCGTTTATTATGAATTACCTTATTACTTATCTTACGTTTACGTCTTGATAATCGTTTATTACCACCTCCAGCTATTCCGCTGTCTCTAAATTTTTTTCCAACCGCTGCCGCCGCCGCTGCCGCCGAGTTCTTAGCCGCGCTCGCCGCGCTCGTCCCCACCGCCCGCACCGCCGAAGCCCCATCTGTTAACGCCTGCGTCCAAGTTCTGCCTTGATTTTTCTTTTCCTTAAAATAATTTTTTACCCCTGTTGCTGTTTTGTTTACATTTGTCACTAATTTATCTCCTAAGTCAGATGCGGCTTTAGCAGCCGCATTAACGCGTTGTGCTGTATTTAATTGGGGTTTAGGTTGTTGTTGAGGTGGAGGTTGATATTGTTGAGGTGAAGGATTATTTGGATCTACGTTGAGTTTTTTTAAATTGTCTTTAACGTTTTGTGCTTCTTTCTCAAGTAATTCAGCTGCTTCTGGAGTTGTAGGGTTTGTTAGTTGTTCTTTAACTAGTCCAAGGTAACCTCTCAACCATTGTTCTATTTCAGCTCGTTCTTCAGGTGTTTTATTAGCTAAATTATTCATTTTGCCTAAAACTTGTTGTGAATTTTGATAAACCCAATTTCTTAAACTACCGAACCATTTTGCTTGAACTCCACTTCTATTTTCAGGGTTTGTTGTATATGCCATAACATCCTTTTGTAATGTTGAAACAGTTGTTTGAACATTTGCTGTTGCTTCCCCAACTTTTCTTTTTATTTTTTCAACAGCTTTTTTCATGTCATCTTCACTAACTGATTCCAAAGGATTAAATGTAAAATTGTCTAAAAAATTTCCTACAAACGCAAGTTTCCCATCATATGATTCATTACCTTTATCATCAGTAGTTTTTTTACCTCTTAATTGGTCAATTAATGCTTGTCTTTTTTCAGCAAAGGTTTCCATAAATTTATCACTTGAATCTCCAAAATTTTGAAATGCTAAACCTACAAATGGTATTAAAGCTAGACTTTGAATATATACATCGCCAAATCTATGTTGTGCTGTAAAAATAACCATATTAAAAAATATAAACATAGCAGACATCATATAACCAAGAGCAATTCCAACAGGTGCTGAAAATGGAATAGGAACAAGACCTATTATCATAGGAGTATATTGTTGAGCTAATTTTGCTGCAGTTTTATTGAATTCAGTAGCAATAGTTAATCCCATACTTACTGCTTGACCTGTAACTGGTATTCTTGCTACCCATCCTTCAGGTTGTTCATTTCCGTCAACCATTACAGGAACTTCACTTAAAGGAAAAATAAATTTACGAATTGGATCTAAAATTCCTTTGATACTTTCAGGTGTCAATAAATAAGCATAATCTAAACCTCTTTGAATTAATGCGTTATAAGCTTTACCACCTCCACTTTTTTTAACGACTTCTTCTGCTTGATGTTTTGTAAATAATGGTTTTCCATCTTTTCTTACCTTTTTTTGTAACTTTTCAACTGTATTAATATTATTTTTTTTAATAAAATTAAATAACCCTATTATTTTTACAACGCGATTAATCAGTGATTTATTAGATAAAATTTTACTTAATTTCTTTTCAAGTTCATGATCTTTATAGTCTTCATATATCCAAATACCTTCCATCCCCCAACTTATCTCTACCGCGTTAATTTATTTTTTGATATATTTATTATAAATGGAAGATTCTGAAATTGAAGTTGAATGGTCTTCTCAATTAGAAGATATTTTAGCAGCAGAAGGTGAAAGATGTCGTGGACTAGCTTGGTTACATACTCGTGCTGAAATTCTTACTGGAAAATATAATTCTTACGTTCAAGTTCCTGTTATAATTCTTTCGACTTTAGCAGGAACTGCTTCTGTAGGTTCTACAACTTTATTTGATGGAGATACAAAAACATCAAGTATTGCTATTGGTTTAGTTTCTATTGGCGTGGGTATTTTAAATACTTTAGGTGGATTCTTTGCGTTTGCTAAACGTTCAGAGGCACATAGAATAGCACAATTATCTTATGGAAAATTATCATCAAAAATTGCGATTGAATTATCTTTACCTCGTGATGAAAGAACAACGGCTGAATCTCTTTTAATTCATGTTCGTGAAACTATGGAGAGATTAGCTGAAACAACACCGAATTGTCCTCCATCAATTATTGATGAATTCAATAAAAAATTTAAACATAATCATGGAGTTGCTATGCCTAATGAAGTAAATGGTATTCATAAAATATCAATATTTAGAGCAGATCATCATGTAATGACACCTGTAGTAGTTCCTGAAAAATTATCATTAGTAATTCCTAAAACTTCCAACGACGATCACACTCCAAACAATTCATAAATGTAGTCATAGGTTCATCAGCAGAACGAGTTTGCATTTGATAATAATCACATTTAGATTTCTTTTTACATCCTGAACACCACATAAAGATGGAGGCAGTATTATTTTTAGATTGAAGTTTCTTTTCATTTTCAAGTTGTTTTTCAAGAGCATCTTTCCATCTTTTTGGACATAATTCAACTGCCGATAATTCAGCAAAATCACGAATACTTATCTCGCCTTTTTTAATTTTTGTTATCCAATCTTCATTATTTTGAACGTAACTTCCAAATCCTTTCAGATTTTCATAAAGCGTAATTGCTTTACTTCTATACATATTCCAAAATACACGATTAGACCAATCAATATCCATATTTTCTTTAATTGCTTGATCACTAATTACATGTAATAAAGATTCTTCTAATTGATTCGAAAGTTCATTATTTTCAAGAAGTTCATTGAAATTCTCAATGACTTTTTGACGAATCGCACAATCAACAAATACATTTTCAGATTTTCGTTGAATTGGTTTTGATATAAATACAGGTCTATTACCAACTTCCTCTTCTTCCTCTTCTTCCTCTTCCTCTTCTTCCTCTTCCTCTTCTTGCTCTTCTTCCGAATCAAACGTCCATTCTTGATATAAAAGTTCATAATAATCAGATTTTAAATTTGTATATGAACTACTAAGACGATCATATTCATCTTGTTCTTCTGAATCAGATGAGAGAATTACAATATGACCGTAATAATTTTCTTCGTTGAATGGAGATGGAAGAATATGTTGATTAATATTTTCTTCTAATCCTTCAGATGAAGCAAATATAGAAAGCCATGAAGATTCTTTTAAAGGGTCTTGAATTTTTCCTTGAAATTGTATGGATGTATTCTTAAACTTTTTACGAATAAATTCAAGAACATCTTTTTCTTTTGGAAGAATATTCAATTCATTTATTCCTCCATTTGAATTTATAGATATACAAATAACCATTTATATATTTTACAATTTCTAATACGTAATTCGTTTTTCGTTCAAAACGGATCGAAAAAAATTATTGTATTTCTTAATAAAATGGAGGCAACTAAAGAAGAATATCCGAAACTAGTAACAAAAGAACTTCGTATACCTAAAAAATTTGAAGGACCAACATTTGCCGAATTAGCATCCGAATGGAAAATGCATGATGATTATAAAAAATCTGTAATGCCTGAAGATAAACAAACATATAAACCTATAATTATTCCTACATTTGAAAAGTGTAATAGATTTGAAGAAGAACAACCTATTCCTCAAAAACCTAATCAGCAAGAAGATGAATGGATTAAAGTAGAACGAGTAAAGAAACAAAAGAAAGAACTTACATTAATTGAAAAATATGGTGATCCTGATGCTCCTCAAGAAGAAGAAACTGTATGGGGAGGAGAAGAAAAACCTTCTCACCAAACATGTTGGGAAGATAAGCGTTAACTAAATCCAAATAATGATCTTATTAATCCTGCAATCCATTCAAAAAATTTTATCACAAATTTCAATGTAGAACCTTGTGTAAAAGAATCATTTGCGTATTTCCATCCATAAAAAGCAGTAACAAATAAAATTACTATATCTATTAAAGCAATAATTCCATTCTCTGCTATTTGTTCGGACGCCCAATCTGATACTTTATCTAAATGTCCTTTTTTCTTTTTATCACTTTCTTGTCCCAAAGGAGCTTTAGATACAGGTTTTACATCTCCACCTTTTTTTGCTACTCTTTTACAACGCATATAAGCTTTATTATCATGAGGCATAGGACCACCAGCTAATTGTTGAGTATCATTGAAATAAACTTCTCTATCACCTAAAGATTGAAGAGGTCTTGAACCAGGTGCTACATTTTTGATTAAAAGAGCAAAATTATTAGAATCAATATTAATCATAGATTTAAAAACTACCCATGTACATTGTGAGCATGGAGGAACTATTAATGAACCTTCATAAACAAAATATTGTCCTGCTGAAGGAACCATTTTAAATAGTCCCCAATTATCACCTAAACTTACAGGGGTATATTCTACTCCAGGATTAGCGTAAGGAATAAAAGAATTAAAAAATGATGATGAATCAGACTCAGTCGAATTCACTCTAAATAATGAACTTACACATAAAATCTTTCCTGAAGGATTTGTAAAAACTGCTACAACTTCACCATCTGCTTGAATGTTTTCAATTGTATGGTGGCTTGGATGTGTAACTAATAAATTCGTACATGTATATCCTTCACCATTAAATTTACATGATCCTAATCCAGGAGTATTTTGAAGAACTATTCCTTCATCTGAAACCATAACATTTGCTTGTGGAATAAAAACATTATCAAAAACAAGATCACATAATAAATCACAAGGTTTAGCAGAAGATTGTGATACATTAATAGGACTTTGATGTGTTGAGGCACATTGCCCTCCCCATGTAGTTGATGAAGAGTATATACTCATTTATTATTTGACTTTATTTTGTATCTTGCGAATAAACAATATGGCTATATTAAGTAGTGATCCATATCAAGCAGCATGGCAAGTTATAGGTATGATATTAGTGTCTTTATTGTTACTTGGAGTGTTGGGTCTTTTATTCATAAAATTTATTTATCCATACTTACCTGCTAATGTGCTTGAAGTAATTAAAGAATTCTTTACAGACTTAATTCAATATTCGCCTACAGCTGTATTTTCGTTTGGATTTTTACATAGTATTATTTTTCAATCTTATACTGCATTAATTCCTAATGCATTTGCAATATTAGGTCTTATAATAAATAGAGTATTTAGAAGTTTTTCTTTAAGTCCTCGTGAAGCGGACTTGGTTTCCAGGTTAGCTGCTTGGCGCGCGGCGCGAGCGCCGGGTGACCCTCCTAGGATTGCCAATCCTATTGGAAACAAATTTTTCT
>Ga0208147_1000094_pt1 | contig 34361 bp, 60 predicted proteins | sample DEB3_08_DNA_FD_184520 | JGI IMG/M metagenome (GOLD analysis project Ga0208147, IMG submission 184520) | Aqueous microbial communities from the Delaware River and Bay under freshwater to marine salinity gradient to study organic matter... | ecosystem: Environmental > Aquatic > Marine > Coastal ... | reverse complement strand
GATGAGTTCATTGAGTTTCTTGAGCGTAATCCAGTTTTAAAAGAAGGTTGGCTTCGGCAATCGGACTACACCAGAAAGACTCAGGAAATTTCTGAGGCAAGGAAAGAATTTGAGGCGAGACAAAAAGCGGACGAGGAATTCTGGGGCAAAGGCAAGCCGGATCAAGGGTCTATGGAGGCATTTCGCAATCTATGGACCGTTTTTCAGGGCGGTGATTCTGCCGTTCAGGATTCCATTTTGCAGTTTGTTAATGACGTAAATCTATTGGCTAAGGGCCAGGCTCCAGTCGGTCCTTTAGCTGCACTAAGTCAGGGCGGTCAAAATCAGTCAGCGCCGGAACTCTTACCACTTCAAAACGAGATTGCGAAACTGAAGCAGGAACTTCAGCAATTTCGCGGTCAGTCAGAAGCGGAAAAGAAAGCGGCTTTAGAGCGCCAACAAGCGGAAGTCGCTCAAAAGGCAGAGGCTGAGGTTGACACTTGGGTAACGGCAAAGGAGAAATCCGGCGTCAAAATTACCCAGGACGATTTCGAGATCATGGCTGATCTAATGTCCATATTGGGCAAAGACGGTAAGCCAAAAATGACGCTCGACGAGGCTTATGACTTGGCACAGGCTAAACAAGGAAAGACGAAAGCATCCGTAGCCCGTCAGGTTTTGCAGTCAGCTAACAACCTAAGCAAAAAAACTCCGAAAGCTCCCGCTTCAAAGATTTCTTCTGCCGAGGAACCTGAGCCTAAGACCGTATTGGGAATTTTACAACAAGGCGTAAATAGCCTCTCTTAGGAGTAGACAATGGCAGAAGTTGATCTGAAAGCGTTGTTTGCTACGACAAAAGAGAAAATCTCCAACACGCTCTACTCAGGTCTGCCTGACCGCATTCCTCTCTTAAATGAGATTCGCGAGTCCGGCAACCTGGAGACCGTGGAAGATGGCGGACGTAGTTTTTCCGAGCCGTCTCTTACTGGAGATTCTCTTGCTGTTGGAGCATACGTAGGAACCGACACCTTAGACGTGTCACAGCAGGGCGGTATTGATAAATTTCAATACACTCCTGCTTTTATTTACGGCTCTGTGTTCATGGCGGGTACTGAACTTGCGATGAACGCTGGAGACCAGGCTGCGGTGAAATTGTTGGATGCCCGCATTCAGCAGATGAAAGAGTCCAAGTATAACGAATTGGACGCTTACCTCTGCGGGGCGAACAATACGATCCCGACTGGCCGAACAAAAAACCAGGGAAACTGGCTTGGTTTGCAGGACATTGTATCTGATACCAACACCTCCACGATTTTTGGAACTGGTATTGATCGGTCTCTTGCTGTCAACGCCAAAACAAGGAACCAGGTAGTTTCTACCTCGATTGCTTCAGCTACGGCGTGGAATACGTCGAACGCTGGGCGTCAAGCGATGACTGATCTGTACCTTGCTTCTTCCTTCGGCAATGATCGCCCTAACCTGTGTCTGATGACTCGAACGATCTTCTCCGCTTACAACATTTCGTTGCAGGCAAATGAGCGTTTCGTTGACATTCAGAAAAAGGCCGGAGGCGGTTATCCGCATTTGGTGTTCATGGTGGATTGCAAAGTGTCCTATGGGGATAACGTCCTTGCGGGTCACTTTTACATGATCAACACCAAATACATGAAATTCAAGGTCCTGAAAAACAAGAACTTCAAAATGTCTGACTTCTTGGATGCGTACCAGCAAGATTTGCAACGCGCGCTGTGTACGACTGGCGGTCAGCTGACTACGGGTGCGCCGAAGTTTAACGGCGTTTACACCGGGGGAGGTTTCTAATGAAAACACTTAGAAATCTTCTATTTGTCGCTGTTCTTGCGTTGATTTTCGCTCCCAAGAGTTTTGCTCTTGTTTGCGAAACGTCACAGGCGCTTGGTGGTCCAGAGGCTTGCTACACAAAAGTTACCGTATCTTCGCAGGAAACGACTCTTGTTTCTACGGGTACGGCTCTCGTGTACGAACTCGACGCTACCACGCCTAAACAGGGCTCGTATCAGGTCAAGGTGTCCACGGCTTCCACAAATAACGTGTGGGTAGCCGGTTTTGCTCAAGGTCCCATCAAATCTGGTGACAGTGCGATGGTGCTTGTGCGTGGATACGGGCTTGTGCGTACAACTGGCGGTATCGCTTCGGGTGACGAGTTGTTCGTCGTTGCGAGCGGTAACGTGGCGGCTCCGGGCATAGTGATTCGCAGCTCTGAGCCTGTTGCTGTTGCATTGCAGACTTCTAGTTCTAACGGAAGTGCAACGCGGGCGGCATTTGTAAGAGTAGTTTAACAATTAGGGCGGGGGTCGAAAGGCTCCCGCCCTTCTTCAAAAGGATTCTATGAGTTTTGGATTGATCATCAGACAGGCGCTTCAGAGGTCGGAGCTTCCTATGGACTACGAGCACATGAATCTTGCCCGTGGTTATGCGAACGATAACATTCAAGAGCTGTGGTATCTGGTGAAAGCTGATTACCGTCAGTCATCTGATTCATTGGTGACGGTGCCGGGATCGGAGCAGTACGTTTTAAACAAGCATTTTGACAAATTCGTGCCGAACTCTTTCCGAGGTCCTTCGAGTAATCCCCGGTGCATGGTTTATAAGGACCCTATCGAATTTTTTAGATACACGAGGAATTATCAAAACTCACAGGGCGTTCCTTACATTTACACTTTTGGAGATTTTTCGGGAGTTGATGAGCAGTTAAACGCAGACTCCCGGCTTGAAGTTTATTCAAGCTTCTCAAGCAAGACTTCAGGAACTGTGAAAGTCATAGACGGCTCGCGGCTGATTACCTGCACGAACCCTATCTTTTCAATTACGGACGTTGGCTTAAATTTTCAAAGGAGCGGTGAGTCAACGATCTACAAAATCGGGGAGTACATCTCATCGACTCAGGTGAATTTGACTGACGTGTACCGTGGTCCTTCGGCGTCTGGAGTTTCTTACAAAGTTGGGGATATTGGTCAGCACGTCTGCATCCAGGGCTATGTTGGCGGGCAGGTGGACTCTGAGGACGTTATTTTAGACGGCTCAAACGCTGTTCAAACCTCAAAGACCTTTGGCGTTTTAACGAGTGTTACAAAATCAGACAGGACTGGCGGGAAAGTGGTCGTTCGCAATTTGGCGAACACTCAGAACGTGGCGATTTTTGCCCCTGCCGAACTCGTAATCGAGCGCCAGTCAATCCTCGTATGGAGAACCCCAGGATCGTCAGAAACCTTGCCTTATCGCTTTTACATGAAGCATCCGAGGCTGTGGACTGACACTGACAGAATTTTCCTTCCTGAGAAGTTTTACAGGCTTATTTGCTACATGACCGAGGCTGATCTTAGGGGATGGGCAGGCATGAGCCTTCCTGATGCTCTGACTTCTAAAATTGAAAGAGGGCTGATGACATTTAAGGCTGACGCTGATGACGCTTCGCTGTGGAGAACGATCCCGAACGAGGAAGGCTTCGAGACTGGATTTGGGATCATCGACGGAACTAAGATTTTAGACGTGGATTTTGCACCATGACCGACATGATCTTTGATGTTTTTCTAAGATTCTATCTTGTGGCCTCTACCGTGTTCTATTGGCCTGGGATGAGTTCCTATATGCCCCAGGAGGCTTTTATTCAATACTCGGCCTACATCTGGCTTGCAATTTCCTGGGTAGTTCCGGCAAAGCGAAAAATATCAAACGCTTTTATGGCCGCGCTTTTGGCTTATTGCGTTCTGCATACGTTTTTTGTGTCGTTTGACGTGCCTGGAAGATTGACGCTGATGAATTTATTTCTCGGTATTTTGACCATCAAGATTATCGCCGAGCGCCTTGACTTTGGATTCAAGAAAATTGGGAAATTGTTTCTGTGCCTTGTGGCTTTCAACATTGGTCTTATGGCTTTGCAGTTCGTGAACATTGATCCCATATTTTCGAGCATGAATTACGACAAAATGCCCCAGGTTGATATTGTTGGATTCATGGGTATTCGCTTCGCTCTCGGCCTTTTGGCGGCGATTGTACTGCCTTTTATTTACGCTCTAAGCCCTTGGTATTGCCTGGCTTTGGTGCCTTTGTTTATCTGCTCAAAAGCTTCTACCACGATTGGCGCCGGGGCAATCTCATTTCTTTATCTGGCTTTTTTTCGTCACCGCAAGGCTTTCTGGGTGCTGATGCCTACAGTGATCGGCGCCTGCGCTTATTACATCATTTTCAAAGACCTGCCAACGGGGGAATTTGATAAGCGTTTAAAAATCTGGTGGGCGGGCATCGCCGTTCTAAAGACGCATCCCTATTTTGGCTATGGTCTAGGGCATTGGAACGTGACGAAATTCGTGACTATTCAAGAAAACGGACAGCCTCAGCAGTGGGCTTGGGCGCATAACGAGTTCATTCAGTTTTTATTTGAGCAGGGAATCGCGGGGGCTTTGTTTCTCTATGCTTATTTCAAGGATATGTTTCGCAATTTTAAGCTTAATTACAACGGGCATATCATTTCAGCCTGCCTTTTGTCTTTATTCATCTGCTCATTTTTTCATTTTCCGTTTCACGTTGGAAGGTTTGCAGGTATTGGGATTTACATTTTAGCACTGGCTCAAGCGCACAGATCAACGAAAGAAGTCATTTATAAAAACAATGAGGCATTTGATGAAAAAAGCGTCGATTCTCTGGATTATTCTTTTACTGCTCTGCGCTAAAAGCGCCTTTGCTTGGCGCTCTGAGGGTGGAACGGGCGTAGTCTCTGCCAATTCTACGGTAGTTTTGACCTCGATTGAAGCGACTCAGGTTTTGCGCTCTGACCTTTACTCCCGTTTGCTTGGTGAGACCGATCTTGGCGGTGTCACGAATTACGCGTCTTTTGATTCCGGCGGCCTATTCAGCCTTAGAAATGTTGCCAGTTCTCAGGACGTGATCAGGCTTAACCGAAATCAGTTTGCGGCCTGGACGGATTCAAGAGGCAATCAGGTATTGGCGGGAGTATCGAATGACAATGTTTACACGATTGGCGTGCCGTGGCGCCAGGATAGCCAGGTCAAGATCGTAGGAACCGTGTCAGCGAATGATGCCACTGTCTCAAAGCTTACGATCACAAGCGTCAACGTGGCAGGAACAATCCCAAAGACAAGCACTTACACGACCGGCACATGTTCTTTTACTTTTTCTAGCGGAATCCTAACCAATGCGAGTTGTTAATGCAATATAGCCCGGCAGGAGGCGTGAATATGAGGTTAAATCCTTATGATACGCCCCTCAATCAGTGGTATTTGATGCAGAATTACGACTATGACCACTCTGAAACCTATAGACAGATTCAGGGGTCGGTAAAGTATCACGGTACGTCTTTGGGTACGAATCCCCCGCATCAGATTTTCGCTTATTACAACAATGAATTGGACGTTGCGAGGATTCTTGTTGCCGTTGATGACAAAATCCTTGTCAGGAACGAGGGAACGAACGAATTCACGGCTTTGATTACGAATCTCACGCCGAACAAGACAGGATTTTCATGCCTGGTTGATACGAATATGTTCATCGCTCACCCGGACGGGCTTTTGCAGTATGACGGGAACACGATTACCAAAGTCAAGAATGGTCCATCCGTTAAAGACATCATTTTTTCAAAGGAAACTAACCGGGCATTCGCTATTTCTGCGGATGTTGAGAATCAAGTCATCTGGACTGATGACATTGTGACCACGGGGGGAGTGCCGATTGAATGGAACGCTCTAAACGTGGCCGAGATGCCGCCGACTGATGGCGATGTGATCGAGAAGCTAGGTTTTTTGAACGGGCGCCTTGTCTATTTTATGACAAATTCGACTTGGATTCAGTACGTCAATGGTCCGGCTCAAAACTGGCGCTTTGAAAAGAGTCCAACGGTTGTCGGGTGGATTGCTCCAAAGACGATTAAGCAGGTCGGTACGGATTTCTGGGGACTTGGGTTTTCTCCCGCGCTTGGCCGAGGTCTTTATTCTTTCAATGGTCAAACCTCATCGCTTTTAAGCTTTGACGTGGAGCCGTTTCTTGATCGAATCAATAATAATCTGATTCACGAAGCCTGCGCCGAGCATGTGAACAATATCTACAAAATATCGTTCGCCGTGGACAGTTCTCCAAAGAACAATTTCACTTTTCACGTTGATACGATCATCAAAAACGAACAAACAGGATACCCGAACTTCTACGGACCGCATACCTACGGCTTTTCGGCGTCTGCCGTTTTGAATACTAGAATTTTCCGGGGTCAGCATATTTTCGGAGACACCTATCAATCCGGCTCCTGGGTTTTCAGGGTTGGCGATTTTCTCACGCAACACGCCGCGGACACGTCTGACAATGGCGATTTGATTCCAACGGTCCTTGTTTCTGGGCTTATTCGCAACACGGAATACAAAGGGGCGAAGTTTGGGGATGAATGGATGAAGCGGTTCAGGGATTTCTTTTTTAAATACCCGCCCTCAAATTCAAACGCTTTGACGGTTCAATTTTTGAGAAGTCATTTAAACGAGATTTATGACTCAGAACAGCTTTACTTGGATGACGGAAGCGAGAGTTTATCGGCTGTAAATCTTGGTTATACGCCAATCAATCTAAGCAGATACGGCGTGACCAAAATGATTAAAAACATTCTTTCTCCAGGCATTCAGATCGTGATTTCTAACTATACGCCAAAAACCTACTCAGAGCTGAACGAGATCAGCTTCGAGGCGGTGCCGGTGAGAATGATAAAAGGAGCGCAAAGTGTATCGCTTAACTAAAAAAGCATTGTTTTCTATTTGTTTTATCTTGTCATTGATAGTCACCAGTAGTCAAGCGTGGTCAGCTATTGTCAGTCTGGAGTCAAACTACGTCGAGGGAGAGGCCGACATTGTTGGACACCTCAACAGAGACCGCCAGGCGATGGTTGACGGGATTAACAACATCAGCGGGGCATCTACCGGCACCAATCAATCAAGCGGACAGATTCAAGCTGATACGATTGCTGAAGAAAACATGGCCGACGATGCAAACCCTCGCATCAGAACATACGAGGGAGCGGCTTGTGAGTTCGTATACACCGGGCTTCTGCCTTCGACCACTTCCGGCACCTTGATCGGTAGCATACCTTCTGGAACGGCTTACCCGGCGGGATACCGAATCAAGAAGGCATCGTCTACGGCGCACACTTTCACGGCTTCAAAATGGACGTGGATTGACCTGGACAAGAATGGAAACTTTAATTACCTAGAACAGGCGATTGGGAGTTCAGCGCCATCCGTCACAGCGGACGCCATCCGATTGGCTCGGGTTTCAACGGATTCGGCTCAAATTTCTACGGTTACGGATTTACGGACCACGACCTGCACCGATGGACCGTTCTCAGGAATCCGTGACGCTCAGGGAGAAGCTTCTTTGGGTGATATTTTCACAAACGGAGCCGGGGGTTGGGAAAACGGCCTGGCGATCACAAGCAATAGCACGACAAAGGTAAATATCGGCGTTGGCTCGGCTTACATCAACGGCCAATACCGAACGCTTTCAAGCGTGCTTTCTATTGATTCGTCAATCATAGCCGATCCCGCGAGCAGCCGATCAGGCATTGATTCGGGTACGTTGATTGCCAATAAAAACTATTATATCTACGCCGTTGGCGATCAGGACGCGACAAATCAAATAACAGGGATTTTATCCACGTCATCGACCGCACCGTCAGGCACGACAAACTCAAGAAGAATTGGCGAGGTTTCGACCGATACAACGGGGCTTTTTAATGCCTCTTTTGATACGACTTCGGTCAGCTATCAGGGAGCGGTTAGGCAAAGAAAGCGTTATCAAAGCGGGGCTGTTTGGACAACATCGGCCACGATTCCCAACGATGACACGCCTCCGCAGATTACGGAAGGCTCATCATGGGCTAGGCTTTTCATTACGCCTACCTCAAGCGCTAACCGGATCAGGATCAATGCGAATATCTACGCATCCAACACCACGGGAAGCATCTCGGAGACAATCGCAGTTTTCAAGGATTCTCAGCCGGATGCGGTTTGCACCGGGTTTACCGTGTACACGGCTACAACTCAATATCCTGTTCCTATTACCATCAGATGCGATGTTCCTGCGCTTTCTACTTCAGAGCAAGCTTATCAGTTACGCATCGGCGGGGCTTCGGCCACGACCACAGTAAACGGGATAAACGGCTCGAGAGTCGATGGCGGGTATCTCATTAGCAGTTTTGACCTTGAGGAGTATGAGTCATGAAAAAGATTTTATTTGTAATTCCATTTTTGATTATTTCCGGGGTTGCCTTTGCAAAGGAGCCGTCACTTGCTGAGGTTTTGGATTGGAAGTACGGACCAGTGGCTGACACTTGCCAGGACAATCCAAACTCTAAAAATCCAAAAATGACAATTTGCGGATGGAGAACAAGCGATCCCTTGCCAACGGATGATGACATTCAGCAGGCCGTTCAGGAGTTTAAGGCTGCGAAACAGGCTGAGAAGGTTGCCAGAAAATCAAGAAAACAGGCTTTGAAGGCAAAACTAAGCCTTTCAAACGATGACATCCAAGCTTTGACGGAAATTGTGAGTGACGGAAATGTGGAATAACCAAAACCCGCAGGACAAGAATCTTGAGGCATTACAGCATGGCCTTCACGTTGAGAACATCAAAGGTTATACGAAGCTTTGGGATAGCGTGCCAACGGATTCAGAAATACCAGAGGGCGGGATTGTCTGGGCGAAGATTGGCGGGGTTGTTTACCAGTACACAAAGATTGATGGCGTTGTTTTGAAATCTATTTTTTCATAATAAGGAGATTTAATAATGAAAGCTGGAAAAATTGCACTAGCTGGAGCAACTGGAGGTCTTAGTCTGCTATCTTCAGCGCTTAGAAACAGAAACAGGCCATCAGTTCCAAGTTTTCAGGCGTATTCCGGCTATCGCCCGCCTCACGTTAATTACACGGACAACGGCGGGATTTATCACGATAACCTGCGGAATGTTCAGCAGATGATCACGGACACGCTTATGCGCCGAAGCCAGGGGCAGGACGTTGGCTTTGATCCGAAACGTCTGACAGAGCTGAAAGAAAACTACGACATTAACCAGGCGCAGCGCGATGATCGAAATGTTGCGGACATAAACAACGAACTTTCGGGGATGGGGTTGTCTCGAAACTTGGCCGCGCGGGATGCTCTTTTGGGAAGGTACAAGCAGGATCAAAACCGGGAGAGGAATAAGTATTTTAATCAATACGACATTGAAGATTTAGCGACTCGGAACGCTGAAAAGCGGGAAGCGACCGGCGGTCTACAAAACCTGAACACTCAGAACTTTGGGCAGGAAAACAAAGTGGCCGACTTTGATTTGTCAGTTTACAACTCCGAAAATGCGGCGCAGAACGCAAACTACGGAAACCAGATGCAGGATTTCAACGCCTATTCTGATCCGTTTGGTGATGCGATAAACACCGGGATGTCAGTTTACGGAATGGGGCAAGATGGGGCGTACAACTCGGCTTTAATCAGCGCTTTGCGTGGCGGGGCTAATCATAACGCTCCAAAGTCTACGCCGTTTGTTGATAATCAGGCGCTGTCTTATTTAATGCCTGGCGGATCATATCAAGCGGCACTATCCAAACGCTACAAAACGGCAGGGGTTTAATCATGGCTAGAACATTGGGAGAGGGAATTGTTGAAGGCGTTAAGAATTACACGGCTGTAAGAAACGCCAATACTAACAGGTCACTGAGTCAGATGAAAACTCTGATGGAACTTCAAAAGATGAAGTCTTTAAGCGATCCGGCTCCGGCGGGTTATGTCAGAGACCAGGCGAGCGGGAGGCTTGTTAAGGATTTGACTTTATCTCCCGCGGGACAGCCAAAGCCACTGAATGAACTTCAGCAAGCAAAGCTTGATGAAATGAGAGGCAAGCAAGCACAAGCGCAACAGGTAAAAGAAAATCAGGATGAAAATTTAAGATCATCGGCTGAGGACATTATCAAGACGATCGGAGAAGTGAAAAAGGGGAAGGATTATTTTGGACGTTTTGGAGACATTTCTTCTACATGGGACCCGAAAACTCTTTTACCTGGAGAATATGACAGGCGGTCAAATTGGGAAGCTAATATAAAAAAGCTTACCTCTCAGGCCGTTTTGGACACCATGACAAAATTGAAACAGGCTAGCAGAACAGGATCAACTGGATTCGGAGCGTTGAGCGAAAAAGAACTAGCCCTTTTGCAAAGCGCCTCTACTGTTTTAAACAGAAAGCTTAGTCCTGATCAGGCGATGAAATACTTGGATGATCTTGAAAACGTGCATCGAAAAGTTTTGAATGGCGGGTCTGCCGTTCCATCGAATCAAGGAGTAAGCGGCCAAGTATCGGATCGGGTGGGGCAATCTTTTAACTCACCAGAGGAAGCGGACGCTTCTGGTCTTCCTTCTGGAAGCGTTGTAACGGTTCAAGGTCGGAGGTATCAAATCTAATGGGAAGATTCTTAGACGAAGCACCCTCAAAGACGTACAAGGGAAGATTTTTAGACGATGAGCCTGTTAAAACGGTGACGCCTGAAGTCATTCCGGCGAGAAAGAGAACATTCAAGGACAAGATTCTTGACGCAGGAGGAGGCCCAATGTTTTTGGCGGGGGGCGGTCAAAACCCGGAAGATACTATCCCCATGCTCGGTCAGGTTGTGGGCTCATCGATTCCTGGCGTAAATTCATTTGGTGGAAGCGTTGCGGGTGCGACAGCCGGACAGGCCATGCGTCAAGGAGTTAAAGCAATCCGAGGAACCAGAGACAGCCAGCCACGTCAATTATTTGGTACGCTCGGAAACGCTATCGGACTACCGAAAGCCCCAGGTATTGTAAACGACCTAGCAGGAGAAGCCGCTGGAACTGCGGCGTTTGAGGGGGCTGCGCGAGGATTGGGGCGTTTGGCTGAACCCGTAGCCAATAGGATTATGAACAGCGTAATTCGTCCAAGCGTTCAGGCTCTTAAAAAAAATCCTAGATTGGGCTTAGATGCTCTTGAGTCTGGAATCTACGGAAGCCGAGAGGGAATGATTGGAAAAGCTGATGATATTATCAAACAGTCAGAGAAACAGATTGGGAAAATCATCAGCGGAAGCAAAAAAAGAATAAATGCTCAAGATATAATTAACTCTCTAGATTCGACTAAACAGAATGCAACTCTTGGGTTAAAACCAGAGGATGTTTCTTCGGTAAGTAACATTAAAGAGCAATTTTTGAAAAGATTACCAATGAAACAATCAGTTGTTTATTCTCAAGATTCATTGGGTGTTCCGGTAAAAAAAATAGTTGAAGAGCCTGATATGTTAGGGCTTGATTTGACAGGTGGTCAAGAAATTAAAAAAGCAATTTATTCGGAAACTCCAGAATCAGCTTTTAATAGAAACATTAGCGAAAACCCAGGTGCAACGGAAGCAAGAAGAAAGATTGCTTCTCTAATTAAAAAACAGATTGGACAAGCTGAGCCGGAAACATTGCCAATTTTGAAAAAAGAATCCAATGCTATCCAAGCTAAAAAATCATTGATGCAAGCACTGGCTAATTCTCAGAGGAGTGTAATCCTTCCAAAGTTGGCAGGAATGGGGGCTGGGAGTTTAGCGGCTGTAGGAAATCCGATTGCGGCGGCAGGTGTATTGGCTGGAGATAGGGCAATAGATTTATTGAGAAGTCCATATTTCGTAACTGGATTAGCCAAGAACATTTTGAGAGCTAAAACATTTGGGAATGTTTTGAGCCCTGCTCTTCGTGAGGTTTCTAGGCGTTTAGGCTAATTATCGAACCAAAATGAAGATATGTACCATATTAAAAAAACAACAATTAACAATACCCAAGCCATGTTCTCTCCTGGCTAATCAGAATTTAACCAATGATATACAAATAAAAAAATCAAAGAAACGATTCCTATAATGCAAAGCATTTTAGAGCAAATCAATGATTAACCAAATGCCCAAAAAAAGGATAAAGATCAATAAAACTCCGAATAAAAAGAAAGACCATATGGTTTCCCAAAAAAGCTTGTCTTTTGTTTTCATTTAACTGATCCCCCTATCGGATTGCGGGGATAGATTACAACAGCTTTAAAATTTTGTGTAAAAATTAAAAAGGAGAAGAAAATGGCATCAGAAACGGAAGTGGCAATCAAGAGCGAGCATTTAAAGAATCTGCGGGGAGAAATCGACCGCCTAGAGTCAGAAAAGGCCAAAATCACGGACTGGAGAAAGGGCGAGGAAAGGAAGGTTGACGTTTTAAAATCTGAAGCGCAGAAGATCAACGAAGAAATCGGAAAGAAGAAGAACGACCTTCTGGCCGAGCAGAAAAAGACCTCTGATTTGATCAACAGCCTCAGAAAGACAGAGGAAGGAATCGCCCGTCAACGCGGGGAGATTCAATACGAGCTTTCAAGACTTGAGGAAAGCCGTAAAGAAAGCGGGAATACCCGGAAGGCTCTTTTTGAGCGCGAGGAAGCGATTAAGGCCAAAGAAGCCGACATCCTGAAGCGTGAGGCGTTTATTAAGAGCGTTTTTGAGGGAATTGAAAGGCTCAAATAATGGGATCGCAAAATAACCTTATCGCCGGGGAACTGCTTTACACCACAGCGAAGTCAAAAGACGCGAACGGGAATGATGAATATATCGGCCTTGCTCTGCCTGGCACCGCTAAGACTGCGTCCAAGTGGCAGATCAAGAAGCTGACGTATGACGCCGGAGGATTCATTACGGATATTCAATTCGCCGGAGGCTCTGCGGATTTTAACTTCGTCTGGAACGATAGAACGGGATACGTCTATTCATAATGAAAAAATACATTCTTCTTGCTCTGTTTTTGATCGCTTCGACTCCGGCTTTTGCGGGGTATAAGACTACCTACAACGCATTTACTGGGAAGCTTGATTATGTTGGGGTTTCTTCGGTTGATGATGTGCAGGTAACGACTTGCGCTAATGGTCAGATTTTAAAGTACAACGGCACGAGGTGGGCTTGTGCCGCTGATGACTCCGTGGCCGGTGGAGGAACGATCAGAACTTCAGAAGATGGTGTTTTTCTTGTTTCAGCGGATACGATTGATTTTACAACGGGATTGAAGGCCTCGGTTGTGGCCGGTACCAAGATTAAGGTTTCTGGGGATATTGCCACGACCACGGCTCCAGGGATTGCCTCTTTTGATACTAACGTCTTTACGGTGCGCGCGGATGGCGGGGTGTCAACAAAGGCTCTAACTGGTGACGTTGCAACATCAGCGGGCGGTACCACGACCACGATTCAGCCGGATTCCGTAGCTTTAGGAACTGACACGACTGGAAACTACGCCGCCGGAGATGCTGAAGCAGGAAATGCGACTGGCGTTGCTTGTACCGACTGCGTGGCTTTGGGGACTGAAACGAGCGGGAATTATGTTGCAAGCGTAGCGACAACCTCACCGCTTTCTGGTGGAGCCGCCGGAAGTGAGGGCGCGGCTATCAGTTTGGGGCTTGGAACGGTTGGCATCGGTAACGGTGGGTTGGGTGCCACGACGATTTCAAGTGACGCTGTAGCGGTTGGGAATAATCTCGGAACTGGATTTGACTTTCCTGCGCTTCCTTCGTGTTCAAATGCCACGACCTCAAAGCTTCTTTACGATAACGCAACAAACGCTTTCTCCTGCGGGACGGATCAGACGGGGGGAGCGGGTACCGTACCAACAGGCACAGGCTTTGTGCATATCAACGCCGGAAATCAGGACGCAGCAGCAAGGGCTGTTAATTTAGCCTCTGCTGACGTAACTGGAAACTTGCCGGTTACAAACTTAAACAGCGGGACTTCAGCTTCATCTTCGACTTATTGGCGAGGTGACGGGACTTGGGCTACTCCTTCAGGAAGCTCTAAACCTAAAAAGGAATATTTCTGGCCTGCTTCAGCAACGCTTCCGCTTGAGGCTGTTGGAGATTCAATCCCGCCAATATCAAAATTAGCAAACGCGGTTAGCTTTGATGAATTAACGGTTGCTTTTGATTCTGCCACTCCAGAGTGCAGGACTGTAAATTTCCATGTTCCCCCGGACGTTCAATCTGGGGGTGTGGTTGATATATTTGTTGATTTTAAAAATTCAGTTTTAGATACGGGTAATGTTGTTTGGTCATTCAGACACAACGCCGGAGCTTCACCTGGGGCTTCTACTGACGTTGCGGCTACTGTTGTTACGGCATCGGCTCAGGCTGTTCAATCTGGAATTGGGAAAATCTCAAGAGCTGACTGGACAACGGACACAACAACTGCCGGATGGTCGGCATCCGAAGATGTTATGGGTGTTTTTTGCCGAGAGGGGAGCAATTCTTCAGATACGGCAAGCCAGGACAGTTTAGCGGTTAATTTTGGAGTGAGCATACCACGTGCGTAAAAAAATATTAGTAATAATATTTTTATACTTATTTTTATTTTCTTTTAATGCTCAGGCTAAAACTGGAGCAAGCTCTACTTTTGATGGTTCTGGAGATTATTTAACTTGGGGAACTTTCATTCCTGTTTCTGGTACTTCTAAAAGAAGCATATGTTCTTGGATAAAAGCAAATGATTCTTCCGGATTTTTGACTATTTCATCGTGGGGAGATGCGGACACCGGAACAGCCGGAAGTGGGTACCGATTCAAAATAAACGACTCCACAGACAGATTGAGAACGGAGGTGAACTCTGGAAACGAAGTTGCCAATACTACCGATGTTAGCAACGGAAGCACTTGGTATTGGGTTTGTTCTGTTTTGACAGGAACAAACATTACTGATGTAGTTCATTATGTAAATAACACAGATGACGGAACAGCGTCAAGCACAGCCAGAGCAATAAATACAAGTACTACTTGCGATTTAATGATAGGGACTCAACATACAGGAGCGTGTTCACCAAATGGAACAACTTACTACTCTGGAGAAATGAGCAATCTTCTAATTTTCAATGAACAAATCACAGCCGTATCAATGGCTGAGTTAATGTTTAATCCCTCTGCTGTTCCAGGCGGATTAGTTTTTTTCGATCCAATGTGGGACGGAAGTAATACTCACAGGGATTTAAGTTCAAACGCAAAAAGCGGAACTGTGAACGGTAATGTTGACGGATCAGCTTCTGGGCCACCAGTAATGTTTGGTGGTGGATTGCCATTATGAACAAATATTTTATAGGAGAACCCCTAGCATGAAACGAGTAATTTTTAATACAGCGATTTTAATTGGTTTGTCGATTTCTACTCCTTTATATGCGGGGATTTCGGTATGTTATGACCAAAACAACAATGTATCTAATTTCTCTTTGCGTGGTAATGCTGTTCCGGGTTGCGATTATTACGATTTGGGGCAAAACGTCACTCAACAAAAATACGAAATGGTTAGGGATTTACTAAAAACCGTAGATAAAAGATATTTAAAAAAAATGAACGGTTATCCTGTTGAAATGAGTCCCGCCGAGAAGGTTGCGGTAGATGATGCTTGGGCACAACAGATAACGGATAATTTAAAGACTAACGCTAAAAGCTATTTAACTAATGACACGCCGGACGCAAAAGCCATGCGGAACGCTTTTAGGGTTGTGATGGCCTCGCTGATTGAAACGAGGGCGAAGGTGAATGAAGTTATCAATAAAGGGAATATCCCGAACACAACAACGCTTCCAAACCGCACCTGGGCGCAGGTTGTGGGAGCCACTAAAGCCCAGATTGATGCGGAGACTGATCCAAACACATGAGCGCCGGAAACATAATTTCACTGACGGGAATAGTAATTGCAATTTTAGCGCATGCCTTTGCGACTGTCTGGTGGGCGTCTAAAGTAAGCGCAACGCTTAATAATATTCTTTTAGCTTTGGTTAAGATCGACACCGAGTTTGAAAAAAGAGACAAGCAAATATCGAAGCTGTGGGAAAAGGTTGATTCGCACTCTGAGGCTTTATCGGCTCATGCGGCGATTATCGGGATTAAATGAACAAGCTAGATCGGGCTTTATCTTTATTGAGAAAAGCGAAGCTATTTGCTCACCAGCAGTTTTCTGGAACGATAGGACGCAACGAGCTTTTAGAACAAATCAACGAATTTGAACTGGAGTTAATAAAGGAGGAATCAAAATGATCGAATTGGTCAAGTTTGTAATTGCACATTCAGGTGAAATTTGGGCGCAGATTCTTGTGGCTATCGTTGCTCTTGGAGCATTTTTGAAAGGCGTTGAAGGCGTCATCAGCTTGATCGCTCCCTATACACCGTGGAAATGGGATAACGACCTAGCCGAATTGCTTGGAAAATTCGTAGCCAACAAGATTTTCCAGAAGAAATAAAATGGACTGGATAACCGGGGCGATTGAGTTACTAAAAAAGATTCTGGACTTCGTGACGCCGTGGTCAACGTATTGGGTTGACCGCCGGCGGGCGAAGAATCAAAAGAAAGAAGATGCTCAAAAGCGAATGGATACTGATGTCAAAAAGGGGGATTACGATGCGTTTTTGGACGATCTTAATACTAAGCGCGGCGCTTAGCGGTTGCGCTCATTCTCGCCCGGCAGTAGTCGGCGGGGTTGAGGATATGATTCGAATACCAAAGGGCGTAATTATAAACAACGTGGCTCTCCCAACGGACGAAGGAAAAACTTACAACGTCATCACGCAGAAGGACGGTTACTGGCTGTCTCTTGATGCGTGGAACCGAATAGAAAAGGGGAGATAATGGACGCTGTAAAAATCTTAATTCCTTATTTCATTTTAATGGGCGCTCACGCTTGGGCTAAGCGGTGGACTTGGTGCTTTGCTTGGACGGCAATTTGCATGGTCGTTGTGGGAGCCGAGCTTTTGGGGATTCTTCAGCCGGGGAATATTCTCAATATTTCAATCAGCTTGGCTTTTGGCGGGATTGTGGCCGGGTTGCTTTACGGGGTTGGGAGATTCAGCAACAAGCGCACGATTAGCCGGGATAATTGGGCTTTGAACGACAAGACAAAGCCGGAATATTCGCCTTTAAAAGCATGGGCGTGTTACTTGTCTTGGCTTTTGTTTGCGGTGTACCTTTTCCTTCATTTTGTCTTTCATATTTAGTTTAACGTGAAACATTTTTTTTTCTTCGATCACGATGTTATTTTGTGCCTTCCGTTCATAACGGCGGCTCTTTGGGGGCTTGGCGGGTCTGGGCTAAAACTTTTGAGAAAGCTAGGGGTTCCGGCTGTCCTTTGCGCTTTCGCTTATTCCTACGGCCTTTCTGGGTGGCAATTCGCGCTTTACGCGGGGCTGACGTTTGGGCTGATCGGGTTTGGCCCTGGATACGGTGACGATTTTGCAAGACGCCTTAAAACGCTATATTGGCCTTATGTATTCCTCTTGGGATTCCTGTATGGATTCTGCCAGTTTCCCCTGGCTCTGCGATTTGGCTCTCTTGTGGTACTGCTTCAGCTTAGTGGCGTTTGCAGCCTTGTTTTTGGGTTTGGTATGGTTGCTTCTAAAAGATTTGGGTTCTATTGGAAAATAGCCGAGTGCCTGACGGGTCTAAGCATCGGCGCCGTGGCTTCGGCAATCCTTACAATTCAAACACTATAAAAGTTTAAATCTTTTGGCATCCGAAATAAACCTAGCATAAGAAGATAAAATTTCAAGACCTCCGAAAAAGTTTTACACAGAATCCAAAATCTGTGAATAATCGTAAGCCTCATGGACGAGGCAATCAAACAATCCTATCTTAAATACCTTACCGAAGAAAAATGCCTGAAGCCCAGGTCTGTCAAAGACTACATGCAGATCGCCGATGACGTTGGGAAGCGTCTGGACGTTCGCGGTGAGCTATCCTATAAGCAAATAAATGATACGGTGCGGGATCTCAAGGAGCATTATCAATGGTCACAGGGTACCGTTTATAAATACTCGATCTGCGTCCGGCACTTTTTCAGGTGGCTGCAGCGGGAAGGCTACAGGCCGGATAATCCCTATCCCTTCGCCGATTGGAAGAAACCTCGAGCGAAAACCCCGAAATACCTCACCGAAGCCGATTTTTTCAGCATTATCGACGATCCTAGCCTATCCCTATCAGAATTGAGCCTTCTTTACCTTTTATGGGATTCAGGCGCAAGAATAGGGGAAATCGCACAGCTGACGCACGATAATATCGACCTCGAAAGACGCTTAGTCACGATTCCCTACGAGGTCAGCAAGGGGAGCTATTCTTACCGCTCGGTGCCGATCACGGCAAAAACCTGCCAGTTATTGACCGATCTCAAGGAAAAGCTAGTTCGCCGCGGGCATAATAGGGTTTGGTTTATCAACGCTCAAAACGAGCCGATGACCGTTTCGGGATTGCAGAAAGTGATCGCAAATATCGGAATGAGGCAAAGCCCTTTGCGTCCGCTAATGCGCCTTTCGCCCCATCAATTCCGGCACTCCACGGGTATACGGTGGATTTCTGCTGGAATTAGCGAAATTATCGTACAAAAGTGGCTCGGCCACCAGAGCCTTGATATGACAGCGAGATACGTCCACGTGTCGGCTGATGCTTCGTTAGACATCTTCAACAAATTCTTCCCACAAGCCCAAAAAGCCTAATACATCAAGGGTTTTGGAGCGATAAAAAAATATGAAAAATAGTGTTGACATTTATTATGATTATAATTATACTTATTTCTGTCGGGGGTAACATGAAAAACGCTGAATGTAAAAAATGCGGGCATAAGTGGATCGTTAGAATTGCAGATCCTAAAGCTTGTCCGGCGTGTAAGCAGTACAACTGGAAAAAAGAATTAAAGAAAAAATCAGTATTGACGAAACAGTAGTGCGGAGTAAAATAACAGCCATGAAAAAAACGACGAATAAAATAGGGAAGTTAAACGAGGAAGTTAAGACCCCTTTTCGGGGTCACGTTGGTGGAATAACCTTCCGGGGCACCCTATCCCTACTTCGTCGTGCTGACGTGGCTCCTTCTACTCCGTTCGGGTTTGCTGACCTCTCTTTTTTGTATTCCTGAGCCTGTTATACGGGTTCGATTCCCGTATCCCGCTTAAATTACAAAAATTAGATAAAGTCAGCAAACCCGAATCAGGGAAACTTGATTCGGGTTTTTGTTTTTCCTACCTAGTCCAGTTTCCCCTGATTAACGAGTGAGACTCCATCGTGGGTCTATGTAAATAGGGGGTGGTAGATGTGGACGAACGATCTTACCAACAAATCGACGAAGCAATTAGAAAAGGTCATTTATGGGCAAGCCTTTCATGCCTTCCAGAAACGCCAGAACTTGCAAAAGAAAAGAAACGCATTTTGGTTAGTTGCTCATACGTTGCTCATATTGTCAGCACTCACGCTGATCCAGTCTCTTTTCTCGCCTCGCGCTCATGCGGAAACAGGAATAGCTACCTGGTACAGCGTCCAATCGACGAAAGCGGAGGGGAACACCGGGATAACTGCATCGGGGGAAAGGCTCTGCGAGAAGTGTTTTACGGCAGCTTTGAGATCAAGGAAATTCGGCTCCAATTACAAAGTGACAAATCTGAAAACGAAGAAGTCTATTGTGGTCAAGCATAACGACTACGGACCGGGGAAGAAACCCGCAAGGCGCGGGGTCATCATCGACCTCACGCCTGCGGCCTTTGACGCTCTTGGCGGTAAGCGTGGCGCGACATGGGGAGAGTTTCCTGTGCGCGTTGAGGTGATCAAGTGAAAAAGGATAAATCTCAGGCCAAAATTAAAGAACTGATCTACGCCGTCAATCTTGCTCTTTTGGTGTTTGAAATATTCAAGCTGCCTATGCCAAAAACGCGCATGGTTTTAAAAAGAGCCTTGAAAAATGCGGAGGTGTCAAAATGAACTTTTTAGATGCGTTGAAAATCGTTTCAACAGACATGAAATCGAATCTTTTAAAAAAATACGATTTTATTCTTTCAACAGGTCAAGAAATGTCGTTTTTTGCCCGCAGCCAACAAGAGGCTGATGAAATGTTCATTAAGCACGTTAGAACATTCTGCAACCATCCTGAATTTCATAAAGGGGTTTGCGTCGATTGCGACTATGAATGTGAGCATCAGGAAATTGATGAGAATACCTGCCTTTATTGCGGGGAGAACATCGAGCCGAATGATCCGCGCTCGGAGCCGGAATGCTGGGAGGACCGCTAACATGAATCTAAACGGACTCTATGAGAAGTTTGAAAAGTTTTGCGCGAGTCTTGAAACGGACGATCTTTACCTTCTGCGTGGTTTGATTATTGAAGAATTTGGCGCGGCTCAAATGGTCGAGAAGATCGATAAGCTGATTGTTTACCGTGAAAACCGAAAACACGCAACTCATGACGAGTTTTTACGGATTATGAATGGGGCCTGGGGGGTATGACTTACGACGAATGGAAGGAGCAGACGGAGAAGCAGAACGCAAATATTTTCGTTGAGTTTTCAAACGCCTACTTCGACGAAGGGCGAATCAAAATAAAAATGGGGGAAATAACATGGACGCAACAATAGAAAAAAAACAGTCAAAAGAGATTCAAAGGGGCAACACACCGGCAGACATGATCCGGCTTGCCGTAGAGGGTGGAGCAGACCTTGAGAAGCTTTCAAAGCTTCTGGATATTCAAGAGCGTTGGGAAGCGAACGAAGCGAAGAAGGCGTATCACCAAGCCATGAGCTGTTTCAAGGCTAACCCGCCGCAGATTTACAAGGATAAGTCTGTTTCCTTTGGCGCGGGGAAAACGTCTTACAAGCACGCCACGCTAGCCAACGTCTGCGAGAAGATCAACAAGGCGCTTTCTCAGTACGGTCTTTCGGCGTCTTGGGAAACGGCTCAGAGTGAGAGCCTTATTTCCGTGACCTGCCGGATTACGCACGAAAAAGGGCATTCAGAATCTACCACGCTCAAGGCTCCGGCTGATGCTTCCGGCTCAAAGAACGCTATTCAGGCGATTGGCTCAACGGTCAGCTATCTGGAACGCTACACGATTTTGGCTCTGACCGGGCTTGCAACGGAAGAACAAGACGATGACGCCAATATCCAGACGGAAACAATCGACGAAAAACAGGCTTTGACGATCAGCGAATACCTTCTGGCCTTAAACATCGACGAGGCCAAGTTTTTAAAGTTTTTCAAAGTCGAAACGCTTGAGGATATGCCGAAGGCTCGCTATCAGGAAGCTATAACGATGTTGAAATCAAGAGAGGTGAAAAAATGATTACGATTGATTGCCAACAAGGAAGCGCTGAATGGCTCGCGGTTCGGGCGGGAATACCTTCGGCCTCGAATTTTGACAAGCTGATAACCACGAAAGGGGAACCGTCAAAGCAGGCGCAGAAGTACCTTTACAGTTTGGCCGCCGAGAAGGTTTCAGGAATCAAAGAGGAATCCTTTCAGAGCCAAGCCATGCTGAAAGGGATTGAGAACGAAGGCGAAGCCGTTGCGTACTATGAATTGACGCAGGGGGTTGAGGTTCAGGAGGTTGGTTTTGTCCTGCATGAATCTAGGCGGTTTGGGTGTTCGCCTGATCGCCTCGTTGGTGCCGAAGGGCTTCTGGAAGTCAAATGCCCGCTTCCTTCTTCTCACGTTTCCTACCTTTTGGAAAACAATCTCTATCAGGATTACCTGCAACAGGTACAGGGTCAGCTTTTAGTCACAGGCCGGAAGTGGTGCGATTTAATTTCTTATTCTCGCGGACTTCGCCCCTTAATCGTCCGGGTTGAGCGTGATGAGAAGTTTTTAAAGGCTCTTGAATCCTACCTCGAAACATTTTGCAACGACCTCGAAAAAATAGTGGAGAAGATTAAATGAAAAAATTCTTGTGTGTCGGCGAGCCTTACGAGTCAAACGGTGAAAAGAAAATGCGGTGGAATCGGATAGGAGAGATTTTCACAAGCAAGGCCGGGAAGGACTACGCCAAGCTGTACCAGATGCCGGGAGTTTTGATTAGCATTTTTGAAGAAACCAAAAAAGAAGCGCCAAAAACGGACGAATTTGGAGCCGATATGGAGACTCCTTTCTAATGTCCGGCGTGAAAGGTAAGGCTTTAAAGGTGGGGATCAAAGACGGAAAGATGCTTTGTCTAGTCCAGTTAAACGGAAAGCTCCCGAAAGAGGGGCAGGACTTAAACGTCCGTTGGGGAGCGCAGCGCAGTTTACCGCAGAACGCCCTCTATTTCGCCTACCTTCAATGGCTTATCAATCATGCCGGGCTTAAAGAACAAGGGCATTACGACGCCTACGCTCTACATTTGAATTTAAAAGCCCACCTGCTCGCGGAAGTACCCGGAGAAGAACCAAGCACAGCGGATTTAAACAAGGTTGACTTCGGGGAATACTTCGAGAAGGTGCAGAGTTTTGTCCGTGATTTTTTCGAGATAGATGATTCGTCTTTTTGGAACGAACACAAAGAGAGAACCGCCGCCTAAATGAGCCAATCCGCAAAGCTTTTTTTACTCCTTTCAGACGGTGAGCCTCATTCCACGATTGAGATCATGGATAGAGTCTATGGCGGGAGTCATTTAGGGCTTGCGAGGGTTGGGGCGCGAATTTACGACATCAAAAAAGACGGTTACGAGATTAAAGGCTGGAAGGACAAAGTTAATCCGGCGATTTACTGGTATCAGATGAAATTGGTCACTTCTGACTCCTACAAAGTCCAAGCGAATCTATTTCCGACTAGTAACCAATATAACGCGGCTTGAGGAAAAATAGGGAAATAAAATGGCTAAAAGATTAACCGATTCCGAGAAGTGGGAAGATCCCTGGTTTTTGGATTTGAAAGACGAACACAAGCTTATCTGGATCTATTTATTGGATAAATGCGATCACGCTGGAATCTGGAAAGTAAACAAGCGGCTTGCTGAGTTTTGTTTTGGTCATTCATTGGATTGGGAAGGGTTTTTAAAGGCCTCTAATGGTCGAATTGAGATTATTTCAGGCGGTGAGAAGTGGTTTATTCCTAAATTCCTAAATTTTCAATATGGAAGCCTAGATGAAAAGAACTCTATGAGTAAGAGGGTTTTACCAATCCTAGAAAAAGAGGGCTTAAATACCCTGGGTTTACCCAGGGTTAACCCAGGAAAGAATAAGTATAAAGAGAGTAATGGTAATAAAAAAGAAAAAGAAGATCAATTTTTAGAAATTTGGGCGCAGTACCCAAACAAGGCAGGAAAGACTAAGGCTTTCGAGAAATTCTGCGGAAGCGTAAAGACCGAGGACGACCTCCAAGCTATTCGGCAAGCATTAAGCCGCTACTTGAAGCATCTTCAGGTAAACACGTGGAAACAGGCGCAGGACGGAAAGACATGGTTTAACTCTTGGCGAGATTGGGAAAACTACACAGAGCCAGAAAGGAGTAAAAATGCAGAGGACAGATGCGCTGAACTCGTTCGAGAAATACGCGCCTTCTGAGTGGGTAAAACTCAGGATGGAGTGCGGGGACTTGAAAGAGCTGCTTACAGCGGTTTACACAAGGGCGATGCAACATGACTGCTTTAAGCATTACCGGCCACGGTATGAGCCGCCAATGCCTAGAGGGTACATGGAGATGATAAACAAATACCACGACATACCCAAGACCGAGGAAGTTGAAAAGCGGGCTAAGGTTTGGCGCGCGATCATCGAGAAGCCGGAGTTTGCAGGGTATTTAAAAACAAAGCATGAATACGCTTCTCAAAATCTTTCGGATATTAAATTTTTGACCGAGATGAAAGAGCATTTTCAGATTTTGGGAATAAGTGAATACGTCGAGGCTTGCGAGTTGAGGTTAATGGATTTTAGGCATCCAGGGGTGGCGGCATGACCTGGTTCAGAAGCCGTAAAAAATCCGTGATAATAGACCATGTAACCGGGGAGCGTCACGAATTTGGGAAGAAGCCGAGAATCCAGAAGAACAGGAAAGAGTGTTTAGGCGGCTGCCGGGCTTCTGGAATTCCTCGGACGCACGACTCCGGAGAGGAAGCGCAGTATTGCAATAAGCTTAGAATTTTGCGGAAAGTTGGGGAGATAGCCGACTACGAAACGCAGAAGATTTTCTATCTCAAGGACTCGAAAGGAAACTCCTGCGGTTATCACAAGGTTGATTTTGTTGTGAGGTACAAAGACGGCCGCGAGGTTTTGCAGGAGTACAAGGGATTTCGGACGCGGGAGTGGGAATTGAAAGTAGCGTTATTGAGTTGGAATTATCCAGAGATCGTTTACGAAGTGAAAACGTACAGGGATTTGATTTAACCCGCAAGGAACTAAGAAAGGATCGTCAAATGAGTGAGTGGTGTGAGCATATTAAAATAGTCGAAGGTAAATACACGGATTATTTGTGCGGAAACAGAAAAGGGATTTCTGAGGCTGTTTTTAAGTTTTGTCCTGAGTGCGGAACCCCTAGACCCTCCGAGCCTAAGAAGCTATGGGAAATTTTAATGGATAATTTCCCATATTCACATCCAGGAATGAGTGTTATGAATTGGCAATCAACAGCTAAGAGGGCAAAAGAATGGTTCGTTGAGTTGGTGGAGAGACTTAAAGTAACTTCCGTTTTGTTTCCTTACAGCCCAGAAACTCCTGGGCCTTATGAGGATGTGATTTCTAAGTCTGATCTTCTAAAGAAACTGAGGGAGGAATAACATGGAGCAAGAGGTATTAAAGGCGTTACTTGAAATGATTAAAACGGGCGGTCAAATGACTGTCTGGGGAATTGTAGCGTATTGGGGGATGCAGTTATTAACCGTAGCTGTCAAGGGGGGTGTTTTATGGGGTTGTTTGAAGATCTTAATATCGGCAGTAACGCATTGTTGGGACAACTATCAGCTCAACAAGGATCGCAGAGTAACGCTTATCTCCAAGGAAGCATCGGATTGCTTAATCAGCTCCGTCAAGCTTCATACGGAGGAAGTGAACAATTTCTTAGAAGATATAAAATCTCAACTTCAAGATTTGTACACGAAATGGAACGATTCGCAGAAAACGAGTTCGAAGTCTAGTTAACTGACACCCCAAAGATTTTCTAGGGCTAGTGGCGGAAGATAACGCAATTACGTTGGCTGAAAGGAACCCAAGGTCTGAGTGAAGCCAGTAGTGTAACCGTCTTGGGGTAATGGTGAGTTTGCAGGTATCGAATCCTGCCTAGTCCCTAGAATAACTTTAAGCGGAGGAAGTGTGAGTACAAATTTATACTGGAATATTGTTGAGCCTGTTAAGCCAGTTGGAACAGGAAGCGTAAGTCTAAAGTGGATTATATCTAAGAAATTATTTGGTAATGACGGGTCTATTTCTAACGATCCGATTACCATAAAATACGCTGATTACTCTCAATGGCTAGAAGGATTAATTGATGGGGGTTGTAATGACGCAAAAAAGCTATTGAAAGATTTGGAGAAATATCAAACTCTTGAACTTTGGACGGCAGAGTAAAAAAGTAGTCAATCCCTAGCCTCGCAAGCGGGGAAGAGTTTAAAGCGGTAGTGGTGGAGATGCATGACTTCAGCGTAAATAAGTTCCCCGGGTTGCTGAAACAAACTGCTGAATCACTACCGCCCAGTTTTAAAGCGGTTAATTTTATTAGAATAAGGTCTCTAATAAAGCGTGTTGTATAGGGAGTTTATTAGAACGGTGTCACATTGGAAACTATCGGTCGAATGTGTGCGTGAGTAACCGAGCCGTTCTTTAAAATTGAAGGAGGAGAAATGAGAAAGAAGCGGGTGGTGAAGGCGTGGGTTTCGGTTAGGAATAAAAATCCAAAGAAAGTTGTGGGTGTGTATCTGATCGACGTTACTGAATATTTGTCTGACGGTTTCAGCTGCTTGCCATGCGAAATAACCTACTCAGTCCCGGTGAAAGGAGGGAGGAAATGAAAACTCTTGAGGGGTTGGCGAGGGAAATATTGTTAGATAGAACAACTTTTAATGAGGTTGAAGTTGCTTATTCTTGTACTGATCAAAAACAAATTGAGAAGCGTATTGTAAAAGCCCTAAAACAAGTCCGGGAGCAGACTCTTTTGGAAGCGGAGAAGATAGCTGAAGATTACAAAGATACAGACGGAAGCTCAAATTGGAAAACAGCAACAAGAATAGCGGGGACTAATATAGCCCAAGCAATCCGCACTCTGCGGGAGAAGGAGGGGGCATGAAGAAAGGTAAAGTAATTGATAAAGATAATAAGCCCGAACCGAATCCATTCTACGGCGATAACTACGAGCGAGGGTTAGACCCTTTCCACAAAGATGCGGCTCCTGATGAATTTAAAGACTCAAGGGCTTTTTCTGGTGGAAAAAGAAAAGAAGGATGGTTTCTGCTTGATAATTGGGGGAATCAAATAGAATTTATACCAGACGGGAAGGTGATGCATGGGTTGTAATCATTTCGAGCAAAAGGATGGAGCGGGAAAAATTATAGCTCAGGGATTTATCTGCACAAGCGGAAAGACAAAACGGTGTAAGTGGTGCGATAAAGCGAGAACCAAATTGTGTGATTTCCCCAAAGGAAAAAAGACTTGTGATGCACCGATGTGTGATTTTCATTCAAAAAAAGTTGGGATAAATATTGATTATTGCCCCGATCATGCACAAGCCCTAAACAACCATAAGGAGACCACATGACCCCGAAGGAAGAAGTGAATGGAATTATTAGTGTCGGAGAATTAAAAAATGAAATCGCCAACATGTTTGTAAAGCAGTCTGCAAGCGCAAGGGATTATTTTCAAGGATGGGGCGAGGCTTGGTCTACAGTTTTAGCAGAACATGTCCATGATTTTATTTCAAAAAAGATCGAGGACGCCCTCACCCGCCGTGACGCCGAGATCCAAAGACTTTCAAATATTATCCGTGACGAGGGATGGGCTATTCCAGATGGAACGCTGAGACTTGGATTGGTTAATGCGCAGGAGAGGATTAGGGAGTTGGAGAAAGAAGTAGTGCTATTTAAACATCAGTGGGGAAATGCTGAGGATTCCAACATGAAACTTAACGAAAAGATTGCGGAATACAGAAAATTAGTTAGTGATCTTGAATCCAAACTTAAGATGGCGGTGGAGACGTTGGATATAATTATCAGCATTGGAACAACAACGTATGGAAAACAAAAAACTAATTCAGATCCACATGGGAAGACTTGGGAAGAATTGAATCCTCAAGCGAGTATCGCCAAGCAAGCCCTCGAACAGATAAAGGGAGGATGGTAATGATGAACCCAAAAGAAATAGCCGAAGGATTGGTAATAACTTATGCTCCTAATGGGGATTACAAACAGCGTTTAATCGACGCAATTTCTGAGGTTATAAAATCAGATCGTGAAACATCTTCAGAGGTTATTAGACAACTAACAGCTCTAAAAGATCAATATTCTTTAGAGATTCAGAGAATGTATGAAGAATCAAGCGAAAGAATGGACGCTTGCGTTTCAGCTTGGAGCAAAATTGAAGATTTGAAAAACGCATTACTGGATATTAAAAAAAGACTCGAATCTTGCATCCAAGAGCATGAGGCTGTCTTAAAACCAGAATGGGTTGAGCTATATATAAGACAATGCCATTCCGTTTGCGTTCAGGCTACTGAAAAACTAAAGCATTTGATCGACGATAAGAAAAACGAATTAACAGACGAGATAAAGGGAGGACAGGCGTGAAGATTTGGCAGAAGTGTCCAAAGTGTGATGGTCAGGGGCGAGTGTCAAAGCCTCCGTATATTTCGGGAGACCAGCAGGAATGGTCATCTTCCGCTATGTCTTACACTTGTAATGTTTGTAGCGGTACAATGATAATCCCAACACCAGATCAGTATATTGACATCAAGGATTTAATAATTTCAGGAGGACAGGATGTGGGAAAGTGAAGCCGTGAGAAGAACTTGGTGGGAAAAGGCATACGCGGAAAGTGCGATTGATAGGTTCATGCTATTTCTTTTCTCATGGTGGTTAAAGAAAAAGCAAAAGGCTATTCAAAGTTGCGGCCATCACGACAGTGATCTTGTGACGGAGAAATTCTGTAGCTTTTGCGGGTATCCATTAGTTTCAAAAGAAGCAGAAGTTTCGGAAGAACCGGGAGACGGTTTGTCTTTAGAATTAAAAACTAGGGGAATTGAGTTAAATTGGGACCCTGAAACCGCTAGAGGAAACATTCTGGATGCCGCAAACATGCACTTCAAGAGACTAATAACTAGGAAAATTGAAAAATGCGTTGATGGCGGGAGATATACTTACGAAGTTTTGCTTGAGTTGCTAGGTGAAGTAGACAAATACAGGTGAAACTTGCAAGATGAAACGGAGGCTTACTTGAAAGGATTAGAATGAGAAATCACAATTCCCCCCGGTTGGATCTGTTTGATTATCTTTTTGAGAAGAATCAGGCAAGCGCGGCTCCGGCAAAAAGAGAGGACTTTTACAATATTGCTCAAGAGATTTGGGCTGAACTTGAGATCATTTTCAACAAAGAAGGGGCTGAGCAGGTATTTAAAAAATTGGGGATTAGATACAGAAACGGAAAGCCTTCATACGGTAAAGTATATACAAATACTAGAGAATACGGAGAGCAAGATTTTAACGGTCAAAGCATAAATAAATTAGGGATGACACCAAACAGGATTGATTTTAGTGATAATTTAAAAGAATCAATTGATTGATTTGTTTTGACATGACGTATAGGTTTGCCATAATTCGCTATAAAAATTAACCAATTCAGTCGTGCAGGGCTGAATTTAATATAGGGGAAACTCTTATTAAATCGACAATCCTGCACGATTGTCATTTCAGGCCGTCAGGAGACTAAAACTCTCCGGCGGCCTTTCTTTTTTATGGCCTTTAAGACTTTAAGGTTACTTGCGAGAAGATACCGAGTATGGAGATTAAAGGCTATCAAGAAAGGCGCAGCGCCGTGGATGCTTCCGCAGGTTTGGTTCAGGTTCTAAATGAGGCTATAGACTCAATCGTGACTTTTATAGCAATTTCAATCTGTTTGGCATTGGTTTTTGATGCTTACAAATCAATTTCTAAAAAATGGTAATGGCATCTGAAAGACTTTCTGACCGGCTCAGGCTATTCAATGGCGAAGCTAAACGATTCAAAAGGCTCTCTGAGCAGTTTTTTATCGAGGATATATGGATTTACTCGGCAGTCGTTATCGCTTCTCTTGGGGCTGATCTCGCTCATAATCTTTGTTTTTATTTGGGCCTTTACCCTGATTTTAGACCTTATAACATCGGCGCTGGACAGCTTACTCTCGCGGGAGCGTTCTTAATCCTGATCGTCCGAAAGGTAAGTCAGTGGCAATACGCGAAGAAAGAAAGCGATGCCTGCGGTCTATCCTAAAGTCGATAGGATTGTCAGGCCGCCTTTTAAAGGCTACTGGAAATGCTCTGAAGGGCATCCAGTAATAAAAAACGAGTGGATTGAAATTAACGGCGGGACTTTTTCGATATGTCAGCTATGCGGGGCAAAGGTACGCGCGGTTGATGAGGTGGATTGATGGAAAGCTTCACAGGGGAAACGCTTTTAATTATAGGTAATATTCGCAAATGCGCTTAAAGCAAGCACTTACAAATAGAAATGATCAAATCCGGCTAAACGCTATAGAAGCCCATGCCGGTTTTGTCTCTTTTGTAATCGGTAAGGTTAAAAAAATCGGCATTGAGAATGTTCTGATTACGAAAGACAACGAGGATTTAGGATGGCTCAGAAAAGCCTATGACCGAGTTTTGAATTTTGCCGAGCAGGTGCAGATTAAACAGATTCCCAATGAGGTTAAAGGCCCCGGACCAGACGGGTCATTCAAGCTTCAGATTGAGATAGCAAATGAAAATCAAACTCCATGCGAAGCAGGGAATCGTATTTCAGAGTTTATCGAGGTTTAAGGTAATAGCCGCCGGAAGGCGGTTTGGTAAGACAGTTTTAGCGTGCGTGATTTTGTTTTACAACGCTCTAAAGAACAAAGACGGGGTTTATTGGTACGTTGCCCCTACGTATGGCCAAGCTAAAGAATTGGCCTGGGATATTTTGAACAGAATGATACCAGTTGAACTGATGAAAAAAAAGCCGAACGAGAGTGAACTTAAAATAACTCTGCTTAACGGTGCAACGATACACCTTAAAGGCGCTGATAATCCAGAAACGCTAGTCGGTAGAGGGTTGAGAGGAATCATCATCGATGAAGTGGCAAAGATCAGAAACAATAAGCGGGTATGGGAAGAAATTCTCCGACCTTCACTTTCTGACTATCAGGGATTCGCGGTGTTTATCAGCACGCCTCAAGGGAAAGACTATTTTTGGGATTTGTGGATGAAGGGGCAAAGAAAAGAGGACGGCTACGAATCCTGGCAGTTTAAAACTGAGGATAACCCTTTTATACCTAGATCAGAAATAAAGGCGGCTCAGGACACGATGACTGACCGCTATTTCCGTCAGGAATACGAGGCTTCATTCGAGGATTTTACTGGCCTTGTTTGGCCGGAGTTCGACGAGAAGCTGTGCGTTATTGATCCTTTTGAAATCCCGAACTGGTGGGAGAGCGTTTCTGCGATTGATACGGCAATGTCAGGCACGACTGCGGCGCTCAAGGCCGTGATTGACGAGTACGGATGTATTTATATCGTCAGCGAGTATTACGAGCAGAACAAGAGGGCTAGTGAGGTAAGCGAGGCGATTAGAGACTGGAATCCTGGTGCATGGTACATCGATCCCGCGGCCAAGATCAAGAATGTTCCGAGAGCCGGGCAGTTGTTTGGATTGTTCGATGAGTATGCCGACAACGGAATCCACGCCTGGCCTGCTGAGAATGACGTCAACGCCGGGATTAACCGAGTCGCTGAGTATTTTAGAGCCGGCAAGCTGAAGATTTTCAGAAACTGCACCAATCTGATTCAGGAAATTGAGAAGTATCACTGGTCTGATGAGCGCGAAACAAATAGCGGAATTTTAACGCCAAAGCCCTATAAAAGCTTCGATCACGCCTGCGATGCTATGCGGTATATCGTGATGTCCAGAAAGTCAAAGGCGGTTAAAACTGTAGCGATTAAAGAGGGTACAGAGGCTTGGTTTGAGAAACAGCAAGAGAAGTCACAGGAATTTAACAGACAGCTTGAGGAAATCTACGAATAATGGATGACGCGCAGACGTTCAATCTTTCGGCTATTGACGATCAGGAAAATAAACAGCCGTTAAAAAAGCCCGATCTTAGCCCTGATGAGGTTAGGAAGTGGCTGTCACGGTTTAAGTTCGTGCTGTCCTATCATCGCAAGGAGATTTATCCGAAATATCGCCAGGCGAAGCGCCGGTATAATTCGGAGATCGGATATTCAAACGTCCACTCGCTTTCATCGTCTGCAAAGATGCGGGTAAATCATAACGACATCAATCTGCTGTACAAAGACGTGAAAGAATTCATCGCCTCGATATTCTTCCGCAATCCTGAGATTGACCTTACGGCCAGAAACGACAAGGACCCGCAGGAAGTGGCGGGGGTTGAGAACCTTCAGCAGGTGGTGAATGATGACATAAGTGACCGTGAGAGCGAGTTAAAGAACATTTTCAGGTCATCGCTTGTCGATGAGAATCTTTCGTCAATGGCGGCCATCTATATCGATTATGACTATCAGCAGAAGCCTACAGGGGAACCTCTCACCGATGAGAACGGTCAGCCGGTGATGGATGACAGCGGTCAGCCGATGATGATCCCGCAGGTCATTACGGATCAAGTGATGATCACAAAGATCAGGCCGGAGAATATCATTCGGCCAACGTACATTACGTTTTGGAATCATAAACAGGCGCCGTATCTAGGCTACTGTGACATTGTATCCCTTGAGACTCTGAAGAATGACCCCACGCTTGACCAGGAGCTGGTGAAGCAGATCAAAGGGGCAAGCTATAAAAGCCTTATCGATGCTGAACTTAGAGACAATGAGAAAGAAAAGAATGAACTCAGAGATGACATGCTCCATGCGAAAGTCTATGTAGGGTTTATTCGCGGGTCCGATGACACTCCGATAAAGCGCCTGGTGCTGTCTGATGATCCGGCGTTGGAAGGCAAATACCTGGACTATTCTGATTGGGATAAAGGCCACGGCTACGATGACCGCGGATTCCCGATACATATTCTACAGCTTAACGATGCGGCGGATTCTTTTGTACCTCCGTCCGAGGCGTGGATTCTTGAGCCAATCTTACAGATTATTGACAATATCTTCTCAAAGCTTAACCGGCACATTAAAAAGGCGTCCACTCGCTACCTTGTGAAAACAGGTCAAAGCGGGATGGAGAAGGCTGAGATTGAGAAGTGGATCAGAAACAGCGATCTTGAGGTTTTGGGAGTTGAGAACTTGCCCCCCGGAATCGATGTCAGAACCGTAGTCAATCAGATAGTAGATCAGCCGTTGAGCCAGGATCACGAGGCGATGCTAGCATTAGCGCGGCAGATATTTGACAACCTTTCTCGGAGACCGTCCTTTTCTCAACCGTCAATCATAAACCAAAAGAAAACGGCCACGGAATCCGAGAACATTCAGCAGACAGACTCAACAGAAAATGGGGATTACATTGATAAATTCAAAGACTTCCTGAAGGACATTTTCTACGATTGGGCGAAGCTTCGGCAGAGGAACATGCAGAAGCCAAAAGACTTGACGATTGTTGACAAGTTCACTGGGGAGAAGATTTCTCGTCCAGGTGTGACGGCTGACAGCCTACAGGGGAAGTTTAAGGCTGACATTGACGTGACAAGCTTTCTTCCTCCGAATAAGGCTTTAAAGCGTCAGCAGGTGCGTGAGATTGTCGGGGATATGGCAACTATCCTTCCTCCGATTTTGAAGCAGACCGGGCAGATGCTGAACGGCCAGAAGGTTTTACAGCTTTACACTCAGAACTTGGACATGCGGAACACCTCAGACTTGACTATCCCGGTGCCGATCCGCGAGATCGATCAGCAGGTAACTGATTACGCGGTCCACGGCGTGCCGATGAACCCAAATGAACTAGGAGATGATGAGAAATCCCTTAATCGTTTGGCTCAAATTTTCAGCGATGACAAGCTGATGGCAACATTTGAGCAGACGGCGCCTGGAATCTCAGGGCAAGGAAGCCCGCTGATCGGGATGCTCGAAGAATTACAGGCGAGAGTTGAAGCTAAGAAGTCGGGCAAGCCAATGAAAAGCCCGGCAAAGTCACCAATTCATCAGGGGGCGGGGCTTATGGCCTCGGCACAGCAGTAATGCTTTTGACGCAGATTTGCGAACATGGAAATATCACGGTAAAAGAGGGCAAGGCCACGGGAGCCTGCCGCAGCTGTAACGTGAAAATTTATGGTTATCAGAACGGATACGCCGAGCGAAAGAGATTTAACAAAACCCTGATGCGTGAGTTTAACACCTATCACGAGGGCGAGAAGTGGGCAAAGAAGAAGGGGCTTGCGTGCATTGGTAATGAGCCGATTGAGAGTGTTTTTAAACAAGAGAAACAGAACTTTGAGCCGATCATCGTTGACGGCCTAAAACGACTAAAAGCGGGGAAAATAAGATGACAGAGCAGGAAGCTTTAGAGATTTTAAGATCCAGGCCATTTGATCCGTACCATCTCGATTTAAAAGCCTTGCGGACGATTGTGTTGAAGCTTTGGGATGATAGAGAAAATAAGTTCATCCCTGAAAAAATCGAATCCGTAAAGACTGAAACCGAAGCAAAGCCTAAAAAAAGAGGGAAAAATGAGCATTCACAAAGCGCTGAGTAACAAGGCGAAACAGAAGTCAAAAGACGCCTATAAAGCGAATCCTAAATTTCCTAAACGCGTGAAGAATCTCCCCAAAGGTCACGCTGAGACTAAAGCGCAAGAGGAAATGGAAGATATGGGGAAATTCTAATTGCGAGAAGCGTTGACGCACGTTCTTGGGCTGATAAGGACGTTTGAGAAATTGTTTCCGGGATTTGAGAAAAGGGTGATCGAGACACTTACAAAAGTGTAATGAAAAAATAAGCAGTACTGGCTTCATTCGGGCGAAAGCCCCAATCAGGCGCATTTGCATAGCTTCGGTTATGCGGATGCGCCTTTTTTGTTTTAACACAACGGAATAATCCCGCGAGGGAACTCCAAACAGAAGGGAAACACAATGCAAGGAACCGAGCAAGCGGAAATCGAAGTGGAAGAAACAAGCTCGCAGCCGGAGGCATCCGTCGAGAGCATTTCTGACATTTTGGGTAATGCACTCAAGGGGAGTCAGGCTACCCCTGAAGATAGTCCTGAAGCTGGGCAAACTCAGAAAGTGGAACAAACTCAAGAAGCTGATGAGCCTCCATTTTTAGAGCTGTTGATCGATCCGAAAACCAAACTTCCCATAAAAAGCGAGGATGAGTTCATTGAGTTTCTTGAGCGTAATCCAGTTTTAAAAGAAGGTTGGCTTCGGCAATCGGACTACACCAGAAAGACTCAGGAAATTTCTGAGGCAAGGAAAGAATTTGAGGCGAGACAAAAAG
>Ga0208147_1000093_pt1 | contig 34538 bp, 50 predicted proteins | sample DEB3_08_DNA_FD_184520 | JGI IMG/M metagenome (GOLD analysis project Ga0208147, IMG submission 184520) | Aqueous microbial communities from the Delaware River and Bay under freshwater to marine salinity gradient to study organic matter... | ecosystem: Environmental > Aquatic > Marine > Coastal ... | reverse complement strand
AACCTGGTCTAGCGACCCGGTAAAACCAAGCGCCACGCGATTGTCATCTGTGGCAAAATAAAACTTCCCGCCAAACAAACAGCACGCCGTCATCGGCATGTTGTTTAACGTACACCACGCGCCAGAATTGACGTTCATGGCGTACTGCTCATACGCAGCGCCTTGAGGCGGCAATTTGATAAGCAAAATTTCCTGACTGGAAATTACCTGCAAATCAAAAGCAGATACGTTGCGCAATTTAGTCACTAGCGGCGAAAGCACCGGCTGCACTTTGGCAGACGGTCCTTGGCTAAGATCAGCAGAGAACTGACCGTTGACTAAACGAGAAATAGGAACAAGCCCAAGTTCCGACAGCAGCATTACATCGCCGCCGTATGACGTAAAAAAGTTTCCGTGGGTCGGTATAGGACCAACGTACCAAATACCCTTTTGACCAAAATTATTAGGGTCACTGGGGTCTGTACCCTGCCAAACAGCAACATCGCCTTCGCTGCCTGCGACTACCAAGTAATCGTCAATGCCAGCACCTGCGTCCATAGTCCAGTTCATAAGGCCACGAATGTAGCCGCCATTGCGCAGCACAGAACCCATTTCAAACGGGTCTGCATGACCCGCGATGGCGTCAACGTCGCGCAAGTAATAAACTACAGAAGTATCTTTAATAGCGAACCAGACGCGATTTTTCCAAACCATTACAAAATTTGGATCGGCAGGAAGCCCAGTTACAGTTTGCTGCGTCCAGGTTGTCCCGTCGTATGTCCAGTACCCAGCGCCGGGGGATACAGCCAGCAGGAAGTTTCCTGCTCCGTTAGAAAACTGCGTTGTCACCCAAATATCGTCGTCGGAACCAGAAGGGCCAGATTCCAGCACAGGTTCTTCAACTGTAACGTCCCATATACCGCCGTTACTAGCCGCGAACAATTTGCTGTTTTCGCCAGCGTTGTAAGAAAACATTGACCCAATAGGGTTTTCAAGCGCCTCTGTTTTGTACTGCCATCCGGCGCGAAGTTCTGTCCCGGTGCGCTTGGGAATAAAGTTTTTTAAAATAAGCGCGTCCTGCACAGGCATATTGGCAATGCTGTCGCGGAAGTTAAGCCCACCAACCGGCGCAGGTGACATACGCAACAGCGCAACCTGCGAAGTCGCAGATTTTATTGGCGATTTTGTTTGGCGCAGCGGGACCAGTGGCATGGCTATCCACCAAATCCGGTGTCTGGGGTGTTAGTCAGCGGCTGGATGTACGGGAAGCCGTAAGTGCGAACCATCGTCAGAACAGGCGCACCCTTTTCCTGACCCCAACGGTTTTCAAGCGTCAGGTGGAAATCGCGCATTGCGGCGCTGCTGTCCAAGCCCTTCATTTCCAGCCATTTTGCACGCGCGTATAGCGTGACAAGATAGCTGTCCAACAGGATCGTGTCGCCGTTTTTGGTGGCGCGGTTCTTATATAGGTTTGGATCGTCTTGATCCCGCACCCAAGCAGCCGACTGGTAGAAAAACACCAAGTCTTGCGCGTCAGTAGGCGGCGAAAGGATATATATTTTGTTGTCGCGCACCTGCCAGTAGAACGACAGTGTTGGCAGCACCTGCCGCACAATAAGCTGCTGCCACATCTGCGGAGAGATAGGACCAATCGCAGGCCATTGGTTCGTGCTGTTCCACTGAGTCTGGTCAACCCAGTCGTAGAAGTCCTCCGGCAGCGCAAATGCTTTCTGCGACTGCCCAGGCCCATCCGCTTGGATGGACATAGTGTATGGCTTAGTCAGTTCCTGCCAGTCATAAAGAGACAGAAGGTCCAGGCCAGCCATGTTGACGGCCTGGACCATCTGCTGCACAGACGGGTCCGACGAACCAGCGGGGTCACTGGGGGTGTCGTAGCTCACCATCTGCGCGACGTTCTGAACGATCACGCCAAGCGTCGAATCATTGACGATCTGGTAAGCCATCCCGTTTCCCTTTTAATCTTCCGACTTTTCGGCCTTACCAGACTTTTTGCTGCCCATCATGCGAGTCAATGAAGCAATCTGCTCCTGCATTTCCTCGATCTTGGCGTCACGCTCTTTCAGCTCCTCGTTCATCTTTACCAGCGGGGCGTTGCCCTTCGCCAGCTCAATGAAGTTGTTGGCCGCACGCTTGTCCTCGGAGAAGCCAAAGAATTTCTGGCCCACCGCATCCGACGCGCCAGCAAGCTGCTCAACGGTAGTGATGTTGAAGAATTTGTATTCTTCAACCTTGGAAGGCGTCATCTTCGGCAGCGCGGTGAGCGGCGTGCCTTCGACAGCATTTCCAGCGCCCGCCTGCCACTTGGCATATTTGTCGGCAAAACGGCGACGATTGATGTCGTTTACCGGCTCATCAATCGTCAGCAGCTTGTCGCCGGGAATCATGATTTTGATGTAGTCCACTTCCTTGTAGATCGCGCGGCCAGCTTCGGCGCTAGCGCCGGTTTGAAGAACAGGCTTGCGATAGAAAGAAACGCCAAGTCGGCTGTCCTCAGAAAAACGTGATTCATCAAGACCAGGCGCATCGGCAATCGAGGACCAGTCAGTAGTCGCGGTGGCGGTGTTCATGGGGTTTTCCCTTTTTTGATTGGTTGAAAAAGTAGTGGGGCCGAAGCCCCACTAGTTAGGCGTTAGTTTCAATCTTCAAGTCAGCGGTGGTGCTAGACGCACCGATACGCCAACCACTGATTGAAGCTCCGTCACTGCCGGTCAAACCGATGCCTTCGCAAACGGCACCAGTGTCCTGTGAGGCATTGGTGTCAACAACAGCGGGGTAAGCAGCAGAAACGGCAGAACTGTAAGTAGCGGCCATAATTCACCTCTTTAAAAGACCTTGGTGGACGGGGGTTCACCCAGCCCACCAAGGCAAGGTAAACCCCCACCACGGGGTTACTTAGTTCTGGATGCGGCCCTGGAACTGAGCGCCAGAACAAGTCATGTTGCCAGCCCAAGCCAGAATCTGAACTTCAGCGTCCTGGTTGATGGCATAGCGGCGGTTCGGGCTGAGAGCCACCATGTTCCGGTCCTTGTGGGGACGCAGGAACAGGTACTTGGTGTTCAGCATGAAGCCGGTGTTGGCCGGGCAGTAGCCGCCGATGCCACCGTCAAGGACAACATCAGCGTCCATGAACTTGATGGTCGGGAAGCCAAGGTCGCCGGTCTTGGGGTCAGTGAAACGCTGCTGCGCCTGCAACGAACCCATGAAGTACGACCAGTAGGTGTTGTCCAGAACAACCAGGTCGGGACGATCCGCACCGCGAACCAGCGACGACCACAGCTTATTCATGGCAGCCTGAATGGTGGTCGCGGACGGGGTGACGCTCTGAACGCTGAAGTCATACAGGCCCGAACGCCAGAACGACCAAGTGGCGCGATCAATGCCGCCATAGGTGCCAGTGGTCGGGTCAGTCGGGACAGCGGCACCAAGGCCGGTCACTTCCTTACCGCCAGAGCCGGTGCCGTCGCTGTACAGTGAGCCAGCCAGCTTGTTCGCCATCGTGCTTTCAGCCACGTTCAGGCGGGCTTCCAGCAGGTCGATGAAGGCTTCGCGGCCAGAGTTCTGGAGCGTTTCCAGACCGGACAGGACAACCGGGCAGGCCAACTGCTTGATGTTAAACTCAGCGGCGCTGATAACGTCAGACGCGGCAACCGGCAGCAGATCGTAGCCAGAATAGAACCCGGCGTTGCCATTTTCGGCAAACGACAGTTCCTGGAAGATCACGTTACCGCCGCCAAACGGCTTCACGTTGCCGCGCTGGTTCAGCTTGGCCGACAGGGCGTTGTTCTTGGTGACGTTATCCGCAATCTTGCGGCTGCGCGACTGGATGGTAGTCGCAATGATGTCCGTAACGGACGTATTGGCAAAAGCCATTGTGGTTTCTCCATGACTGAGCGCCCGCAGGCGCGGTTGGGTTAAATGCACATCGCCGTTGCAGACGAACGATATGGCCCAGTCATGTTCCAGCGCGGACGCCGGATGGCATTCATGCCACTAACAGAGGGATGAGGCTTCAGCCTTCCGCCCTGCTGTTGCTGCAAGCTAGTCAGGTTCTTCGCAGGGTTCAGGACGATGGCGCAGCTTGGCTGCGTTCGGCTCCCGGCCCCGGTTAGCACCTGTGTTATTTATGCCACACTTTTATGTTGTGACAATAACAACACAGGCGCTGTTGTATCATTACCGCGAATGGGCTGCAAGGGCAGCTTCAATCGCGCCCCTGATGTCAGGCGCGGTGCCTTGCGGCGCGGCCATCGCCGGACTGCCCGTCACGCTCACCGCCGCCTGCTTGGCTCTAACAGCCGCCTCTGTCAGCCGTTGCCCGCCAGCGGCCTTCTGACGGCCTTCCAGAACCTTTCTGACCTGGGGGTTGGTCAGGCACGCTTGGCGGTAAGCCTCCTGCAAGGAAAGCTCCCTGCCCCTGCGCTGGGCCACTTCCATCAGGTCCGCCATGTCCTCGCGCACATCGTTGGCAAACTCGGCTTGCGACAAAAAGTCCTGTACCTCTCCCTGCGCTTCCTGCCGCACCATCTGCTGTTGCGCCATCTGGGCCTGCTGGAATTGCGACATGAACTGCTGAACAGGGGCCATCTGCTGCTGAACCGCCTGCTGAACCGCCATAATCTGCGGGTCAACCTGCGGCACCTCGCCTACCAGCGCCTGATCCAACTGCTCAATAAAGCCCTTGCCAAACCGGCCAACCCCGTAATGTTTCACAAGCTGGGCAATTTCATGCGCCAGCGCCGGGGCCGGTGCCGTCCGCATCTTTGCTGCCGTCGCCATGACGTTTTGCACGGCTTGAACGTGATTGCTGTTTTCCGATTGTATGAACATTTCATACGGCGCAATCGCTTTGGACATGGCGTCGGCGTAGTTCCGCGCCTCAGACGTATCCTTCAGCGTTTTTTGAACCTCACGCTCGCGGCGCGTAATCTCGCTGCGAACAGACTGCGGCAAAGTTCCCCACTGCTCCCGCAACTCCGGTTTCCATGACGCCGGGGCCTTTTCCTCCGCTGGCTTTGGTCCAGGTTTCGGACCAGATTTAACGCCTTCCTCAGTCTTGGCTTCCGGCTTTGGCGCTTCTGGTTTAGACGCTTCGGGCTTCTCATCAACGTCAAACAACAGCGGCTGTTCCGCTTCGCCCAACGCTTCGACAGGCTCTTGCGCTACAGGGCCAGGTTCAGATGCTGCTACCTGCTCTACCGGCTGGCTCGCAACAATATTGGTTTCATCTTGCGGAACTGCTGCTTCCAGCGCGTCCCTGATCGTGGTGGGTTCAGTCATTTTTTATTTATTCTCCAGACGTTGTATGACTTCCAAAATGTCCTTGCGGGTGATGCTCCCGCCGCGCTGGAAGTATTGTTCGCGCTCCTTCTTTGCCTTGTCCCATGACGATGAAAAATCATCCGCCGTAGTCAGGCCATGCCGTTTCATGTACTCACGGTGCTTCTTGCGGGTGCTGATGTCCGTGCCATCCGTCGCCCGCAAACCATCATAGTGGGCATCGCTGATAAACCGGGTCTTATGCTCAGTGGGGCCATCGTTATAGACCTCCACCATCTTCTGTGCCTTGCGGTCATAACGGTAAGTGCGGCGCATGTTTACCCCTTGCGTAGTGCTTTGGCCTGCATGGCCTGCTTCAGCATCCGGCCACCCTTGTCCTCCGCGTTGAACTCCTGCGCCACGGATTGAGGCACACCAGCTTTCTTCGCAAACTTTGGGTCGTGCGCGGCTGCGGCCATCAACCGCGCCTGCGCTGGCGATTTACTCGGCATAGCCTTTGCCTTTTACAGACTTCTCAGGCTTTTCCTTTGACTCGTATTCCTCGGCCTCGTACTCCATCTCAGGCTGCTCGCCCTCCATCTCGCCAAGGTCCGGCTCCTCGTACTTGTCGGGCATCTGGCCCAACTGCCGCAGGATTTCCATGTAAATCTGCATCTTCGCTTTCATCATCGCCTCACAATAGGTGGAAGGTTAGGGTTGGGCTGCATTGCCTGGCGCACAGCGGACATCTGCATGACCTTCGCCTGCGTATCCACTTGCTTGCCTTGCGCGTTTGCCATGCGCTCCGCAGCCTTGGCTTCTTCAGCCTTGACTTCAGCCTGCTGCATCGGTGACGGCTGCGGCGGCTGGATGCCCTGGTTCTGCAACTGAGCAATCGCCTGATCCAGCACACCTTCAATCTGCGCCGACACGCGGAACTTCGACACCGCCCACTGCATCAGCTTCAAGAAGTACGGCGCACTGCCAGGCACCTGCTGCGCCATCGGGCCAACCTGCGAAATAAACGCGCCAAGCCCCTGCATAAACTGCACGGCGCTATCACGCTCCGCAGCCCAGTCCTGCGCAGCCATAGAATCCGCTTCAACGCTGATGCGGTATTCGGCCAGCTTCTCGTCCTTAATCAGCGCAATAGCACCCTGCGCGTACTGGGCATCCGCCGTCCGCATGATGTTGGACCGCTCGGCAATCGTCTCAGGCTGGAAGTGCTTGCTGATAATCTCAGCCTTGATCCGCAGCAGATTCGTCACCCACTCCGCAATGTAGAACTGCGACAACTGGATGCGCGTCGAACCAAACTGCGCCTTGATCTGCTGCGCCGTCGCAGTCTCCGTCGCCTTGCTCGATCCACGCATGATGTCCGATATGCCCATCACTTCGTAAATCTGCATCGTCTTGTCCTGGCGATACACACGAAGCTGGTTAATGGCGTTCGTCACCTGGTCAATCGGAACCCAGTCCACCTTGCCCTTGATCCCGCCGCCTTCCGAAAACGCCGCCCAGTTATCAACCGGGATAAGCTGGTTTTCCGCCGCCTGCTGGAACAGCCGCTGGATGCCGTCATGGTTGCGGTCATACACGCCAGTAACCTTGGCCGCGCGAGTAAGCCAGCTAATGCGCGTGTTGATTTCATCCAGTTCGTTGAATTGATCCTGCGCAAAAATGTAATCCGCCCGCGCAATAAAATTGCTGCTGGTCACGTTTGCCATCAGCGGCTTGGGGCACGGGTAAAACTGATCCAACTGAAGCGGATCGTCCTTCACATCCAGGATCGTCGCCGCGCCCTTGGCGTACCAATAAACCTTCTTGTCAGACTTGGACCAGATTTCGTAAACTTCCGCCTTTGACCACGGGTCATTCTCCGGCGTGCCACCCTTGCTGTCCGACTGGCGCGTAAACAGCGGCACCGAACTGCCAATCTCCTCGCCAAAGCGAGCAATCAGCGCGTCCTTGGTCATGTACACCCGACGCGCTACCCAACGAACTTCATCCCAAATGCGGGCGGGCGAATAGAAGAAATCCTTCCAGTAAATGTAATCAACCGGCGCATCCTCGTTCACAATGCGCTCAACAACCTGCTCCGGCACAAGCTCCATGCCCGTCACCGGGTCAACCTGCGCAGGCACAACCTCCTGCTGCGTCTCAACGTCATAGCGCAGCCAGCACTGCCCCATGCCAATGACAATCCAATCCTCAATGCCCTGACGGATCGCCGCGTCCCAGTTCGACACGTTGTCATCAAACGACTTGTTCAACAGCCGCTGCATAATCTGCCCGGCTACCCGCGCTTCGTCGTCCTCCGCATCAAGAAAACTACGCGCCACATCCGCCTTGGGCGGGCGCGCATACAGCAGCGACATCAGAACCTTGGTGCTGGACCAAAACAAATTGACCCGGCTCTCCTGCTCCGCAAAGTCATCGCGCTTGTCCAGATACCGGCGCGTGATCCGATCCGCATCGTCCTGGAACTTCTGAAGCTCCTTCTGCGATGCCTCAATCTCCATGCCCCAACGCTGCGCCAGCCCAGAAGGCGTGTTCGCAAAGTCACTGGCCGATTCCGCCCGCTGTGTCTGGTCCATTAGCCTATCCGCCCACCTTGCAACGGCTGACAATCCCAAACGTCGTCAAGCCGAAATGAATATGTATTCCGCACGCCTGTCGCTACTTTCTCAACACCAAAGCCATGACTTTGCCCGGTACTGCGCGTACTAAGCGCCAAGTATCTGAAAGCATCCGACGCATGGCTGTGCTGATCGTGTTTAGGACGACTCCTAAACGTCTGCGAACGCTCGTCCCACTCGCGCATATAGCCGCGTAAATGCTCGATACCGTCATACGTCACCGCCTCGTCAAACCAGCACTTCGGCAACACCAAACGCGCCGCCTCAATGCCGTCCTGCAAACTCAATTCCGTCACAATCCGGGGCGTAATCCCCGCAGCCAAAAACTGCTCCATGATGCTCTTGCCCGTCTGCAAAGACTTGGCCTTAGCATCATGCGGCAGATACACATTCCCGACCTTGTAAGGCCGCGTCTTAACCCAGTCGATGTAGTGGCCGATCTCCCGCCCGTCCGCCTCGTAGAAATCCACGACGCGATAACCGTCAGGCGTGGTCTGCCACCCCCACCAACTGCAACTGTCCGTATAACCCAAATCCGCGACCAAATCGACGGGGAAATCCTTGTCAACCGGAAACTGCCCTACCCGGCCCTGCTCATACGCCTCGCCAATCGCCTTGGCGTAGTACGCCCCAGGCACCGCCGCATCAAAACTAATCTCATATTCCGTGAGATAGCTCTCCTCCGTCATCTGCGCCCGCGCATCGCGCAACTCGTCCGGGTGCAAAATGTTGGTCTGACTGGCCGGAAGCTCCAGCAAAATGTGCGATTTCGGGTTTAACCGCGCCTCCTCTCGCATCTGCCAGAAAAAGTTCTTTCCCGCCGGGGTGCCAGCAAATATCGCCCAACCCAGCCGATCCGATAATGCCGGACGAAGTACCGAATACCACGCGCTTGGCCGAATCTGTCCAACCTCATCCAGCACAACCCCGTCAAAATACATGCCGCGCCAGGCGTCCGGGTGATCCGCGCCGCCCACATAAATCGTACTCACGCTGCCATGCCCATTGCGCAGCGAAACGTACAATTCGCTCTCATTCGGCGGCTTCGCCCAGACCGGCTTGGTCAATTCCTTGATGTAATTCCATGCAACCTTCTTGGCCTGGTCGCGCAAGGGGGCCAGATAGGCATACTGCGGCTTGGGCAATTTGCACTGCAACGCGCTGATGACCAAATCCGCGCACATCGCCACAGTCTTGCCACACCGACGGTGCGCCACAACCACAGCCCAACGCGCGTCGCGCGTGTGCAGCGGCATAAACACACTGCGCGGGGTGTAGCTGTTGATGTCCATCTTTTAGGCGTGACTCAAAATTAGGATGAGAGGGATTGAGAGGGGGGCCCATGCTTTGACCGCCCCCCACCCCCGGTCGAATGGGGGGTAGGGGGTCAAAATCGAGGGCCAGCGCGGGGTCATTCGTCGCCCTTCGGGCCAGTTACCCGATGGGCTTCTGGTAATTGCTCAATGTTTTCAACGGGTTGTGCGGTAACGTCTATAACATCTACCACATTCCTACCATCATCCCTGTCCACCCCCCTGCCGGGTAGCCACGCCAGGTTGATAGTTACCGGCGCGACGGCCTGCACGTTGGTTTCTTCACGCCAACGCATCTGCGCCTTGCTCCACCAGATAAGACTGGCGGTGTCGCCATCCATTGCCTTCTGCCATAGGCGCTGTCCTACGCCTGAGTTCGCCTTAGCGCGGCCTTGGTCAAGTTCCTTGCGGAAATGCGCCCTCAGCGCGTCTACGCTGATCCCGTCCGGCGTAACTAGCGCGGCAATGTCAGCTTGGGGCAAGCCATAGCCCGCCAGCTTTTCAACCTGATTGCGCTGTTCATCCGTAAATTGCATTGGCGGGCGTCCCGCGCCCTCTTGGGCACCGCCCCAGACGCGCTTTTTGGCGGTTTCCTGCGGATTTTTTTCTTGAGCTGGCAATTCTGGCATGTTGCGAAAATGGCACGCGGCACGCCAAAACGCAAACATATCGTTTCCCCTCTTTACATACCGCAAGCGGCTTGCCATACATAAGGGGCAACGCAAACAACGGAAACGCGCCATGACTTACGCCACAGAATTTCCCGCTTTCGCATCAGCCGATATGCCCGCCCTACCCGCCGGTTGGGATGACGTTAGCTGGTGCAATGACCTTATGCCCCGCTTTATCAATGAAGATTTGGGCCTCGGCCTGTGGGTTGACCATTCTGACCCCGCCCTTGCCGCATGGCCGCAGCAGGGCCGTTTTGGGCTGTATCGGCTTAATGAGATCGGCGAATGGGACGGTGCCGATCACATCATTGATACGAACGATTTTAGCGCGGTCCTGCACCATATCGCGGACATTCAGGAAGAACTGGCCTATCAGACAAAATGTGTCAATCATCGCGACACTGGCCGTGGCGTTTGCGCCGATTGCGGGGAGTTTCTCTAATGACCAATCATCAAGACATTACGCCCGCAGAACTTGGCGCAGCCTTTGTCTGGGTATTGCAGGATTGGCTGACCATCCCCCAATGGGATGAGATGCTGAAACTCAACGCAACCGCAGCACCGGGCGTTTGCCATAGCCATGACTACTGCGATGCGAATATGGCGATGCTTGAGGCTTACGCGGACCTTTTAGGCGTTAAATCAGACGATATTGATTTGTCAGACAATGTTTGTTCCCTTTTCAATGACGCATGGAAATGGGCAAAACCAGCACTAAAAGGAAACGCGCCATGAACATTCCCGCCATTGACCGCCTAATTGTCCTTGGCTTGATCGCCGTGAATATCGTCGTCTTTCTTTGCCTCCACCTTTAACGCCTAACCCCCGCCCCCACCCCTTTTTAGGCCCGGCTAAAAACCGGGCTTTTTTCTTTGCCGTTTTTGGACGGCAAATTCATTTAACCCGTATGTTTCGGGGGGCTTTACAGCCCCCCCCGAAAAACACACTCTCCGGCCTGCTGTAAACGCAACATCGTCCACTGGACGTCCACTTTTTATTCCATAGCATTTTCAGCGGCTTACAAGCGCAAGCGCATCGTCCACTATCGTCCATCGTCGTCCAAACTCGCACATTTTTGGACGATGGTGGACGACGCGCGACGACGCGCCCAAACGGAAAAAGCCAATGATTTCAAACACCGTGGACGACGTGGACGATGCGTGGACGAAAATGACGAAAACGCAACATCTAACGCAACCGGCTAGGCAGTCGCCGCACCCCCTATTGACGCAATCTGCTAGCGTTGCTATATTCCCAACATGCGATGCGATCCCCGCACCGCTGTAACGGAAACGGAAACGCTATGAAGGTCAAGATGAAGCCTGAAACCATCGCAAGACGCGCCGCAGAACGCGCCGCCAAACAAGAAGCCAGTAAACAAGACCTGAATTCCTGGTTAGCTGAAAAGGCCGCTGTGGCCGGTCCTGATAGCATCTGGGCCGAAATGCTGGCGGAGCGAACCAATGGAATTTAATAGCGCCATTCTGGCGGGCAGGGAGCATATCGCCAAGCTGGCGAAAGCAGATGGCGAGCATACGTTTGCGCGTGAAGTTCTGGCTGGGTGCTGGGATCATCGCGATGATGTTAAAAATGCCATAGCTCGCGCCAGCAACGCTAACCAAAAGACGCTAACGAACATCGTCTAGCCGTCAGGGGCGGGTTAATTGCCCGCCCCCTAACACAACCCGCTTGACACGCCTTCACTGTTGCGATTACCTCAACGCACAACGCTAACAAAAACGGAGACCCCACCATGGACCTTTGGAACACTGAAACCGCAATTTCTGACATCCCTGGCCTGGACCTGGATGTGCCCGCTTGGATCAGCGACGACATTGCCCCCTCAGACATTGCCGCCATTGTTCAGGGCGGATGCGCGTCCGGCGCGTATATGCCCGCCGTGACGTATCACACCGCCCTTAAGACCATGGCCGAGCATGGCGACGATGTTCTGCAATATATCGAGGACGCGCTGGGCGAACTGCCCCAGCCGCCGCGCGATACGTCATGGTCAGGCTTGGCCGTGTTTTATTTGTCCACCGCTGTTGAACTGTGGGCGTCTAGCGTCGAAAGCATTCTTGAGGAACACGAGCCGGAAGGGGAGGCCGCCTGATGACCGCGAAGCACACCCCCGGCCATTGGCGCATTGGCGATGCTGGCTTAACCGTTTTTGGGCCGCCTAACGGCAATTCGTCACCGGAAACAATCGCGCGGACCCGCAACCGTGCCAACGCCCGCCTGATCGCCGCAGCGCCCGATCTTCTGGCACTGGTGCAAGAAATTTTGTCAGACGAACTTGCCAGCTTGGCCCCCGGCACGATTGAACGCGCCCGCGCCGCCATCGCCAAGGCCACCGGGGAAGCGCCATGACCCGCCCCGACTATCACAACCGGCACAGCGGCCTGTCGCGCTGGGATTGGGCGCTAACGGGCGCGTTTTTTGCCGCCTTGGCGCTGTTACTGGGCTTTGCGTTCGGCCCGGTGCTGGCGCATTACGCCATGACCGTACTGCACACGATTCGGGGTCGGTGAAGGCCATGATCGACGCCGCGCTGGAATGTTCTACGAAACCTGATGGACAATAAAGGAGCATCGGCGTGATTGATCGGGCAAAGTGGAAATGGTTTGGAAGCCCAGCGCATTTCATTTGTGCAGACCGCTGCCGGTTCCACCTTGCGACGGAAATTGGCAAACATATCATTTCGACTGTTGGCGACTTCTACCGGAAACCCGATGATACAGAGCCGGAAGAAATAGGCTGCGACAGGAAGTTTGAGACTTATGTGTTTCTCAAGATCAAGGGGCGCTGCGGGTGCGGGTGCGGTATACCGAAGTTTGATACATGCGAAGTCGATAGCCTCCCGGCTAATGACCGCGATACAGCAAATAGAAATCACATGAAATTGTGCCGCAAGTACGCGGCTGCAAAATAGGAGCGCGGCGTGACCAAAACACTCTGGTTCACAAAAGACGGTTCCGACATTCAGGACGTTGAATTGAAGAACAGCAAAGCAAACCCCTTCGGGTGGTCAACGCATGAAGTGTGGGTGACGGAACATACATCGGGCGGCATCGTGGACGAACACAAGATCGCGGACATCTATTGCGGTGCGCCAATTAATGTAGCGCCGGGATATGGGTTCCGGTTTGAAGACACCAACATCTGAGGAGCGTCATGCGCGCGATATTTCGAGAGTGGTGGGACGTAGTGTGGCACGGCAAATCCGGTCGCAATTACTTCGGCCAATACGGCCAGCAGCGCAGCAGGCTTTGGCGGATTTTCAACACCCGCCGCTATCTGCCGCCAAATTGAATAGGAGCGGTTATGGGCGGTTTGGCTATCACAATTTACTATTAACGAAAAACAGAACGATGCTATGACCGACGCACAAAAGCCTTGCAATCAGCACCGCCGCAAGGCCCCGCCTGGCGAGTGCCGTTACTGCGATCAAGAACGCGCCGCTAACAACGACTTTCACCCGCCGCACGATGCGTCTGACCGCTGCAAATCTGGCGGCAAGAACCATTGCTCTTGCGACACCTGTTTTTGAAAGGCTTGCCCATGATTTACATCCCCCCGCCGCGCAAGCCGTGCCTGGTTGACCGTTTGCGCTTTGTTTATGGCTTCCTGTGGCTGGCCGCGCTGCTGGCTTGCCTTTGGTCGATGCCGTTGATGGTTGCCGCCATCTTTAACTAGCCGCTTGCCTTGCCTTAACTGTTGCGTTTATCGTTACATAAAAGGGATCGCCGCATGAAACGCATTACGCTGAAATGGCCCTGCCGCTGTAAGTGCGGCGCACACCTGGCGCGGGGATCGTGGGGCCTGTGGGACGGGCACCGCGTCATGGGGTGCTACCTGTGCGCCAAGTAAGGGATTGGACACCGGCAGAAACCGAAACCCTGCGGCAAGGGCTGGCGGACGGATTGAACGCGGGCGCGATTGCGTTAATGCTGAACCGAACCCGCAATAGCGTGCTGGGCAAGGCCATGCGCGAACGCATGATCGAGGCGGGCCGCAAGCAGCCGCGCAAGCAAAAGCCAATGCCGCTCAAGCGTATGCCGGTTTCCGGCTATACGCGCACCTGGTACACGCGCCGCCCCATATTGAGGGACGCGCAGGAAATTGAACTGACCGAATGGGACAAGCTGCCGCCCAATGCGCCGGGGCTTGTAAAGCTGCAAGACCTTGGGCCGCGCGATTGCCGGTTTGGCCTGAACAACGCGCTGCACGGTGAGTTCTATTTCTGCGCCCAGCCGCGCAAGCACCGATCAAGTTACTGCGAAGCACACCATGAAATTTGTTACATAAAAAGGGAACAAAACAATGGATGAACAGGAATTGAAACTATGGGAACGCATAGTTTTTGTGACGTTTCTCTGTCTGTCAGGTTCCGTTAGCGTTGTCGGCGTTGCAACGATTGTTGCTTGGGTGTTTTACAGATGAAAACTGCTGGCATAAGAACTGACCCGTTTCGCGGTTTACGATTTCACCGCTCCCTGCGTGACGCATACGGCTATGACGTTGAGTTGATGCGCACGGAGCCGGTCAGAGGCTGGGGCCGCACGGCGCTGGCATGTGGCACAGCCGTTGCGGTGCTGCTTGTTCTGGCGGTACACGCATGAGCGTAGCGGCGACACTGGACGAACGCGCTAAGACGCACGGCAATTATGCAGACCAAGCCAGGGCGGCGCAGTTCATCAAGCAGCTATTGCGGGCCTGCCCGCGCTGGAAGGATTTGAGCCTGCCGCAGATGGAGAGCCTGGAGCTTATCGCCATGAAACTGTCGCGCATCGTGCATGGCAACCCGGACGAGCCGGACCACTGGCGAGACGTAGCCGGTTATGCGGAATTGATTGTTAAAGAATTGGACAAGAACAATGGTTAGCAAAGAGATACAGAAGTACATGGCGAGTATTGGGAAAAAGGGCGGCAAGAGCGCGACGGGCGAAAAGAAAGACCGGCGCGTGACTAGCGGCGACCCTGACTTTTACAAAAAGCTGGCGAAAGTACGCCTAGAGAAAGCGCGAGCCAATGACGCCGAGAATTAGCATGGTTTTGCCCTGCCCCTTTTGCGGCCACCAAGCAGACCTTGGGCGCGTGGGCTACACGGACCGCTATGCCGTGGTATGCAGCAATGACGGGTGCCCGGTTGAGACGCAGGCCACGGCTGGCAACTTGGACGCGGCGATTGCGCTATGGAACACGCGCGAGGAACGGCCACGGTTTGACGCATGATTGCTGCGCTATACGTTGAGACTGGCGGGGCCTACTACAACCGCGCTGACATTGACCCTTGGGACGAAGCACGGGACGCGCGGCGCTACGCCGGGCCGCACCCCGTAGTTGCGCACCCGCCCTGCCAACGATGGGGAAAGATGTGGTTTGGTCAGCCGCTTGCCGTCAAGCTCACCGGGCAACGCAAAGCCAAGGGCGATGATGGCGGTTGCTTTGCGGCTGCGCTTGACGCCGTGCGGACCTATGGCGGGGTGCTTGAGCATCCAGAAGGCTCGCACGCCTGGGCGCATTTCAACCTGAACCGCCCACCGCGCACTGGTGGCTGGATTGCTGCCGACATGCAAGGCGGCTGGACTTGCTGCGTGGAGCAACGCGGATATGGGCACTATGCCCGCAAGCCTACCTGGTTGTACGCCGCACACGTTGACTTGCCGGAATTGAAATGGGGACGCACTGAGGCGCGGCTAGACCCTGAGATGGTTGAGCGCCTTGGTTTGGATCGTGCAAAGCGGCGCGGTGAAGTAGCGTCACGCGGTGGCGGCACTGACAGTACGCCGCGCATCCATACGCCGCCCGCTTTCCGTGATCTTTTGATTTCAATAGCTGCCAGTGCGGCAGACTGTCAGCGCATCAGACCCGCCGCCACCGCTTCGTTCCTGTCGGCTTAATCAGCCGCAATTCTATCAGCCGGTCCACCACGCGGCTGACATTGCGCCGTGCGGCTTTTTCGTTGGTCATTTCCGCCAGCACTTCAATCATCTGATCCGCCGTGGTGGAGTTTTCGTAGCTCATAATATCCAGCACTGCCCGCTGCTGGTCGGTCAGTTCTTCGGCGTGTCTTTTGAGTGTCTCAACGATGTTGTGATAGACCGCGACCAGGCTGGACACTTCCTCGCCGTCGCTATCCTCGCCCAGCACTTCGCGCTCTAGCTCAAAGTGCTGGCTGTCCAGCTTATCGCCGTCCTTTTGCTTGATGACTTCAAGCTGTGCCGCCAGCGCGTCGGCGTCGGGCCGGAAGCATCCTAAGAGGAAGTCCAGGTTTGCGGTTATGGCGCTGGAACCGCGCGGGCGCTCGCTGGCGGCATGTCCGGTATGGTGCAAAATTGTTACAGTGCAGCTAAACTCAGCCCGGATGTAAGTGTTGAGCAGGCGGATGTAGTCAGCAATATCGGTTGCCGCGTTTTCGTCGCCGCTAAACGTCTGAGATAGGGTGTCGATCACTACCAGGGCAGGCGTTTGTGGCAACGCGCGGATTGCGTCGGCAAGCTGCTTTACCTGATCTTCCAGCGTCAGTAGCAGCGGGGTGATGCAAACGTGAAAGCCCTTGGTTTGAGGCAGCTTGTGCTTTTGGTGCCAAGCGGCCACGCGGCGATAAATACCAGCGCCGCCCTCTGCGGCGACATAGACCACGCTGCCATTTGTGGTTTTTCTGTCACACCAACGCATCTCGTTTGCCACATGCAGGGCAAGGTCCAGCGCAAGAAAGGATTTGAACGCCCCGGACGCGCCAAACAGCATCCCCATGCTATCGGCTGGGACCAGCCCCTTAATTAGCCAGCGGACGTTCGCGCTGATCTTTTCCAGTTCCGCCAAGTCCAGCAGCAAGCCGCTATCCGGCTCGCCCAGCGCGATTTCGATAGGCCGGGTGCGGAATTGCTCCGCACTGGTAACAAGGCGCGGTATCTCATCGTAGCGGGTTTGCCAGCGGCCTAGCTGAGTCATGTCATCCTTGGGCCGCACCGCCAGCATCAGGCCGCGCAGGTGTTCGACCACCGCCCCGCCGTGCAGCCCCGCCGTCACCAGCTTGGCGCTCAGTTTCATCAAGGGATCGTGATAGGACCGCTCCCCCGCGTCGGCGGACAGGGCGGCAATCAGGCTGGCGTGGTCGGTGCCGGTTGGCAGGCGCTCCCCGGCTGGGGCTTCTTTCACGCCGTCGCGGATCGCGGCCAAGTCCAGCCCAAACGCCGCGCAGGCGTCCTCCAGGCTGTACCGCGCGGACAGGTCAATATGTTCCAGACGGTGCGCGAACGGGCCTGTGGGCCGGTCCTTGGTGTTCGTGCCAACGGGCAGGCGCATATAGCGCACCGCGTTGTTGCCCGACTTGTCAGCCTTGATAAGCCCGGCATCGGCCAGAGCCTGCATGACGGCATCCACCAGCGGCAGGTTTGCGCAGTCTGGGTCGTCCGCGTCCAGTAGGATGCCCATTTGCCGCTTGCCTGGGGACGTTTCCACCACCCATGACAGCCGCCCATTAACGTCTGCCGGGTTGGCATCGTCCGCGCCCAACGCGGCAAGGCGCTTGAAATTGCGCTTGGTGCGCTTGAACGCGCCGGTTTCGTCAGGCGTTAGGATCGCAGGGCAGAAATAGGTGTTTTGGCCTGACGCCGCGTCAATAAGCTGCGCTTGGTTGGCTCGCAGGCGGTAATAGCGCCCCGCCCACTGACCTTGATCCGGGCTTGCCGCAAAGGCGCAGGCCCACAGATATTCGTCATCCGTCAGACGTTCGCCCAACGCCGCGAGGAAACCGCTGTTTTGCATGGCGGTCCTCAGATCAAGGCAAGGTCGGAGATCGTTATTTCCAGTTTGCTGTATTTGGCGTGCCGCAGGATCGGCTTCCAATACTTTTGCGGGATGACGCCTCCCGTGCCGCCCTTGTCCTTGGCAGTCAGCCAGCGCGATACCGCGCTGGGGTCAATTTCCAGCAACGCAGCGGTTGCGCGAACGCCGCCAAGGGTGGAGACAACGCTAAACGCCGGTTCTTTCCGGTTCTTGATTTCCATAAACGCCCCGTGTTGCAATCGCGGTGGGCAACGTGCATCATTCAATGCGAAAACGTCAACACCTATCTCAACGAGCAGCAACAAAACGTATGACAATCAAAACTGACTGGTTCCGCGCCCGGTTGGCAGAGCGTGAAATCAGCTTGGTAAGTGTTTTGCGGCGTGGCTATGAGCAATAAAATTACACGCACATGCCGCTGGAATCGCCGCCCGTAGATGTGCCGGTTGATGCCGTGCAAAGAATTATTTGGGTGAAGCCGAATTAGCTGTTGCTATTTTCGCAAGGCGCATTAGGTTCCATCTTCCAACGCAAAACACGGGGTCAACGTGAAAAATACAAACCTGGAAGAACTTGCTGTCCAATGGCGTGCAGCAAAAGAACGCGAAGCTGCGGCCAACGCCGAACGCCTTGCCATCGAAGGTCAGCTAATCGAGCAGATGGAAACCAAAGAAGAAGGCCGCACATCTGTCTTGCTGGACAACGGCCTCAAGGTGGTTGCGACCAATAAGCTGACCTATAAGGCCGACATCAATGCGTTAGAGCGCATGGCCGAGATGTGGCCCATCAGCCTGCGTCCGATTAAGGTCAAGCGCGAGCCTGATGAATCAATGCTGAAGCAAATTAGGGCAGAACGCCCAGACCTTTGGCGCGTCCTTGCCACCGTGGTCACGGTGAAGCCTGCAAAAACGTATTTCACCGTGGAGGAAATCAGTGGCGTTTGATCTCAAAAGCATCAAGAGGAACGAAAGCATCGCAGCACCGCGCGTGATGTTGTATGGCGTCGAAGGCATTGGCAAAACTACGTTTGCCGCTGGCGCACCCAACCCAATTTTTATTCAAACTGAAGATGGGTTGGGCAGCATCAAGATCGACCATTTCCCAATGGCCGAAAGCGCGGAGAACGTGCTGGAAGCCATTTCATCGCTGTACCGTCAGGAACACGGCTTCAAAACGGTGGTGATCGACAGCTTGGACTGGCTGGAAACTCTTATCTGGCGCGAGGTGGAAGCCAAGCATGACGCTAAGGACTTGGCCTACGGCAAGGGCGCGATGATTGCGGCGGACAAGTGGCGCACGGTGCTGGACGGTCTGAACGCGCTGAGGAATGACAAGAACATGTGCGTCATTCTGATTGCGCACAGCACTATTAAGCGTTTCGACAGCCCAGAAACGGAACCATTTGACCGCTATCAGCCGAAGTTGCAAGACCGTAGTAACGCGCTAATCCGCGAATGGGCTGACGCGGTTTTGTTTGCCAATTACAAAACAATGATCCGCAAGGACGATGTGGGCTTCAACAAAACTGTGGCGCGTGGCGTATCCACTGGCGAACGTCTGTTGTTCTGCAACGAACGCCCGGCGTACATGGCGAAAAACCGCTATGGCCTGCCCGACTCTATCCCGTTGGCATGGGATGCCTTCACCAACGCTATTAACACCAAGTAGAAAGGAACGTGAACGATGCCTACTTTTAGCTTTGACGTAGCCGAAGCCGCGCCGCGCGAGGCGCGGAGTTTTGAGCCGCTGCCGCGCGGCGTTTATAGCGCCATGATTACCGAAAGCGCCATCAAGCAGACTAAGCGCGGTGATGGCGAGTACTTGGCGCTGACCTTTGAGATTGTGGACGGCAAACACGCTGGACGCCGCCTCTGGCAGAACCTAAACCTGTCCAACCCTAACAAGCAGGCCGAGGACATTGCGCGGGAAGAACTGAATAACATCTGCGCGGCGCTGGGCTTTGCCAAGGGCGCGAAGCTGACCAATACCGAGCAGCTTCACGACATCGTTATGAAAGTCGATGTTGGCCTTGACGCCAAAGACCCCACCCGCAACCGTATTTTTTCCTATACCGCCGCTTCGTCATCGCCAACCCCCACCACGGCCAAGGCTGATAACAACAAGAAGCCCTGGGAGAAGTAAGCGATGTCGCCATGGGTGCCCGAAAGCCAGCACAGCACACGTCAAGCGGTAGCCGACTGGTGGCAATCTAAGCCTGACCAGCCGCGCTATCACTTGGGCGCGTCGGCTATCGGGCACCCATGCGAGCGTTATCTTTGGCTGACGTTCCGCTGGGTACACTCGCCTATTTTTGAGCCGCGCATCCTGCGCCTGTTCAACACCGGCAAGCGCGAGGAAGCCCGCGTTTACGAAGAACTGCGCGGCATTGGTATCGAACTGCACACGGATCAGGACGGCAAGCAGATCGACTGCCGGGACGAAAGCGGCCACTTTGGCGGCAGCGTGGACGGCATCGCCAAGGGTTTTCCTGAAAGCCCTAAGACTTGGGCGGTGCTGGAAATTAAGACTCACAGCGCCAAATCGTTCGCGGACCTACAGAAGAAAGGCGTTAAGGAGTCAAAGCCCCGCCATTACGCGCAGATGCAAGTTTACATGGGCCTGCTGAAACTGACACGGGCGATGTACTACGCGGTGAACAAGGACACGGACGATACTTATACGGAATGGTTGCATTTCGACCAGGTTGCGTTTGAGGCGATGATTGACCGCGCCAGCCGCGTCATCAAGGCGACACACGCGCCTCCGCGTCTGAGCAATGATCCGGCGTATTTTGAGTGCAAGATGTGCGACATGCACCCCATTTGCCACCAGAAGGCGCTGGCGAACATGAACTGTCGCACCTGTTGCCATGCCTCGCCTGTTGCGGAAGGCGAATGGTCATGCGCCGAACACAACGAGCAAATAAACGGGACAAAACAGCAGAACGGCTGTGACAGCCATTTGTTTATCCCTGAACTGATCCCTTTCGCTGAACCAGTAGATGCGGGCGAAGGCTGGGTTGAGTACAAACATTCTGACAATGGCCGACTGTTTAAGAACGGCGCGGGCCACTACAAGAGCCGAGAACTTCGTCTGGCGCAAGCGAAGTTGACGGCAGACCCTAACATTGACGCCATCAAGGAAAGGTTCCCAGAAGCAACGATTGTTGCTGTGCGGCCTGCTAGGGGTGGACGCCGCAAAAAAGTGGACCTTAGTGAGATACCGAAAATTAGCGACGACGAGTTGAACGACGAAATACCATTTTGAGGGGCAACGTATGACCACGCTGATGGACCGCGTTCGGCATTTTTTGATTGACTATGAACTGGGCGAAGAATCGCCCGCCGAAGCGCGGCGCTTGCTTGAATTAACGGAAAGGCAAAAGGATGGGCGGCAGGACAAGCCGGAACAAGGGCGCGGGTGCGGAGAGGGAGTTGACGGCGCTTTTGAGCGAGAGACTTGGGCTTGATATAAAGCGCAAGCTGGGCCAGGCCCGCGACAGCGGCGATGACGTACAGATCGGCCCCTTCCGCATCGAAGTAAAGCGCCGCGAGACGCTTTCCATCATGCAGTGGTGCCGACAGGTTGAAGCCTGTTGCGGGCCTGGTGATGTGCCCATCGTGGCCTTCCGCCAGAACAATCAGTCATGGCGGATTGTGCTGAAACTGGATGATTTCCTGTCATACCTACAGCATCATGTTGACAAAACCGCAACAGATGGTTCTAATCTCACTGTCTGAAGCCGCCAGCCAGCTAGGGGTCAGCACCAAAACCCTTCGCAGGATGGTAACTTCGGGCCGCTTGCCAGCTTACCGATTTGGCGCGGCGTGGCGAGTGAACGTGGAAGAACTCATCAACGCAACGAAGGTGACAACGTGGCACTCGAAAAACGCGGTTCGACCTATTACGTCAGCATCACGCTCCCAAACGGGAAGCGATACAGACGCTCTTCTGAAACATCTGATCGCAAGACAGCGCAGGAACTTCACGATACGCTGAAGGCGACGTTCTGGCGGCAGCGCCACCTGAACGAAAAGCCTACTCGTAGCTTTGAGGAAGCGGCAGAACGCTGGCTGCGCGAAAACGACGACATTAACACTTTTCGGGACGCTACCCACCACCTTGCTTTCTGGCGCAAAGAAGCGGCTGGCATGGACTTGGGCGAGATCAGCCGCGACTGGGTGGATCAGGCGCTGGACCGGCTGGTGACGCGCCGAGGCAAGCCCAGCAAGGGCACAAAGCAAAACTACATGATTACCCTGCGCAGCGTGATGAACACGGCCTGCGGCGAATGGGAGTGGATACCCAGCGTCCCGGCCTACCGCTCCTACGTCAGCAAGCGGCACAACAGCAAGGTTCAGGTTGCCACCCCGGCGCAGGCCAAGGCGCTGGTGTCGATCCTGCCGCCCGGCCTTCAGGAAGCCGTAGGATTTGCCTTCCTGACGGGGCTGCGCAAGTCCAACGTCTTTGGCCTGACCTGGGACCGGGTGGACATCCCCAGGCGCATGGCGTGGGTCATGCCGGTGCAGACCAAAGCCAAAAACCTGATTGTCTGCCCGCTTTCAACGCCCGCCGTAGCCGTATTGGAGCGCCTACAGCGGCCACACGCGGCAGGGCTGGTGTTTGGGGTGCAGCCGCCCTGCCATGCCCAGTGGCGGCGCTATGTGGCCCGCGCTGGGCTTCCTGCGGGGTTCCGGTTCCATGACATTCGGCATACCTTTGCCACCTGGCTGGCGCAGGACGGAACAGACCGCAAGACGATGCAAGACCTGTGTGGCTGGCTGTCCCCGGCCATGATAGACAATTACGTTCACCTACCGCTGCCGCATCTGGCCGAGGCGTCGGAGCGCGTATCGGCACGGCTGAACTGACCGGGATTGGTAGGATTTTGCCACAAGGCCCGTTTGTGCCTTCCAAGCACCGCTCGTAAGTGCTTGATTTGATTGGTAGCGGGGGCAGGATTTGAACCTGCGACCTTCGGGTTATGAGGCCGATACAGGGGCCAGCCAGATCAGTAAGTTACTAAAATGTCAGGGACTGCATTGGACTGGTTGGCCCTAATTTCCCACAAAACTGGTAAGATTTGGTAGACCCCTAAAACGCCTTGCGGTCAAAGCCGTGAACCCGGCAGACCGCTTCCGCGTACTGCCGAAAGCGCGTCCCGTGGTGCGCCGCGTCTTTAGGGGCCACAAGCTGCTGGCGCAGGTGGCACATCTCATGCGCCATTGTTATCAGAAGCTCACCCAGTGAGCCTATAACGGCGCTGCTCAAGCGGATCACATGGCTCCCGTTCTCCCAGCCGTAGTCACCCTTCACCAGCCTGTCTCGCGTCACCACAAAGCCCACCTCATCGGCCTCTGGCAGACGCCAGCGGGCAAACGGCGGCGTCTCCCGCAGCAGGGAGTACGCCGCCTCCATGATGCCGGGGGTCAGGTGCATTTCCGGCGCAGGAAGGTCAGGTAGTCAGCCCCCGTCTCAACGTCCGGGATGACCGTCACCAGGCGCGGGTCATCGTCCGCGTAGATGGGGTTGATGATCGTCACGCAGGCCGGAAAGGCGTTCTGGTCGGGCAAGCCCTTTTCCTCCGCGTAGCGGTCATAGGTCTTGTACCCGGCGCAGCGGATCGCCCAAGTCAGCAGCCCCGACATTGGGTCCTTCAGCGGGCCTCCAACGAAGGAAACGTGCTTGTGGCCGCAGGTGAGGATGTGGTCCCGCCAGCCGCCCTGTACGGCCTTCATGGGGCCGTGGGCCGGGTTCCACATGGAATGGCCGCTGAAGTCATGCCGGGCGTTCACGCGCACGCCCTTGCCGTTGGGGAACACCAGGTTCAGGCGCGTGCCGCTGTAGTCGAAGGCGGTGTTGGACTGCGCCATGATCCACTTCAGCGGATCGCCCGAACCGCTCCAAGCGTCATGGTTGCCGCCGATCAGGTACAGCCAGTTGACCTTGTGGCACATCCATTCGGTTAGCTGCCACGCCTGCTTGGCGCTGGTGCCCTGATCCGCCCAGAGCCGGGCCAGCCGCCCTATCCAGTTGTTCTGTAGATCGCCCAGGTTCGCCCCGAACATGCCTTCGGTGGCGTTCACGATGTCCATATGGCCTTCCAGCAGGGCGATGTCGGTGCCGTCATCGTCAACGTGCGGGTCGCCAAAATGGACGATGCCGATAGGGCCGTTAACCCTAACCTTCACCTCGCGCAGCTTGGCGCTTTCTTTGTATTTCTGCTTTTGCGCAAACTGGCGCTTGCGCCATTCGATCAGGCTGTCCGTGTCAACGTGTTCGTCGGGCAACGGCGTAACGTGGAACTCAGGCGGCTTTGGCTCACGCGCCAGAGCCATTCTGTGACGGCGGCGCAGGGTGACTTCGTTAACACCAGTTTTAGCTGCGGCTTTTCTGACAGAGCCAAACCGCTTAACCAGTTCAATCGTGTCATCTAATACTTTGTTGCTTAATTTAGGCGGTGCTATTGTCGCCTCCTATGGTGGGAGTAATGATGCTTCTGCTGCCCTCCGGCGTACTAGCCCCGGCAGAACCTTCCCGCCGCCGCGCACCCAGCGGGATAATTGCTCTCTAGCGCCTGACCAGTCCAGATCATTTACCTTCCGGCGCAGGGTGCTGGTTTGTAACCGCCCAACACCCAAGTTGAACGAAAAATCCACAAGCGCGTTAAGCACGCCCGGCTGCGAAATAGTTAATGGGCACAGTCGAAGCACGCCAGGCAGCGCGGTGCCGTACACCTCGCGTTCTAGCAGGCTCACCGCTTGAGCCTCCGACATTGGCGGGTCGGTCAGTTCAACGGGGCTACCGTCTAAGCGCCAGGTTGAGCCATATCCAATGGTGGCCTTGCCTGCCGGGCACAGGTAAGGCTTGGGGCGGAAGCCCTCAAACGCCTTAATCATGCTAATGGCCGGAGCCAGGTCCATTACAGCCCGCGCTTGGCAAGGCTGCGGTCGATGAGCCAGTAGTTCAGAACGCCTCCAAGAAGCGCCATGTCATCGGTTGACCAGTTCTTAACCACCGCCTCAGAAAACGGCACATTGCTTTTGTGCGCCATGACGATGAAGCTGATTTTCACCAGCCCGTACATCACCAGCAGGTAGTACGTCATTACCGGACGCACCGACGCCGACAGGGCCGCAGCCCAGCCACCAGCCGCCTTGACCATTTCCGTCTGCTGGTTAATTGCTGCGTTGAAAGCATTAGCAATGCCAACGTCCAGCGCGGCCTCTTTCTGCGCCGCCACTTCAGCCAGCTTCTGAGCGCCGCGCTGCTTTTCAAGCTCGCACTGCGACTCAAACATCTTCAATTCGTGGCTGCGTTCGTTTTTCTTGTCGGACCACTTCAGCACTTCCGGCACCAGGCGGAAGATGCCACCAAGCAGGCTTCCAAAGATGCCACCGCCCAGCAGGTCAAACATTGCGCTTACCCTTTTTGATCTTCTTCACTTCTTCGATAACTTGCGTAATGTCTTGCTTTTCGTTACGCCTGAAGAAATTCGCAACAGCGCCCAGAATAAAATATGCCGTGAATCCAATCGTGGCTCCGCTCGCAATCTGCATGTCCCAAGTCTGGTCAATACCAGCCAGAGCAAGAGCCGGTGCCCCAAAAATGCAGGCCGACCCGGTAGATATTCCGCCGCGTGTAAACGCTTCAGTGATATTAGTCGGGCGGATGTACGTCATCACGCCAAAACCTCCTATCAATCCGCCCGCACCAGCGGCCATCTTTCCGGTGATGTATCCACCCAGGTCTTCCATAAAACTGGCCCCTTTTAGCCCTGTTGCGTTTCTGCGTCCCTAGCAGCCCGCGCAGCGGCTTGGGCGTCTTGGTAAGCCTTGATGACTTCCGGGGTATGCTTGGCCGCAATAAGGTTGCGGACGTTATCCCATTGGTCGGACGGCACCGCGCCAAAACCCTGACGAGTCAGGTCGGCGTTGTTTGCCTCAATAGTGGCTTCTACGTCCTGCCCAGCCGGAATGAACGATGTTGCATGGTATTTGCTGTCGCTTCCGATATTTAAAATAGTGCCGTCATCATCCACCAGATACTTAGCGATGCGGACCATCATCGTGCCATCAGGCTGGAAATCAATACGGTCAATTTCAGATTTCTTGTGCATGGTGTTTCCTTTTAGGCGCTGGTTAGAACGGTGATAGACGCATAAAATGCTGTGCTGTTGGAAAAGGCTGTATTTGAAAGCGCCGCCACATTACTTTCCTTAAACTCCATAATATCGAAAGAGGTTGTGCTGCCGGTGTTCCATGTCCCCATGAAAAAAGAATACCCGGCAGTCAGCGTGACGCCGCTTGCTGGAACTAAGGTGTTGTATGAATACTTTGTGTTGTCAGAAACGAGTGTGGAATAAGGAAGCCCCGCAAGCTTAGCTGTACCTGTGGACGACCCCTTATTACTGAGACCAATTGCAACTGAATATGTGACGCTACGTCCTGCCTTGACATAATTGCCAGTTGAATAAAGTGTCGTAAGCCCTGTATTGCCGCCCCCAAACTGTAGAGAAGGCGTCCATGTGCCGAACTCTGGGCTTGACACAGTGACCCAAGACGTAACGCCGCTTCCGTTTGTCGAAAGCACTTGTCCGTTGGACCCAGCCGAAACAGGCAGCGTGATGGTGTAGGCAGCGCTGGCGCTATTGCTGGACTGTAGCGTGGTCGAATTGGCTGACGTATTGGCAAGGACAAGGGAGCCTTGGGTTGTCGAGGCAACACCAAAAGTAGCCGCGCCGGTAACGCCAAACGTGCCGGTAACGTCCAGCTTTTTGCTCGGCGTCATGCCGATGCCAAGGTTTCCGCTGGCGTCCAGCCGCATCTTTTCGGCGTTGTCTATGCCGAAATAAATTGGCTGCGCGGCACCCGTATCAATGGTGATGCCCCCAGGACCATCGTTGTAAAGCAACATTCCGCCCTGACGGAATATTCCAGACGTAGTGTAAGACGCTCCATACAAACGGGCGACGGCAGTGTGACTACCGTTAGACAGCAAATAAGCAGAAGAAGCTGCCGTGCCGCCGTTGCTGTTCGTAAGCGCAACCCTGCTTTCAGCGTTCTGTGACTGTGCAACGTCCAGCTTTACAGCAGGCGAAGCCGTGCCAATGCCGACATTTGTGCCATCGTCGTACATTACCGACGCAGACGCCGCCGACGTACCGTTGCCCTTCACCAGATAACCGCTGGTCAGCGAAGTCGCACCAGTTCCGCCGTTAGCAACGCCCAGCGTACCAGCCAGCGTGATTGTGCCGCTGCCAGTCACAGGACCGCCGCTGGTTGTCAGACCAGTCGTACCGCCGCTAACGTCAACCGACGTAACGCTGCCGCCACCAGCAGTTGAAGCAACAGTGATAGAGCCGTTGCCGTTCGTAATTGTTATGCCAGAACCAGCCGTCAGCGTGGCTTTGGTCAGCGTGTTGCCCGTGCTGTTGCCGATCAGAAGCTGACCGTCCGTGTAAGTGGTCTGCCCCGTACCGCCGCTACTGACCCCCAAAGTGGACGAAAGCCCGCCAGCGTTGCCGCTGATGTTGCCGGTAATCTTGGAGCCAGCCAAGCTAGTAATCCAAGCCGGATCGCTGTAGCTGCCGCTGGTGTACACGCCGTTTGTAACGGTGCCAGCGTTGCCCGTGATGCCGATGCCCCAGGTGCCAGACGCGCCCGAACCAGTGGTCGAAGGCACATCCAGCGCCGTGCGAGCATCACCAGCCGTGGCCGAACCAGTACCACCCGACGCAATAGCCAGCGTGCCGCCAAGGGTAAGGGTGCCGCTGCTGGTAATCGGGCTGCCGCTAAACGACAGGCCCGTGGTCCCGCCCGACGCCGCAACGCTCGTCACGGTGCCAAGGCTAGGCTCAGTCGCCCATTCAACGTCCGTTCCGCCCGAATTGACGCGCAGGAACTTCAGCGCGTTTGTTGCATAGGACGGCAGCAGGTTGGCGCGAGCGCCCGCTTCAGTGGTGGCGTTTGTGCCGCCGCTGGCAATAGCCAGCGTGGCCGTCAGGCCAGCCGCATTACCCGAAATGTCGCCCGTGATCTTGCTGCCCGCCAGCGACGTAATCCAAGACGGGTTGCTGTAGCTGCCGTTGGTATAGACGCCGTTGCTCACCGTGGCAGCGTTGCCGCTCACGCTGATGTTCCAGGTACCAGACGCGCCCGTGCCGGTGGGCGACGGCACATCCGTACCAATCGCCAAGCCCAACGCGGTGCGAGCGCCAGACGCGGTAGTGGCACCAGTGCCGCCTTCACTGACTTGCACCTGATCGCCCGACAGGCTGAACGCGCCCGACGCCGACAGCGTGGTGAACGCACCAGCCGCAGCCGTGCTGCCGCCAATGGCCGTGCCGTTAATAGTGCCGCCCGTGATGGTCGCGCTGCTGGTGGTGATGTTGCCGTTTACGCCACCCGTAGCGGTAATCACACCAGTGACGCCCAAAGTACCGCCAACGGTTTGATCGCCTAGCACTGTGAGGTCTTTGTTTGCCGGGATCGTCACGCCGTTAGATGTAAACTTGGCAACCGCTTCGGTCAGAACCGTAGCGGCAAACTCGCCAGCGTCCTCCAGGTAAAACCCGGTGCTGGTTTCGTCAATCCATGCAATGCCTGGGACGCTTTCGGTGCCATCGTAGAACCGCAGCGGGGCCAACATTCCGCCCTCGCCTGTGCGCGAAAGAGAATTGGTAATCTCGTTACCAATGTCCTCCATCGTGTCGTTGGCCCACTCCGTCTCAATGACGGTATTGGGTTCAACCGGGTTGCCAGCGGGCAGCGAGTAAGTACCTGAACCGTTGCGGGGCATTGCTTATCTCCTAATAATTCATCAGCGCAGCGCCAGTAGCGCCTGCATACGGCATATTCCTGCGGCGCAAAAAGTCCTGTAGCGCCTTTTGCTTGTCGTACCCGCCAAGTAAAAACTTTTGCCCAGGCTTTGTTGAAAGAGCGCCAAGCGTCATTCCCATGCCAGCGTCGGTGGCAAACATTGCTGGATTTGAAAGCAAGTAGGTCAAAACACCTTTTTCAGCCGTGCCAGGACCGACTTCTGGTAACTCACTACCCAGAACACGCGCAGACGTTGCAGCTAAATCTTGGTTTTTAGCGGTTCCGCGAGCAAACGCGGATTTGCCAGGCGTCCTGTCATTTGCCTTGATGGCAGAAAGCATCTGGTTTGGCGTAATAACTTCTTGACGCTGAACCGCTGGCGAAGTCGCAGCTTTTTGCATTTGCTTAAACGTGGCATACGCTTCGTTGATCGGTTTTGCCATGCTTGCCACTTCAGGCGGTAAAGCCCGCACGCGCAGGTCCGTAAGGCTGTCACGAACAGCGCCAAGCGACTCAGCCAAGCTGGCTTCACCTCTTGACCACGCTTCAGTGATCCGCTTGTTCAAAGAATCAATCGACATTTTTAGCGATTCAGGACTGCTGACAGCATGATTGTCAGTTCCGCGACGCAAGAGATCGTCAGCTTGCGTTACAGCAGCCTCAAACTCACCAGAAATGCGCGGGTAGTATTTTTTTACTTCATCTACAGTTGTCGCAATTTCCTTGCCATAAACTTCGTCAACAGGGATACCGCGTCCCTCATACAAAGCTCCATACGCTTCATTAAACCTGTCCTGTAAAGCACCAATGCCTTTAGGACCAATATCTTTAACAGGTTTATCCATTTCCCAACGAAGCACGTTGCCTGCTTCATCCAAAACAGGCAAAGGAGGCGTAGCCTTTTCAGCAAGATTAGCGTTGAACGCTTCAACTGCTGACCGCTCACGGCCTTTTGAAACCATGCCAGTCAATGGCAGAGCCTTGGCACGCTCGATTGTTCCGCGAACGTATGGGTTTTCGGTAGCTTTCCAAACAGGCACATCAAGTCCCTGCTCCATTAATTTTGCCGCGTCAGCAGATGGTTTTATTACGCCAGTCGCCAGCTTCCCTAGCGTCCGACCAAGAAGTTGACCGCCAAGGCTACCAGCGCCGCCGAACACAGCGGCTTCTGTGCGATCTTCTGGTTCATACGCAGCAGACAGCCCCGCGTCCAAGGCCGCTTGACCAGCAATGTTTGTCGCAACTTGTCCGCCACGGCTCATGCCTTGATAAATTTTGGCCGCCCTTGGCAACATGGGAAGGGCTTTAGTAGCAACTTTCGCTGCGACACCACCAGGCAGCAGGAAAGACGCTACATCAGCGCCAAAACCGCCGACTGCGCCAGCAGTGTCCTCGGACAAAAATTTCTTGTTTGCGGCGACGGCCCGCTTTTCTTCTGGCGACAAGTCTGTAAACAGGTCTTTTAAGCCGTAATAATCAGTTTGCAAAGAAGCGCCTGCGCCCCGAAAGCCGCGTTCAATCGCGCCGCCTTCGCGCATTTTTTCAACATCAGAAGTAACCGCCTGCTCGTCACGCGCTCTTTGCACACGCGCCTTGAGTTCCGGCGAGTTGGGATCAACATTGTCCGGAATGTTGCGTACCGTAATGCCGTCTTTGGTAACAATTTCGTATGGCATTAGTAATCCACCTCAACACGTGTTCGAGCAGGGGCGCTGCCTTGCGGAGAGGCCTGATTAGAAACAGCTTCGGGCTGACCATAAACAGACTTCTTTGCCGCAATTTTTCTTTTGAGAAAGTCTTTAACCTGGTTGAAAGACCGAATGGTTGACTCATTTCCAGAAAGCAGCCCGCTGACAGTGCCAGGATTTGTCAGCACGCTATTAACCCATTGCAATTCACCAGCCTGCAATACGCCAGTATTAAGCAGGCTTTCATCGCGCGTCATGCCAACAAGCATGTTATACGCACCAAGCGAATCCGCTACCGCAGGAGATTTAACGCCAGTAGTGGCAAATAACGCTTTTTCCTTAATTGGCGTTTTTTTCAAAGCTTGATTGAAGGCTTCAAGCTGCTTATCAAACGCTCCTTCAAATGCTTCGGCTTTTCTGATGCCTTCTGGCTTAACCACAGAAGCGCCAACTGTCGGAACAGGCCCTGTAGCACCAACAGGCTTTGGGAAACGCGACAAATCCATACCGGGAATACTGACAACTTGCCCAGTGTTGGGATCAATGGATGTGCGCGGTTTTTGAAGAAAATTCCACGCCATAGCGTATTCAGGCGAACTTGCGTCGCCGCTAAGAACGGTATTCATAAACCGCTCGGTCATAGTTTTGCCGCCGCCGCTTGCTCCGCTAGTCGCCGCTAACCTTGCTTCAAATCGACGGTCAGCCGCCTTTTCACGCAACGACGCTTCCTCGTTATCCAGCACTTTGCCGCCCATGTTCAGCAACGCCGACGCTTGCTCCTTACGCCCAGCGAACGGACTAACAGTGAACTTGCCGCCAGAAACAATGCCGTAATCGCCTATCTCCTGCGGCGTTTGCGCGGCAAGGGAACGCTTCAGGTATGTTTCCTGAACAGGCTGAAAGCCTTTGCCTGCATACTGCGCGGCCAAGGCGTTTACCATGTCCATCTGCCCCTGGCGCTGGCGCTGGGCGGCATACTCGTTCAGCGACGTAACGTCAGGCTGCTGACCGTACATCTGCATCGCGCGGGCAAGAAGCTGCCTGCCGCTTAGATTGGCAAGTTCTTGTTCGTAAGGGTCAGCCATGTTTCACCTATTAACCGCCGAAATAGCGGCGCAATTCATCTTCAGTCATATCAAACGGTTTTGCGCCGGGCTGCTTGGTCTGCAACGGCATCGCCATCTGACCGTCATCCATCAGACCGGCCTCGTAGCTGCTCTGCTGCGGCTGCTGCTTGGCCGGGAACATGCCACCCATCAGCCTTTCAAGACCTTGGCGCTGCATGTCAGACATTTCACCGCGCCGCGTGTCCAGCTTCTTCTGCTGATAGCCAGCCGAAATACCCTGCGCGACATTGCCCAGCGCCTGCGCCCATGACGGGGCGACGGCTACGCGGCCCATCATCCTTGTTTCAGGCATTTCCATCGAACGCTCACGCAGCGTGTTGATGGATTCCTGCTGCCGAAGCATCTGCTCCTGCTCCGGCGTAAGCTGCCCCTGCGAAAGCAGGTACGCAAATAATGCCCTGTCCTTATCGTCATCCATATCAGGCTCCATTCAATCCGCTGTAGTTCACCATTAGGTATCCGCTGGGATGCTGCGCCACCAGGTCCGGCCTGACGGTCAGCAGTTCCTGCGCCATGACGCCGCGCTCCCTGCGGTCAAAAATGTCGTACTCGTAAATGCCGACGCCTGCGGGATGATCGCCAACCTTTTCAATGTTTGATTTCAGGCGAACGTCGGAGAACGCAAACGGAGCGGCAGCACCGGCAATGCTTCCCAAGCCACTCATCAAGCCGCCAAAAGCACCCTGCTGCGCGTTGTAAGCGTCAAGCTGCGCCTGATAGCCCATATTTGCAGCTTCTAATAGCTGCGGCGTTTCTGCACGCCCAGCCTGGCTAAAGGACGGGAACTGCGGCATCCCGACTTGCTGGCCTGTCAGCAGCGCGTTCATTTCATTTAGCGGCATACCGCGAGCCTGCGCCTGCTCCGCAATCGCCTGCTGGCGCAAGCGGTTCATGGAATCCGAATACTGGTTGCCAAGACCAAATTGCTGGCCCACCGCGCTGTTCATGGCCTGCATACGCGCAAGGTCCATAGCAGACGCCTGATTCAGCGCCTGATTTCCAAAATTACCTTGGCTTGTCGCTTCGTTAATGGCCTGCTGACGCGACTGCATACCAGCGCCAAACATATTCTGCGCTTCCTGACCAGCCACGCGGAAGGCGTCATACTGTTCAGCCGACTGGCGACGGGCTAGATCATCCAGCGCACGCTGATAGCCTTCCGTGCCCTGCTTGAAGCCCTGATTAGACAGCTTGGTTTCAAGCTGCTGCTGCTGATACTGATGCAGCGGGGCCATTTGTTGCATCAGCGACTGCGCAATACTGTTGCGATAGCTGGTGTCATACGTCGGCGCGGTAGGCGCGTTGCCGAAGTTATACGAAGTGCTTAGACCCGGCGTGTAATCCGTTGTTCTGGTCTGCAAGCTGCCCGGCGTACCAGGCGCGGTCATGGACGGCAGGTTCTGCCAGTCAAACGGCTGGCTGTAAGCATCGCCCACGCGCTGCATGAAGCCAGACGCAAGGTTGCTTCGGCCCTGCTGTGTGGCAATCTGCGAGTTGAGCGCGTTCTGAAGCTCCGGGGCCAGATTGACGTTTTGCTGCCACTGCGTAACGCGCTGCCCCGTCGCCGGATCAATCTGGGCGCTGGCGTTCCAGGTCTGCGACCCCCACGGCGTGTAAACTTCCGGGCGGTTGGCATAGTTCTGCGTAATCACGTTTTCGCGTGATGCTTGAGCCTGCGCGTTGGCGGCACCCGTGTAATCAGGCGGCGCGGGCGTGGATTTGCTTCCCATTGTCCTTCTCCAAATAGCGGCAATCCTCACGCCGCAGCGACAGGATTACCAAGCTGCCATCGGGATGACCACCCTCAATGGAGGCCACTTCTTCAAAACCAATGTGCTTGTCAAACTTCAACGCCCGCTTGTTTCCTGACGGAACCGCGCCAATTACCACGTTTAGCTTTGCTGTGTTAAAAGCGTAGTCAAACGTGCAGCGCAGAAACTCGCGCGTCACCCAATTTCCTTCGCCAGCAACGTGCATCTGGCAAGACGCACCGTTCCAGTTGTCAAAGCCCACAACGCCCACAATTTTGCCGCTCTCGTCCACATTGGCGAGGCAGCGCAGGTTAGGCGTAGGGACGTATTGGATGCGCTGGCAGAGCCACGCACCAAGAACGTCATGTGGGCCAAACACAATCATTAGTACATGTTCCACAGCGCAGGGTCAGCGTCGTTGTATTGCGCGTAATAAACATACGGGTTCGTATAGTCAGGCATGTTGTACCCAAGACTGGGGTCAACGTTCTGCTTTGGTATCGCTGGGTTCTGGTAATCAATTGGCGCGGTAAAGCTAAAGTTGGTTTCATCAGGGTTGCTGCTGCTGAAATCATAGTTGTACGGGTTGTAGTACGACTGCGGCGTAGCAGGCTGTTCCGTGTACGGGTCAACGCTGTTAGCCGTCACACGCGGCGGCGGCGTGTATGTCTGGGCAGGCGCTGGCATGGGCAACTGCATGACTGGCGACGGCGTAGCAGGCGCATTGCGCTGCCACGGGAACGAAAGCGTCTGAAAAGACTGTGCTTGCGGTGCAGCTTCCGCAGATGGGGAAGCCGCACGCAACGCTGCAATCAGTGCGCTACCTTCAGCCATTACATTACTCCACCAATCTGTCCCATGACATGAAAGCTCGAAAAAGTGGTCGAACCACCAAGCCCGCGAACACGCATACGCAACGAACCGTAGTAACCAAGCCCTGTGACGCCAACCCAGATTTGATACACGTTAGATGCAGACGCCCAGCGGGCAATGTTCCATTTATCAACGTCCCATTCGGGGTTAAGCTCTGCGACAAAAGAAGGCGAACCGGCCACGCCTTGCGTGGAATACTGCGTATTCAACCGAACTTTTATGCTAGGCGGCTGCGTGCAAATAAATATCGGGCGGGCCATAACAAACTGTTTTAATTGGCCCGGCGCGTCGTAAGCATTAAACGCCGTTTGGATATCTCCTTGGACCGCTTCGCCTAGCGAGCCGTCAACCTCAACCTGGTCTAGCGACCCGGTAAAACCAAGCGCCACGCGATTGTCATCTGTGGCAAAATAAAACTTCCCGCCAAACAAACAGCACGCCGTCATCGGCATGTTGTTTAACGTACACCACGCGCCAGAAATGACGTTCATGGCGTACTGCTCATACGCAGCGCCTTGAGGCGGCAATTTGATAAGCAAAATTTCCTGACTGGAAATTACCTGCAAATCAAAAGCAGATACGTTGCGCAATTTAGTCACTAGCGGC